>FLSK01003064.1_pt1 | contig 54353 bp, 72 predicted proteins | sample 1550541 | NCBI WGS metagenome assembly FLSK01 (sample SAMEA4031773, study PRJEB14383) | metagenome | biome: human; feature: oral; material: saliva | place: Philippines | collected 2014
CGGGGTTGGTTAAATCAAAATTATTAAAATCAGAAGATAGCAAGCCGCTTTCTATTATTGGGCTTTATGTTATCAGTCCATCAGTGATGATCGAGGCATTTCAAATTGATTACACACCTGAAATTCTACAAGGTTTGCAGCTTTCACTACTTATGGCGGTGTTTCTTCAGGGTATTCTGATTATTATTGGCAGTCTGCTAAAGCGTCTATTAAACCTTGATCCTATTGAACATGCGACTTCCATTTATTCCAATTCTGGTAACTTAATTATTCCGATTGTGATGTCGTTATTTGGCAAAGAATGGGTCATTTACGCAAGCTGTTTTATTGTGGTTCAAACCTTTCTATTTTGGACACATTGCCGTTTGATTATTGTAGGAAAAGGAAATTTATCGCTGAAGACGATTGCCAAAAACATCAATATTTGGTCAATTCTCGTCGGAGCATTTTTATTTGCTTTTCAAATTAAGTTGCCAAACATTATCAATGGCACGCTCTCTTCTATTGGTTTGTTTATTGGTCCGAATGCCATGCTTGTTGCAGGCATGTTAATTGCCGCAATTCCATTAAAAAGCATTGTATCATCTAAGCGCATTTATTTAGTCACGCTATTGCGCCTGCTGCTTATTCCGATTTTATTACTGATATTGATAAAGCTCATTGGCTTTACTGATTGGATTGAAAAAGGCGAGATAATTGTGCTAATTAGCTTTTTAGCAACTACCAGTCCCTCTGCAGCAACAGTGACACAAATGGCGGTGATTTATAACAATAATCCTCAAAAGGCTAGTGCTATTTACGGGGTAACGACGCTGCTTTGTATGTTTACAATGCCACTTGTGATTGCGTTATATCAAATATGGAGTTAATAAAAAACCACGCTTTAGCGTGGTTTTGTTTTCTTTCATTAAGCTAAGATATTCTTCACAATCACATCGCCCATTTCACTGGTTGAAATTGGTGTATTTTCATCTGCTAAGTCGCCAGTACGATAGCCATCTGCAAGTGCTTTTTGAATAGCTTGCTCAATTGCATCTGCCGCATCATTTAAGTTAAAGCTATAACGTAACATCATTGCAGCAGAAAGAATTTGTGCAATAGGGTTCGCAATATTTTTGCCTGCGATATCTGGCGCAGAACCACCTGCTGGCTCATACAATCCAAAACCATCTTCATTTAAACTGGCTGAAGGTAACATTCCCATTGAACCGGTAATCATCGCAGCCTCATCTGAGATAATATCGCCGAAGATATTTGAACAAAGCAGAATATCGAATGATTCTGGCGATTTGATAAGTTGCATCGTTGCATTATCAATATACATATGTTCTAAAGTTACTTCAGGGAATTCTTTCGCCACTTCATTAACTGTTTCACGCCATAAAATTGAGCTTTGTAATACATTCGCCTTATCAATTGAGGTAACGTGTTTTCTGCGTTTCATTGCTGATTCAAATGCTACGCGTGCAATACGTTCAATTTCATATTTGTAATACACTTCCGTATCAAATGCTTTGGTTTGTGCGCCTTCGCCTTCTCTGCCTTTTGGTTGTCCAAAATAGATACCACCTGTTAATTCACGCACCACCACCATATCAAAGCCTTTTGCTGCAATATCTGCACGGAGTGGGCAGAATTTTTCTAATCCTTGATAAAGTGCCGCTGGGCGAAGATTACAGAATAATTTGAAATGTTTGCGAAGTGGTAATAATGAGCCACGTTCTGGTTGCTCATCTGGTGGAAGATTGGTCCATTTCGGACCACCAACAGAACCGAATAAAATCGCATCGGCTTCTTCGCAGCCTTTTAGGGTGTTTTCTGGTAGCGCTTTGCCTTGAGCATCAATGGCTGCGCCGCCGATATTGAAATGATTAAAATTTAATTTGAAGCCAAATTTTTGTTGTGTTGCTTCTAATACCTTGATGGCTTGAGCCATAATTTCAGGTCCAATACCGTCACCGGCTAATACTGCAATGTTGTAAGTTTGCATAAAATCCTCAATAGTTATTGAAATAATTTCCCCATTTTACCCAAAAAGCCAATTTTGGGCTAGAATAAGTTATTCGAAGGAGAAAGAATGCAAACAAAAATATTCACCAAATTGGCTTTTGCAGTCTGTTGCATAAATTTAACCGCTTGCGGCACGATAATTAGCCTAGCTAAAGAGAATTATTCGCCTTATGCCGGCGTGGTTTTAGATTTTAAAACGATGCAGGAAGGAGGTATTTTCAGCGTTCTCGCCGTCATTGATTTACCGCTAAGTTTTATATTAGATACGCTGATGCTACCTGTCACTTTGAGTTAAAGAATATAAAAAAACAAGCGGCCAGATTTTGCAAAACTTTTACAAAATCTGACCGCTTTATCTTACGTTAGCCTATGATTAACGTTTTTTTGCTTTTGCATTTGGAAGGTCAGTAATTGAACCTTCAAACACTTCTGCCGCTAAACCAACAGATTCGTGAAGTGTTGGGTGAGCGTGGATGGTTAATGCGATATCTTCAGCATCACAACCCATTTCGATTGCTAAACCAATTTCACCTAACAATTCGCCACCGTTGCTACCAACGATTGCACCACCTAATAAACGGTGAGTGTCTTTATCGAAGATTAACTTAGTCATACCTTCAGAACATTCTGAAGCGATTGCACGACCTGAAGCTGCCCAAGGGAATTTAGCCACTTCGTAGTTTAAGCCTTCTTGTTTACACTCTTTCTCAGTTTTACCTACCCAAGCAACTTCTGGCTCAGTATAAGCAATTGATGGAATCACTTTCGGATCGAAGTAGTGTTTTTGTCCTGCAATGACTTCTGCAGCAACGTGGCCTTCGTGAACACCTTTATGTGCTAACATTGGTTGGCCTACGATATCACCGATTGCGAAGATGTGTGGTACGTTGGTGCGCATTTGTTTGTCAACGTGAATGAAACCACGCTCATCAACTTCAACACCTGCTTTACCTGCATCAATCAATTTACCATTTGGCGTACGACCGATAGCAACAAGTACAGCATCATAACGTTTCGTATCGTTACATGCTTTACCTTCCATTGAAACATAGATACCGTCATCTTTTGCTTCAACTGCAGTTACTTTCGTTTCAAGCATTAACTTGAATTTTTTCTCGATTTGTTTGGTGTAGATTGCTACCACATCTTTATCTGCTGCCGGGATAACTTGGTCGAACATTTCAACCACTTCAATCTCTGAACCTAGAGAGTGATACACTGTACCCATCTCTAAACCGATGATACCACCACCCATGATAAGAAGTTTTTTCGGTACTTCTTTTAATTTAAGTGCATCTGTTGAATCCCAAATACGTGGATCTTCATGTGGGATAAATGGTAATTGAATTGGACGAGAACCCGCTGCGATAATTGCATTATCAAATTTAACAGTAGTTGGGTTACCATCACGGTCACGTGCAACTAATGTATTTGGGTCAGTAAATGCTGCTAAGCCTTCAACTACAGTCACTTTACGCGCTTTTGCCATACCCGCTAAGCCACCAGTTAATTTAGCGACTACGGCTTCTTTACCTGCACGAACTTCATCTAAATTGATAGTTGGTTCACCAAAGTAAACACCATTTTTAGTTGCGTGTTTTGCTTCTTCAATTACTTTAGAAACGTGTAATAACGCTTTTGATGGAATACAACCTACGTTTAAACATACCCCACCTAAAGTTGAATAACGCTCAACAAGAACGGTTTCTAAACCTAAGTCTGCGCAACGGAACGCTGCTGAATAACCTGCAGGGCCCGCACCAAGTACAACCACTTGTGTTTTAATTTCTTTACTCATATCTTTTTTCCTTTGAAGACGTAAAACGTCATTTCGGATGATTTGATAACAAGCGGTCAATTTTGCAAAACTTTTTACAAATTCGACCGCTTACAGATTTCATTACATGACTAAGCGACGAATATCTGCTAATACGCCATTGATGTAGCTTAAGAAGCGAGCGCCATCAGCACCATCAATTACACGGTGGTCAAATGATAATGATAATGGAAGCATTAAGCGTGGCTCGAATTCTTTACCGTTCCAAACTGGTGCCATTTCAGATTTAGACACACCTAAAATTGCCACTTCTGGCGCATTTACGATTGGAGTAAAGTGAGTAGTACCGATACCGCCAAGGCTTGAAATGGTGAAACATCCGCCTTGCATATCTGAACCTGAAAGTTTGCCATCACGTGCTTTTTTCGATACTTCCATCAATTCACGAGAAAGTTCGATAATGCCTTTTTTGTTTACATTTTTGAATACTGGTACAACTAAACCATTAGGCGTATCTACCGCCACACCAATATTGATGTATTTTTTAAGTGTAAGTTTTTGACCATCTTCAGAAATTGAGCTATTGAAACGAGGGAACGCTTCTAATGCTTTCGCAACCGCTTTCATAATGAACACAACTGGTGTAATTTTTACATCAAGTTTTTGTTTTTCAACAATCTTGTTCTGTTCTTTACGGAACGCTTCAAGTTCAGTGATATCTGTACGGTCGAAGTGTGTTACGTGAGGAATCATTACCCAGTTACGGTGTAAGTTCGCACCTGAAATTTTGTTGATACGGCTTAATTCAACTTCTTCTACTTCACCGAATTTGCTGAAGTCAACTTTCGGCCATGGTAATAAGCCTAAGCCCGCACCATTTGCTACACCGTTACTAGCAGCTGCAGCTGATGAAACAGTACCTGTTTCAAATGCTTTAACTGCAGTTTTCACGTATGCTTGAATATCTTCTTTAACGATACGACCTTTACGACCTGTACCTTTCACTTTATCTAAGTTAACACCGAACTCACGTGCTAAACGGCGAATCACAGGTGTTGCATGAGCGAATGCTGCGCTTGCTACCACTTGTTCTTGGCTTAAACCTGAAACATTACCAGATTGAGCTGCTGGCGCTGCCGCCGCTTGTGGTGTTGCAGGTGCAGCTGCTGGCGCTGACGCTGCTGGAGCAGGTGCTGCGCCTGCAACTTCAAAGCGCATAATTAATGAACCAGTTGATACTTTATCGCCTGATTTCACTAAAATTTCTTTTACTACGCCTGCAAATGGTGCTGGTACTTCCATTGATGCTTTATCACCTTCAACGGTAATTAAAGATTGCTCTTCAGAAACGGTATCACCTACTGCAACCATAATTTCAGTTACGTTTACTTCATCACCACCGATATCTGGTACATTAACATCTTTAATTGCAGCTGCTTGAGGTGCTGCTGGCGCTGCTGCTTGAACTGGTGCAGTTGCAGCTGCTGGCGCTGCTGATGCAGTTTCAAATTTCATGATAAGTTTACCAGTTGAAACTTTATCACCTACGTTAATTAAAATTTCTTTAACCACGCCTGCGATTGGTGCTGGTACTTCCATTGAAGCTTTATCGCCTTCAACGTTAATGATAGATTGATCAACTTCAACGCTATCACCTACTTTCACCATGATTTCAGTCACGTTTACTTCATCAGAACCGATATCTGGCACATTAACTTCAACAACAGCTGAAGCGGTTGCCACTGGTGCTGGTGCTGCAGCTGCTGGCGCTTCTGCTGCCGGTGCTGCGCCTGCCGCTTCTAATACTAACATTGGTGAACCAGTTGTTACTTTATCGCCAACTTTAACTAAAACTTCTTTAACCACACCTGCTTCTGGTGCTGGAACTTCCATTGAAGCTTTATCACCTTCTACATTGATGATTGATTGATCTGCAGAGATGGTATCGCCCACGTTCACCATTACTTCTGTTACGGTAACTTCATCACTACCGATATCTGGTACATTTATTTGTTTTGACATTTTGGTAATCCTTGTTGATTAAAAATCTCTCTCCCTTTACGGGAGAGAGCTTTATTCATTTTTATGCGTATAACGGGTTAATGCGATCTACATTTAATCCGAATTTCGCAATTGCATCAGCAACTACTTGTGCAGTTACTGTGCCTTCTTTCGCTAATTGAGAAAGTGCAGCTACAACAACATAACGTGCATCCACTTCGAAGTGTTCACGTAAGTTTGCACGGCTGTCTGAACGACCAAAACCGTCTGTACCTAACACATGATAGTGACGGCTTGGTACGAATGCACGGATTTGGTCTGCGTATGCTTTCACATAGTCTGTTGAAGCTACTGTTGGTAAGTCCGCTAATACTTGAGCAACATAAGGTACGCGTTGTTCCGCTGTTGGATGTAATAGGTTCCAACGTACTGCATCTTGACCTTCACGAGCTAATTCATTGAATGATGGTGCTGAGAATACATCTGAAGTTACACCATAGTCATTTGCAAGAATTTGCGCTGCTTCACGAACATGACGCATGATTGCACCTGAACCTAATAATTGAACGTGACCTTTGCCTTTACCTTTTACAGTTTCAAATTTGTATAAACCTTTACGGATACCTTCTTCTGCACCTTCAGGCATTGCAGGTTGATCCATCACTTCATTTAATGTGGTCATGTAGTAGAATACGTCTTCTTGTTTTTCACCATACATGCGGTTGATACCGTCTTGCATGATTACCGCAACTTCAAACGCAAATGATGGGTCATAAGTTACACAGTTAGGGATGATGCCAGCTTGAATATGGCTGTGACCATCTTCATGTTGTAAACCTTCACCATTTAAGGTTGTACGACCAGAAGTACCACCTACCATGAAACCACGAGCTAATTGGTCACCTGCTAACCACATCATATCGCCCACACGTTGGAAACCGAACATTGAGTAATAGATGAAGAATGGAATCATTGGTTGGTTATTAACAGAGTATGAGTTCGCTGCGGCTAACCAAGATGCTGTCGCACCTAATTCATTGATACCTTCTTGTAACACTTGACCATCTTTTGCTTCACGATAGTATGCAACTAAATCACGGTCTGAAGGAACATAGTTTTGACCATGAGGGTTATAAATACCAATTTGACGGAATAAACCTTCCATACCGAAAGTACGTGCTTCATCAGCAATCATTGGAACAATAGTTTTACCGATGTTTTTATCTTTTAATAAGATATTTAAAGCACGAGTAAACGCCATTGTCGTAGAAATACCACGTGGTTGCTCTTCTAATAACGCTTTAAATTCTTCTAATGCTGGTACTTTATACTCAACATCAAATTTAGGACGACGAGCCGGCACATAACCATTTAATGCTTTACGGTGGCCGTGTAAGTATTCATACTCTGGAGTACCTTCAGCAAATTTAATGTATTCTAAGTTTTCAACTTGCTCATCAGTTAATGGTAATTGGAAGTAGTCACGGAAACCTTTAAGGCTTTCGTAAGACATTTTTTTAGATTGGTGAGCGGTGTTTTTACTTTCTGCTTCAGGAATTTTATAACCTTTAACTTGGTGCGCTAAAATTACAACAGGTTTATCTGCTTTTTGTGCTCTTGCATAAGCTGCATATAATTTTTCGCTATCATGTGCACCACGGCGTAATGCCCAGATTTCATCATCTGTCATATCTGCAACTAATGCTGCAGTTTCTGGATAACGACCGAAGAAGTGTTCACGAACGTAAGCACCATCTTTAGATTTGAAAGTTAAATAGTCACCATCAACCACTTCCATCATTAACTGAGTTAATTTACCTGAAGTGTCTTTAGCGAATAATTTATCCCAGTTGCTGCCCCATAATACTTTTATTACTTCCCAACCAGCACCAGTGAATAAGCCTTCTAACTCTTGAACGATTTTACCATTACCGTTAACTGGACCATCTAAACGTTGTAAGTTACAGCTGATAGTGAAAATTAAGTTATCTAATTTTTCACGAGCAGCAAAAGTTAATGCACCTTTAGACTCGATTTCATCCATCTCACCATCGCCTAAGAATGCATATACTTTTTGGTCTTTAGTATCTTTTAAACCACGGTTATCTAAGTATTTTAAGAAACGAGCTTGGTAGATTGCGTTCACTGGACCTAAACCCATTGAAACGGTTGAGAATTGCCAGAATTCAGGCATTAATTTAGGGTGTGGATATGAAGATAAACCATCTGCGAAAGCTTCTTGGCGGAAGTTATCTAATTGTGCTTCAGTTAAACGACCTTCAAGATAAGCACGAGCGTACATACCTGGTGCAGCGTGGCCTTGGAAGAAGATTAAGTCGCCACCATTTTTTTCTGTTGCCGCTTTGAAGAAGTGGTTATAGCACACTTCGTACATTGTTGCTGCAGATTGGAATGTTGAAATATGACCACCTAAGTCAAGATCTTTCTTCTGGCTACGTAAAACCATTGCGATAGCATTCCAACGAACTGCAGAACGGATACGACGCTCGATTTCATGATCACCAGGGTATGCAGGTTGCTCAGAAACTGGAATTGTGTTCACATAATCGGTTGTAACACCTGTTGGTAAAGCAACACCATTAGTACGAGCCTGTCCGATAACTTGCTCGATGATATATTGAGCGCGTTCAACGCCTTCTTCACGAATTAATGAGTCTAATGATTGTAACCAATCTTGTGTTTCGATTGGATCTACGTCATTTTTAAGAATCTCTGACATAGGTTGTCCTTATATTTCTATTAAATGATTAAAAAGTAGCAAGTTAAATAACTTGCCATTAACTAAAATTAAGTAGAAAAAAGAGTGTTAAACTAATTTAAACTACTTGTTCCTGCATATTTTAACAAAAACATCCGATTGTTAAAAGAATGTAGAAAATTTGGAGAGAAAGATAACAAAATAACCATTTTTTGTCTAGCCTTTTAAGGCTCTAGCCATAGTCTCTGCTTATCTTTTCACTACTTCAAATCTTCTTCATTAAATTTAATCAATTTATTGATTTTTCAATCGAATATGTTTCGCTAATGTTTGAATTAAAGCAGGGCCTTCATAAATTAAACCGGAATAAACTTGTAATAATTTTGCTCCCGCATCAATCTTTTCTTGTCCAGATGCTAAAGAATGAATACCACCACTACCAATAATAGGTAAAGCCCCATTTAATTCTTTTGCTAACTGCATAATTAATTTAGTACTTAACGCATTTAACGGTTTTCCGCTGAGTCCTCCGACTTGCTCTGCATTGGTTAAACCCGCAATCATTTCACGAGATAAAGTGGTATTTCCAGCAATGACACCGTCAATACGATGTCTGATTAAACTATCAGCCACAGAAGCGATCTCTTCCTCTGTTAAATCAGGCGCTATTTTTAATACAAGCGGTTTATATTGTTGAAACTTTTGCGAAAGTTGCGTTTGCTCAGCTTTAAGCCCAGAAAGTAACTCATCTAATGCTTCGCCATATTGCAAGCTACGCAAATTTTTAGTGTTAGGAGAAGAGATGTTTACCGTAATATAACCAGCATATTCATAGACCTTACGTAAGCAAATTTGATAATCATCTAAGGCATTTTCAATTGGTGTAACCGCATTTTTACCAATGTTAATACCTAAAATGCCATCATATTTTGCACGTTTTACATTTTCGACTAAGACATCCACACCGAGATTATTAAAACCATTTCGATTGATAATTCCTTCAGCTTCTAAAATTCGGAACTGGCGTGGTTTAGGATTGCCATCCTGCGCCAATGGTGTAACCGTGCCCACCTCAATAAAACCAAAACCCAGCTTTCCAAAACCATCAATAGCCTCTCCATTTTTATCTGCGCCAGCAGCAAGGCCAATTGGATTTTTAAATTTTAGCCCCATAACTTCTACTGGGTTATCTGGTGTAGGAAAAATCGGAAAAGGGAGCTTACCAGCCATTTTTAGTGCTTTTATTGTAAACTCATGCGCACTTTCTGGTTGCATAGAAAAAATGAACTTTCTAACTAATGAATACATAAATATTAAGCCATTTGTTGTGTTATCTCGCTTCCTAGTATAGGCCGAGAAAAGTGATATGATTTCTATAGAAAAAAGCCCAATCTTACGATTGGGCTTTTATATTAGGCATCAAACATAGCCGAGATAGATTCTTCATTACTAATGCGGCGAATCGCTTCAGCTAACATGCTTGATAATGTTAAAGCACGGACTTTGTTTAATGCTTTAATTTCATCTGATAATGGAATGGTATCTGTGACAACCACTTCATCTAAAGCTGGATTTGCGAGATTCTTCGCAGCAGTACCTGAAAGTACAGCATGTGTTGCATAAGCAACAACTTTTGTTGCTCCGCGTTCTTTTAACGCTTCCGCTGCTTTAACTAAAGTACCGCCAGTATCAATCATGTCATCAACAAGGATACAATCACGGCCAGAAACATCACCAATAATATGCATAACTTGAGAAACATTTGCTTTTGGACGGCGTTTATCAATGATTGCCATATCTGCATCATTTAATAATTTTGCAATTGCACGCGCACGAACCACACCACCAATATCTGGAGATACAACCATCGGATTATTTAGTGCATTTTGTTTTTGAATATCTTCAATCAATACTGGTGAACCAAATACGTTATCTACTGGCACATCAAAGAAGCCTTGAATCTGCTCTGCATGTAAATCGCAAGTTAACACGCGATCGACCCCTACGCTAGAAAGGAAATCCGCAACCACTTTTGCAGTAATTGGCACACGTGCAGAACGAACACGACGATCTTGACGAGCATAACCAAAATATGGAATAACTGCAGTAATACGACCAGCTGATGCACGACGTAATGCATCTACCATTACGACCAACTCCATTAAGTTATCATTCGTTGGTGCACAAGTGGATTGAATAATGAATACATCTGCACCACGTACATTTTCATTGATTTGAACTTGAATTTCACCATCGCTAAAACGACCGACTGTAGCATCACCAAGAGAAGTATAAAGATGTTTAGCAATACGTTTGGCAAGCTCTGGCGTTGCATTACCTGCAAACAGTTTAATATCTGGCATGGAAAAGATCCTTTGTTGGATTAAGGGATTAAATGAAGATGTTGATGCAATGGCGAAATGTTTTGCCCTTTCGCCACAAAACCAAACACATCTGCTGGTTTTTGAGCAAAGACTTTTCTCGCCTCTGCTTCAGAATCAAATTCTGCAAAAATACAGGCACCTGTACCTGTTAACCTAAACTCTGCGTATTTTAACAACTTTAAGATAAGTTCATCAACCTTTGAATAATGTTCTCGGACAACTTTTTCGCAATCGTTTTCCCATTTGGCAGTCAATAATGTTTTAACATCACGTTTAGGGGTATTTCTTGGTAAATTCGGATCATTGAAGATCTCTGCAGTTGATATCGAAACATCTGGCTTTAAAACCACGTACCAAGGCGTTTTCAGCTCACAAGAGGTTAATTCTTCGCCAACACCTTCCGCAAAAGCCGCAAAACCTCGTACAAAGATTGGTACATCCGCCCCTAATGACAAGCCTAATTCCGCTAATTCTGGCAGTGATAGCCCTGTTTTCCAATAATGATTAAGCCCAACTAGCACCGTTGCCGCATTTGAAGAGCCCCCACCAACACCACCACCCATCGGCAATTTTTTATGAACAGCAAGACGTGCCCCTTTTAAACAAGCGGTCTTTTTCTGTAAAAGTTTTGCAGCACGGTAAATGAGGTTTTGTTCAGTAGGAACCCCTTCGATTTCATTCTCTAAAATAATCTCAGGGTTCTCAGTGACTTCAATCTCAATCTCATCTCCGAAATCTAGAAATTGAAAAAGGGTCTGCAAATCGTGATAGCCGTTTTCACGTTTGCCTACCACATAAAGAAAAAGATTTAATTTAGCCGGACTAGGTAATGTATATTTCATTAAAATACCCAATTATCAATACGAATTTTCAGGGTTTGTGTGCCATTTTCTAATACAATGAGTTTCGGCAGATTAGGAACACGATCTTCATAATATTCAACATAGTTAACTGTCCAATTTACATTATTCAATCGATAACTAAACTGGGAAAGTTGACGTTTTTCATTCACAATATATTGACCTTCTTTTTCTGGTTGACCTTTCAACCAGTATGCGAGCTGATCAATAGGGAACGATACGCCAATAATTTCTTGCATCAATGCATCAATATCACGATCCGAACGTGAATTTCCTTCACTGTCAGATACTGTTAATCCTTTGGCATTACGATGAAGTTTTAATGATTTACTCGATAAATTAGAAGATAATTCTAAGCCAAAATTAGCAGGTGAATTATATTGCCAATTAAAATGAGAAGAGAATCTTTCTTCCGGCGAAATATATCCAAATTGGCCGTCTGTTTTATAATGTTGAATTTGGCTAAGTTTAGCTAAATGAGCTTGCCATTGTTGATCATTATGTGGGATATGAATGACTGGTTTTTGTGCTTGAGTTGGCGCATCTAATACTGATTTACATCCACTTAAAGAAAGTAGCAAGGCTAAGCCCATTGCTTTAGTTATTTTTTTCATAAACATCCTTACGATTATCACTTAACTAGCCAACAATATACCTGAAATTAGCTTTTTTTTCTATGTTCATCACAAAGCTTGTTTTGTTGAGTAGGGCTTTCTATAATAAGAATTCATTTCACTACTGGAAAATAAAATGTTATCTGCATTAAAAAAAATTATTAATAAACTATGTCGTCCATCTATCAATAAAAGATTGCAGCAACGATTAAAAAATCATGAAATGTCTGTTATTTCAAGTAACTGTAATGGGGCATTGATCTTACATGATTTAAACCAAGCATTTCGCTCTCCTTTTGTAAATCTTTATCTCGAACCTTCCGATTTCATTCGATATCTGAAAAACATGCAGGAATATAATGCCCAAACACTGACATTCATTCCATCTGATAAATCTTATCCCGTTGGAAAGTTAGGGGATATTACCTTACATTTCATGCACTATCATTCAGAAGAAGAGGCAAAAACCAAATGGGAATCACGGCTTAAACGAATTAATTTAAATAATCTATTTATTATAATGACCGATAGAGATGGGGCGACTTACAAAGATTTAAAAGAGTTTGATGAGCTCCCATTCAAAAATAAGATTGTTTTTACGCATAAGCCATACCCAGAATTTTCTTCCTGTTTTTATATAAAAGGTTTTGAAAATTCCTCACAAGTTGGGGACTTATTTGATTTTTCTGGTTGGAATGGACAAAAGTATTATGACCAGTTTGATTATGTGAATTGGTTTAATCAAGAAAATACATAACCAAAAGCCTAGTTTTAATAACTAGGCTTTTATTTGATACGCTGATTAAGTAATTTCTAAATCGACTATTTTTCACTTACTTGCAAAGTACGAATTTTTAATTCCCTTTTGTTGATATTTCCCCCTAGTATAAAAGCTAGGAGATTTTTTTAACTTGCAATAAACCATTATGGACACAAAATGGTATTCAAAATCAGGGAAATTGTAGATACTGAAAAATGTAAGAATAGTTAAAACAGCTTGATAGCGTAAACTTCAAGCAACCATAAAAATAGACTTAACTTTTAACAAAGAACGCTTATAATCTATCTTGTATTTAATATATTGACAAAAGGTGGAAATCTATGAAAAAACTGTTCTTAACATTACCTATTATCTTTACATTGATTGGCTGTTCAACAACTATTCCTGTAAACTATGTTCCTTCACCTTCAATTAGGGGAACTGGAGATGTTGAAGTTGGAAAATTTGTATATGCGCCATACGAAAGAAATGAAGTAAAAGCAAACCAATTTCAATCAGCAACAGCCGCTATTGGTGCTATGTATTTATCAGAAAATGTGTCTGATTTAATTGAACAATCTTTAAACAAAGAACTACTTGCAGCAGGTTTTTCAACTGAACCAACTACTAAGTTAAAAATTTCAGGAACTGTTGATAAATTGTTGTTTGACTGGATTGGTTTTGTAGAAATGGATATGTATTTAGATGTTACCTACACTATATCAAAAAATGGCAATCCGCTTGTAACCAAAAAAGTATCTAGCCATAAAGCATTACCAAAAATGCCAGGGTACGACTCAGAAGCTATAAGATCTACTATTGCAGATAATATAAGTAAATTATTGCTTGATTTGAGAAAAGACAAACTACTCTAAACTTTTTAAGCCCCTATTTTATGGGGCTTTTATTCTATAAATTTCCCATTGCAATTCTTAACTGACATTCGTCTATAAAGTTTCCACAATCTGTAAAGCCTCTTTTCTTTGAGGAATATATTCCTCCGCCTTAGTATACACGCCTCTAATACCTTTAATTGTGTGAGCTAAACACATTTCAACAACATCAGGCATCCCCCTATTTTGTAAGATATATACTAGCTATTTTTCTCATTCCGTGAAATATTTGGTGCTTTCTATACCCTATATTATCCCTAATAGTTTTATTACATGGTAAGAAAATAAAAAAAGACCGCAAAAATGCAGTCTTTTAAATTTTGGTGCTCTGAGCGAGCACTTAAACCTATTGCACTGCAACACATTGACGAGTATAAGGCGTTGTTTTGGTGTAGCTATTTCGGGGCAATCTAATGCCTATTGTTCAAATACTTAAAATTTAAGCAAACGGACGAAGTCATGCTATTTTGGCTGGTTCAAAACCCGATAAATAGTGGCGGTGTGATTACATCGGCTAAAACATCAGGGCATAAAGATATTCGTATTTTACAAAATGCGGCCAAAATTGACCGCACTTTTCTGTCTTTTAGAGAAGATCGCTAATATAATTATAATCCACTAATTTGAAATCACTCGCTACACTCAAATCAACCTCACCACGGTCAATGCGAGCTTTCTCGGCCAGCATAGCTTCTTTAGCATCAGTATAGATTGATTCATCAAGAATTGTTTCTCGGAGATAGCTGTTTCGCTCAAATGGTTTATCAAACAAGGCTGTCAACCCATTTTTATTTACATAAACTTTGATGCTATTACTCTCAAATCTGCGATTTACCGCTTTGGCTCTGACGCCTTCGAGGTAATTGTCTGTGAGCCATTTTGCGAGATATTTATAAATTAGTGTCTCGCGTACCTTAAGCTCTTCGCTCTCTTTAGCGGCTAATGCGGCGCGCTCAATCTCGGCGTCCATTTGTGCGAATGTATCACTGTTAAACTCTGCTGTGATATCGACATCTTGTAAACGATAGACAGGCGCTAGCAAGATAACTTGCTCTACACTAAAAGCAGCGATAGTTATTTTATCTGTTGTTTTTACAAGCTTAATATCATCACCTTTTAGCTGCAAACAAACCGCATTTTGATACTCATCTGGCAGAGCAACTGTGGCGTTAACTTTATAGCTGCTATACTTAGATGGGACGGCTGGTACAGTTATACGTAGCGCCTTGCTTGTTTTGTTTTTGAGTTGCTCAATCTCAATCCCGAGCTTAGCCACATCTTGCCCTAATTGATAAATAAAACCTTGCTCTTGGTTATTTGTTGTTGGTTTTGCCATTTTGATAGTCCTCTTTACCTTGTTGATAGATTTTTAATAAATGTTGATAATGCGCCTCTATTGGCGGTGCGTAAGGTTTAAGCTTTACCACTATAGGCGACTTATTTTTAAGTCTAACAGTAAGCATTACACCTCCGTTACATCGTGGATAAGGCTAAATCCGCCACCAGCGATAGTTCTTACAATGCCTTCTTGCGTGGTGTACTGTAAGTCCCAGTTAGCAGACTCCCATTTCGCACCCTGCGTTTTATCGTGAGATAGTGTTACTAATACTTGATTTTCATTAACCTTAATTTCTCCTGTGTCTGTTGATAATTTAATTACCTCACCTTTCTTTGGTTTAATCCACATATCAAGGCGATACTCGCTCAAGTTGATTTTTTCATCATCGCTCCCAAGCACTTCAAAATTCCAGCCGTCGTCATCACCACGGATTGTTTCCAGCTCGATATTTTCCATTTAAAGCCCCCAATAAAAAAAGCCGCACAATGATTACTCAAGGTGCGGCTAGATTTAATTTAATTGTTAGACTACGATTTGACCACTCTCTTTAAGATAGATATAAACTCTCTCAATATCTAACTGTTCTGTCGTCTTGCCGATGTCGTCTTTGGTTAATGGTTTATCTAAGACTGATTTAGCTATTTCTGCGTCAATCCACTTATACTCCGTTGTGATTGGCGTAAAATTTGTCACCGTATCACCAGAGTCTGAGCCTGTACCAATTACGTATTTAACACTTACTGAGCCATCCTCCTGCTTAACGCAGGCTGTAATTGCTGAGTAAACTGGGTTTAAAATTTTATTAAATGTAGTCATTTTTTTACTCCGTTTTATAATCCTAAAAGGTTAACTATAATAGATGTTACATTACCTGATAGCCCTGCTACTGGTCTGCTACCCTCAATAATTGCAGGCGTAATATAAAGCCCTATCCGCCGCACATCACCCTTAAATGGCTCAAAAGCCATTACTGTCTGAGCTACCCGAATACCATTATTTGCTTGTGCTGGAGGGGGGAAAAATACACTATTCATACTGAGCAGCACCCCTAGCTTTTCGCGGCTCCCAATATCCTCTGGATAACAGACTGATTGCCCATCAGGCTTAACGTAAGTAGAGGATACAGGGGATAGATATTTGTTGTCGGACGAAAACACAATCTCGCCATGTGCATTAAAGATGTTTAAACCATACTCAGAATTATCTGGGTTGGGACTGCCGAAAATAAAGTATTCGATTTTCAACCCCTTAGCCGTATTGATATCATGCGGCAAGTTTGGTGAGCTTATATCTAGCGTGTTAAAATCCCCAGCGGGAATACACATAAGCTTATATGTAATATAGTCACCCTCCTTTACAACAAGGTAGCAGTTTATAATACACGCCGAACTTGCGCGGATAACAACAACCTCATCAACCAAACAGGTTATCTCACTCAAATTGGCGTCACCAACTCCTTTACGTTTTAAAGCCAAGCTCTTAAACTCAGAGTCAATACTTGCTCCGATTGTTCCTGTCTCAAATCCATACATATCAATAAGTCCCGTAGTAAAGTAGATACTCATTATCGCTTATTGAGTTATATCTAACTGCACTATTACTAGCATCGTAACTCAACTCTACCATACGTCCAGAGGCTATATTTGAGTTGTAAGGCATTGCCATAAAAAATGGGATTTCGTGTTGCTTAACAATGATTGGTTGCGCCCCAACACCTTTAACAACTACAACCCCTTGCAACTTAAGCACCCTGCGATCGCTATCAAATATTAAACGACCGTCTGGCCCGAAAACCTGCATAGCATAATGAGCCATAATTACCTCAACTTACCTAATTTAACTCTAATATTACCCCTCTCGTCATACACAATAATTTGCTCGTTGTTTACGACAAGCCCGACATTACCGCCACCAGAGCGCATTTCGACCGTGCCTTGGTTATTAACCATAAATCTATTATTGATGTTAATAGAGCCACCAGTTATCTCACCAAGGTCTGCACTAACAGACGACAATTTATTAACATTTAACCTATCAGCTGTAATTGACTTTGTGGCAATGTGGTCTGAGTTAATTGACTTTGTGGCAATATGTTTCGCGGCCACCGCACCAGTTGCAATCTCATTGGCGGTTACACTATTAGTTGCCAGCTTGGCGGTAGTGATTGCGCCGTCCGCGATAAGGTCGCCAACTAGCACAGTCTTACCTTTTTCGACTCGCAACATTGGCGTTGGTGTACCCTGCGCATTTGCTACCACCTGAAAGCGGTCAGCCATCACGATTACGGAGCTCTCCTCCTTGTTTGCTCCTAGACTAATACCCGCAATAGCAGTTTTACCACCACCAACAACTTGTGTCTTAATTGTATGAGTAGCAGACAACTTGCCGTCAACATCAGCTACCGCACGGCTAACTGTTTTGATTTCGGCTTTGGCGTCACCCACTGCCGCATTTACAGTTGTGATACGGTCAGATAAGCTCTTAATAGCAGTGGCTCTGGCATTTTGCTCAGTAGTTACGGCGCTTTGCACCTTGCCGACATTAGCATTGACTTGGTTAAATTGCTGTGCCGTACTGCTATTTAAGTTGCTCACTGCACTATCTACGCGAGAGATTTTACCCTCCGCAGTACCAATGCGAGTTGATAAGCCGTCAACCTTACTTGCTTGCGCTTGCTCTTTTGTTGCTTGCGTTTGCTTGTAACTTATTAGGTCAGCCGATACGGCATTAACTGAGCTATCCACATCTTCTGGCGCTGGCGTCCAGTCTGTGCTAGTGCTGCCAATTTCTAGTTTAACGCGAGAGATAGTGTTATCAGATGTAGCACTACGCGGGTAAGCGTAAATATTTAAATGTGTAGATGCGCTATTATCCTTTTCGGTGGTCTCTAGTAACGGATTATTCCATCTAAAGGTGGCTTTATATACACCCTCTTTAACTTTACGTAACTGCGCTAACTCACGATATCCGTGGCTATTAAAAACGCCGAATGCCTGTCGGTCACTTGCTAAATTACCCCATAAAGTCACCGTCACCTGCTCTCCGACCGCGGGGATTTGGGCGAGCTGAAAGTTTGTTAAATAGCGATTACCTGTGTAATTGATGTTTGAGTTACGCAATAAATTGCGCCCACCAACCTGCAATTTGTCAACCGCAGATTGCGCATCAGATTGCCATACAGACCTTAACGCAGATTGAGCAAGGCTTGCCACCTCATTTTTACCAGCTTTAGTTGACTGGATATTGCTAATGCTAGACTCTGCACCGCCAATTCTGGCTGTTAGAGTTTCGCGAGCTTTCGCCTCTGCTTTATCCCCATTTGCGCGAGCAGTCTTTTCAGCCTCAAGCCCAGATAGTGCGGATTCCGCTTTTGCGGTTAATGCGACAATCTGTTGTGCTTGCTGGTTATTGGTGTTTTGCAACTGCGTAATTGCAGTGCCACGCGCATTAGCCTCAGACTGGATTTTTGCTGACAGGGCATCACTTTCCGCTTTAATTGCTTTGGTGCGGTTTGCAACCTCGTTAGCAATCTCTCTCGCTCGATTATTGGACTCAACACTAATTAGATTTTGAGCTTGTTGAGCTTTAGAGTTAGCCGCATTCGCGGTAGATTGCGTTTGCACCAGCTCATTAACCAAAGCGCTGTCTAATTGGTTTTTAGCAATTTTGCCAGTGAGCTGTTTTGCTTGGATATTGATGTTTTTAGATAGCTTTTCATTGAGTAACGTCAACTCTGCATCGATATCAACACTACTTTCGCCTCTAATTCCACTTTGTTGAGCAAATAATCCTAGATTATTGCCTCTAACGTGTCGCAACCAGTAGTAGCGCACTTGTTTAGAGCCAACCTCATGCGTGTACATTCGCGCCGTCAGTTTAGCTAATCGTTTAGCGGTTGAGAGATTATCTTGTTCGCTTACCCAGATTTCGGTCTCGGTAAAATCATCTACCCAATCCCATGTCAAACTGATATTACCCAGCCCACCCGTCACTTGTACATTATTAACCAATGGCGGTCGGCTAATGGTAAAGGTCTGAGATTTTTCGCTAACTACTTGTCCAGTAGAATTTTTAGCGATTACGACTGCAACATAATCCCCATCGGGTAAACCCTCAAGAGAAAATTCGGTTGTTTTTAGCCCTTTATGGTAAGCGTAAAGGTTGCCATCTTTAAGGATTTTAATGTCATAGGTAAGTGTGCCGATACCTTGTGTTGCGACCCAGTTTAAAGACAATCCACCGGCAGATAACTCTGCACTAACGCTCTCTAATGTTGGTGTATTAAGTAAGCTGGTGTTTCGTGGCTCAAAGCTTGCGCCATTATCTACAATCGCTTCTTTTTGTGGCTCATGCTGTAACGCCATAATAGTATAAGTACCATTATCGGCGTCCTCTGTAATCGTCATACAACGATAGAGTCGAGACACGATATCGCGTGTAGCGAGAGACCATACTGCTTGAGCACTCAAGCCTACTGGGTTGCTGTCAAGCGTAACAACATTGCCATTAACTGATGTGATTTTAATTCGGCTGTGTTTTGCCTCTGCGTTAATAAAGCTCAGATAACTATTGCCAGCGATTTTAATCTCTCTATCCAAAGTCACATTTTTACCATTAACCGCGAAAACTCGCCCGCCAATGTTAGCACCTGCGTAATGATTGTCGGTTACTTGGATAATGTCGCCAGGGATATTCATCAAGCCTTCAGCGCCGACCGTAAAAGTGATTGTCTCGGTCTCTAATTTTTCGGTCTCGAGAATCCATTTGCCCGTGCGAAACGCTTGCCCGCGCGAGGTGCAGCCGAATGCTGTAACTTTTTTAAGATTTAAACCATGCTTGCGAATTAGCGCATCATCAGATACATACTCAATCGCTGTGTCGTAGTTGTTGTCTTTGTCCTTATACTCAACTTGGATTGCGTTGTGGCGTGATTTGAGCGCCGAATACTGCCGTGTGAACTCTCCATTGATAACGTTAGCATTAGTGTAAGTCCAAACTGGGTCGCTTGGTCTATCCATGATAAATGTCAACGTCGTACCAGTCCAAACGGGGATAGCGCGAAAGATTGAGCACAAATCACTTAAGACGTCATAAGCTGAGCGTTGCTCGGTTAGCCATAAGTTACAGGTAAATCGTGGCTCTGTACCGCCGTAGCCGTCAGGTATCATCTGGTCGCAGTAGCGCGCAATTTGATACAACGTCCACTTATCCACATCAAAAGAGCCTAAGCGCTCGCCTAATCCATAGCGTTTGTTGGTTACAATATCCATCAAAACCCATGCGGGGTTGTCACTATATGCGACCTTAAATGTGCCGTCCCAGAGACCCGAATACCCCCTCGTATCTGGGTTGTAGTTGCTCGGCACCTTAACTTTAATACCATGTACCTCATAAGTGCGTGAGGGGATATTGTTAAAATACTCTGAGTCTAATTTAACTCCCATGTAAGCGGTGTTCGGGTAGCTAAATTGAGCGTCGATAATCTCGGTGTAGCTTGCCCATGTTGTTTTATTAGCTAGGCGATTAGAGGTTGAGTCTGCTGTAATCCGCTCAACTTTTACCGTAAACGGCACTCTCGGCAAGTCTCTAATCTCAATTGAGCGAGAGTATGCGGAGCTGTATTTACCACTAATCACAAATGGGATTTGCTGATTGCCGACTGTGATTTTTAACTCTACTGTTGTCGGGTTTGTGTCGCCCTGCTCACTTTGACTAAAGAGTGCTTGCACCCCTAATGTTAGACGCAGACTATTTACATTAGCATCTGTTACGGTTCGGGTTAGTGCTGTGCGCTTGGTAACTTCTGTGGCCACCGACACTTCTTTTTCGACCGTTTGAAAGCCTTGCATCAAGTCTTGGACTTGTGAGCCGATTCGTCCCTCGACCTCGACATTATTAAAATTGAAGCTATCATCTGCATTTTGTACTGGCGTATTGTCAAATCGAATTGACTTCATGCCGTCAACAAGCCCTTGGATTTCGCCCTCGGAAATGACCTCAACAATTTTAACCCGTTGTTTACTGCGACCGCTTTCTGGTGCCTCTACTGGTGTGCGACCGCCACCACCTTTTTTACCACCCATAACTTTTCCTACGCTCTGATGTTAAAGCCTAATCTGCGATTTGTTCTTCTATCTTCCGCTTTAGCGGTTTCCGCATCGTAAGTCTCAATGCCTTGACTAATAATTAGTGAGCCCGTTAAGATTCGTCCGTAAGCCAAAGGCATTGGTCTGCCTTGCGCAGTCATGTTTTGCAGTCCACTAAAAGAGGTGGATTGCTTTTTCTCTTTCTCGCTTCCGCCAGAATCCATGCTCGGCGTTTTAGTTAGCATTTGCGAAACACCGCCAAGCATTAAAGACACACCTACTGCGCCAAGCGCAGTCATACCAGTCGAAAAACCAACCACCGCTAATGCAGCGCCAACTACAAATTGGACTTTAGCGCCAGCACCAGCAACTACTGGTGTAAAATGGACTGTCATTCCGTCCTTAAGGTTGTATTGCAAGCCTTTCTCAAGGTATCGATTATCAAGATACTTTGAGCCGATTCGGACTTTATACACACCCTTTTGGATATGCTGCCGCAAACCCTGAATCTGGCTAAATAAAGCTGTTAAAACCTCTGCAACATTTTTGCAGTCAAGCTTAAAATCCGTACCAAATTGCTTTAACGCACCGTAAAATTTAACTTTTACCATAACCACCTCAAAGGGTATTTAGTGGGATTGTAAAATCCAATTTATCTGCATATTTATGCCGCCAAACCGAATGAGTATGCTTAAGCCAGTAACCATCGTAAGGGTCACGCTTACTCAATCTATCCATACAGTGCTGTAAAATCATTTGCTCGCCGATATAAATAGCGGCATGATTAGGTACATCTGCGCCAACCTGAATTAGGATAATGTCACCAATTTGTAAATCTTCGTTTTGATTTAGCCGTCTAAATCCCTGATTGTCTAAATTATCAAGATAGAGATTTTCGCCACACTCCCACCAGCCGTCTTGGCGCTCAAACTCCGCCATATCCCAGCCAGACAAGAAATAAAAATCCTTAAAAAGCGTGTAGCAATCAACAAATCCGTACTCAAACTCTCTGCCGATAAGTGGCAAAATCTTTACAAAAACTTTTAATTGCCCGCCAGTAACTAAAAGCCAATCACAAGCAGTCTGCGAAAATAATCTACGGTCTGCTAGTGACAAGGTAGGTTCGCCTTTCGGGTGTGAGTGAATAACCGCCTCAATCACGCCTAGCGACTCCGCCTGAATCTGTTGCTCTGGCGAAATTTCAAAAAATTCTTGAGGGTTTCCCGCTACGTTTTCGCACGGGAAGAACATTAAATCATTTTCTTTTTGCAATAAAAAACCGCACATTTCATTAGGTGCGGTCTTTTCTGCATAATCGAGAATCTGTTGTTTTAATTGCTGGTTCATTTTTTTTACCCAAGTTTGTTTACTGCGATAAAACCACCGTAGTTCAAGCTGTTCCCTCTCAGCTTGCACCCTCTTAAACAACCTGAGCACTTATCCTTTTTAGGGTCTGCCGTTGGTTGGTCTTTTTCGTCCGCTACTGGGCCACCTGTATAACCACACTCAGCAGAGCGATACACCCATGAGCAAGTGGTGAGGATTGTCCGCTTGTTGATTACGGCATTATCAGTTTCAGCTGGGAGTGCTAGCGTAAATGTGGCAAATTCTTGCGTGAGGCTAGACAACTGCTCTACAACATAGTAACTCACTCGCTCTTGTTGCGGGTCTGCATTGCGATTGCCATCTTTAAAATTAACCGCATCAAGAAATTGCGCGTAAACCTGTCGCCGTCTAACGATAGCGCCTAAGCATTGCTCAAAATCGTTTGATAGCGCTGTCATCTGCCCATCGTAATTAACAATAGATAATGTAGGACGGTTACTCGCCCCTTGCCCGCTCATCTCAAAACCTTCTGCCTTAATACCGTATGGCGCATAGGCATTACCTTGCCATACAATCGGCTTGCTTAGCTCATTTGTTCCAGCATAAAATCGGAATAACTCGCCTGCGCTGCCGTTGTTACTCGTAAGGTGGCGCATATCTACTTCAAACAAGTCAATAAGCGCCGTCTGTTCCAGCTTGGCTAATTCAAGTTGAAATTTAGGTGTAATCAAAGCCGTCATGCGACCACCTCTTCAAAGTCACATTGGATTTCTGTGTGCGTTTTATCTCGGTTTTCTGTCCACTTGCCACAGGTTACTTTTGCGTTTTCGTGTTTAAACAAAAATGCCGTCACACCCTTATGTTTAACTAAAAATTGAACCAGTTTAGCTGCCTCAGCGTTTCGTAGCTTAAATGTTACCGAAAACTTACGCAGTAATGGATTTAACCCATCGCTTCTTCGCTGTTGGTAGCCGTCCCCGAATCCCATTTTCTTGACTCGCGGCTCATTCTCCACGTTGTAATTGGGCTTGGGGCAGTAAGGTAAGGTTTCCATATCTGCATTCCTTTTTAAAAAATAGTAAATAAAAAGCACGCCAAAAGCCGCTTGCAGTCTCCCACAAGCGGTCGGTTTTATGTAATGTCCTACAATTAGAATCTAGCGATACTACCTAACCCTCTAGGCTCAAAATTGCGTAGAGTTTTGAGCGCACGGTGGTAGTGACCTTGTTCGATTGGGTCAACAATTAAGCCATCTGTCATAGGCTCAAGCAATCGTTTCATAAGTCCAAGTATGTTTCGGTACTCAGTAGCGTGTGTATAAGCTGCTACACCATAATGAGAATTGAGCATATTTAGTGGTTTATGGATTTTTGAGAGTAAATCCAAGCTGTTGTATAGAGCAAACCACATACTCACGATGTTTAGCAATCTAGCGTCGTTTATGCTGTGCGTTCTTTCTTTCGGCGTATCGATAATAAGTTCGCCTTCGAGGTAAATCTTATGTACATACTCAACTGCTTGCGGTAGTTGCTCTTCGGTTAAATCTTCGATACTTCCGACATTAAAACGCTGATGTACTAGATTGTATGCTTCGTTGTACATTAAGGCCTTTTTACCTACCAGCATATTTACCGCATTTCGCAATCCTGTTCTTTGGTCGACTGTGGTTTTGCTGTAAGAGCCAGTTTTGCGAATTTGTGGTAACACTTCCGCCGTTACCCATTTTCTGAATCGGTGTGGGATAGAGCCTTTTTTAACTGCTTCACGACAACGAAGAATTAGGGTGTACATTCCGCTTTCACTGACAATGTTAACCTGACCGCCACCACCATGCACTTTTGACCGACCTATGTTAAACATAGACCGCTCTTCTTCATCTAGATTTTCCAATGCTTGACTTGGGTTTTTAATGCTTAGAGCGTCGCAAAGATCTTTTGCAACAAACCAAGGTTCGTTATTGATTGTAATTGTGCGGATTGCGTGATTATCGAAGTTGAAGGTTGAGATTTGATTAGACATAAGCCTACTCCTGTTTTGTTCTATGAAATTTAAAAGGGTTGCCAAGTGGTTCATAGTCCGTACAAGAGAACGGATGGACGTATTCCCCGAAGGTGTTGTATTAGTCGCCCACTCGGCATTGAATAAATTGTTATAGCTGATATAGCAAAACACTATATAAGCTATATTGTAGGTATAAAAAAATCACGCTTACGGTGGTGAATGTGAATACCGCTCTTGTAAATTTCCAGTAATTAGAGCTATGACCCTCTAAGAACTTGATAAATATCCTACGCCCAACAGAGGAGCTTGTCAAGCGTAGGACAAGGGGTGTAAATTAAACTTACCCCCTTTTCATCCCTCAACAATTGGGCGAACCGCTGTATAGATTACGTCATCAACTTTTAAAGTGATAAGTTCTGAACCGTGAAAAGAGATTACTTGAGTAGAAATTTGATTTGTCATTGCTGACTCCTTGTTGTTTTGTTTCGAAATTAAGTACCCTATAAATAGGGTGTCGAGAGGTTCGAAAACCTCAACAAGTAGGCTGGGATTATTCCCCTCTCGGGTATTGTATTCTCCGCCCTCTCGACATTGAGTTTCCAATTTGATAATAGCTATCCAAGGTATGATGTAGTCATAATCGGATAATTTAAGACCGCATCTTCGGTTTTGTCAAATTGATACAAAACTCCATGAATATGGAAAAAATCTAAAGGCATTGGCCCCGCAGGATAGGTAAAATGAATTTTACCCTGCTTTTCAAAACCGCCACAAATAACATAGGTACGTCCATCATGCTCCATTTTCTCTATAGTTAGAATGAATTTTCCCATTGTCACATCAAAGCGCTTCCTTAATGTAAATATAGGATGATTCTTACATAATAACTCCAAACTGTCTTGTGTTACAATTGCGACATTATTTTCCATTTTTTACCCTTATAAGATTTTAGATTTGTATTATTTTGGGATAGAAAATGAAATTTCAACCTGTAAAATAATTATTTTATTTCATAAAATAAAACTAATCCCGAAGCACGCTGCGCCAATGGCAAAACCAACCGCTGCAATAATTGCTGACCAACCTAACATTTTCCCGACTTTATCGGCATCTTCTTTGCTCATTTTTCCGCCTAGCTTCATTTAAACGCCATAATTACATCAGGCAACTTCCACCAAATCACCGCTATAAATAAGCAAATAATCACTGTATAAGCGAATCTGCGTGCAATAGGTTCTTTTGAAATTACTTCTAGCATTTTTCCAATCTCTATATTAAAATTCATTCAATTGATGTCCTCTTAGGTACAATAAGGGGAAAATAGAAAACCCCGAAGTGCTGCAAACGCTTCGGGGTTTGTTATATTTGTGATGTTAGTAAATTTTCATCAATCACTAGATTCAAGTTAATTTGAATTTTATCTTCAAGCATTTTCATTTTTTGGTTGAGGTTCGGTTTTTTACCTTTCCAGCGATTCAACCCTTTACCACAATAACTGGCAAATTCTTCTTCCATTTTTTTATGGAGACAAATTTGTTGGTATTCTTGCAGAAGTTGATAGCCTGTTTTGTTTGCTTGAGCAAGCAAATAATCGAACGCCTCAATAAATGCCACCTTTAATCGGTCAGCTTTTTGCCCATTGAAACCCATTACTAAGAACATAAATCCGTTTTTAGTAACTTCATACATTGGTTTTTGGCGATTCCACTTATCTTTGTAATAGGTGGACGCAAAATTGCGTTCACCAAATTCAGAAGGTAAATTTAAATTCTTAATCGCTCGCAGCACTTCCGTGTGACGTTTACCAAACACGCTAGCAATAGTTAATGTGTTAGTTACAATTTTGTCGCCTTTTACTTGAACAAATTGGTTGAAATTCTCAATTTTTTGCAAGTTCATTTTTGCTCCTATTAAATTTATGGCAATAAAAAACCCCGAACATTACAAATGTTCAGGGTTATGTTTTTGATATTTTATTAACTCAACATTCCACCAGCTCTGCGCTGTTTTACCAGCACCTCTAACACTTTAGCCTCAATCGTCTGCCCTAATGCTTTCGCATTCTCGGCTGTCACTGTGCTATCGGTGTTGCCGTGTTGGTCGATGTTGATGTTGATACTGACTTGATTTGAGTTTGCATTATTTTCTCTACTGCGCTCATAACTCATTGGCACATTAGGCACCGCAACACCACCGCCATTAGCAAAACCGCGTTTGCCATAGTTGAGATAATCAAGATAGCCTCTGCCAAGTCTAGCAGTAGCCTCTTTAGTGATAACGTACTCCCCACGGTGTACAATCCCTGCTGGTTGATACTTGCCACCGTCACCAGTATAACCGCCAGTCGCAAACATTTGCCCAAATGGAATACTGCCTGCGCCACCCATAAAACCACTCATAAAAGGGTTGATAGCATTAAAAAGAGCCATCTTAACCATCATATTTGTAATGTCTCGGATTACCGACTGAGCAAAAGACCTAAAGTCCGCTTTTCCAGTCGTAACAAAATCCGTTAGAGTGTCTGCCATTCCGTTAAAGGTGTTTTCCGTAATTCGCGCTACATTAGCTGCGACATTAGTCACATCAGCTTCGATGTTAGCCCAGCCTTGTTTAACCCCTTCTTGCCAACTACCTCTAGCTTTTTCAGCCTGTTTCTGGATTTCAGCATGGCGTTCTTTGAGTTTTGCAATCTCTTCGTCCAGCTTGCGGATATTCTCCTCCGTCATTCCGACCTTGAGTTTTGCCGCCTCTAGGTCTAATTGGTGGTTATATTGGATTAACTCTTGTTCTTGACGTGTTTTGCCAAGCAAACTCAACTCAAACTCCATTGCATCTAGCTTTTCGCTGTTATCAAATCTAAATTGAGAGATAGCTATTTTCTGATTCTCAGAATCAATGCTTGCCGCTAAAACTTTTAGTTTTTTCAATCCTTCTAGGCTGTAATGGCTATATTTTTCTGAATTTTCTGCAATATCTTGTGTTAGCTTATTAACCTCTTGATACTGCGAAACCTGTCCGAATAAAGCAATGTCTTTTGCATTAGCACGCAATTCAGATAAACGGCTTTCCATTGCAGTGAGTTGGTCGGTAAGCTGTTTCTGATAATCAGCGCCAGTACCTTTGCTCTTTTTAGATTTGCTACCACTTTTTTTCGTACCGCCTACACTTTTTTGGAATCCCTCTGTCGCTTGGCGTGTATACATTGACAAAAATGATTCTTCAACGGCCTGCAAATCATTACCAGATAAGTCTTTAAACTTACCATTGAGGCGATCTCGCTCTAACTGTAATTCGGCGATTTTTTTAGCATCTTTGGTTTTACGGGCAGACGATAACTCGCCATCAATTTGGTTAAGCCGAATCATCTTCTGCGCAGTTTCACCTAACTGTCCACCGCTTACATTATTTAAATTAGCCACCGCAACTGCTGCCTGAATTGCGCTAGTTGCAATCGCCCCAATCGTACCTGCAAATTTAAGTGCTTCTACGCTTGCTTTAGGCAAAGTTACAGTTAAATTACCAATAGATACATTTAACCCATCAACTTTAATTTGCGACTGTTCAACTTGCGGGAAAAGGGCAGAAAATTGCTCTTTAAGCTCAGAGACAGGTAACTGCCCCATTACATCTGCTAAAGTTTTATTTGTATCACTTAACTTTTCATCTGTATCTTTCAGCTCTTTTTCTTTAATTGCTAATTCTTGTGTTAATTTGGTTAATTCTTTTACCGTGCTAATTTTCTGCGTATGACCGCTATCATCAACATAAAATCGGAATTCAGGTACGCTTTCAATTTCTTGTTTTAGCTGAGCAATTTCTTTTCTTAGTTTAACAAGATTTTCTTTTTGGGCTTCGGCCGACTGCTCTAATTTTGCCTTAGTGGCATTAAGAGAGATCGAATCCATCGTCTGAATAGATTGTTTAATGCTCTCCAGTTGGTCGGCAAACTCAATCGCCTTTTGCTTAGTTTCTTCAATTCCGCGCCCCCACTCATAGATGCCGTAACCAATTGCTCCAACAAGTAAAAGTGGATTCGCAGCAACGAAACCCCAGAGCGCTGAACCAGCCGCTTTAACACCATTAAAAGCAGTACCAACTAAACCAACTGATTTAGATAAAGAAACCGCACCAGCTTTTGCTGCTGATTGAGCTTGATTAAGTGAATTAAAGGCTGATATAGCAGCAGTTTTACTAGCGTTGTATCGCATTTGCGCCGCAGTTAAATTATCAATCGCAACTTTTTCTTGCTGAGCTAATGCCACCGCTTGCGCTTGAACTCGATTACGCCCCTCTTCGGTAACAACCAATTTTGCTAGATGTGCATTACCGGCAATTTGTTGCGCAATCTTATTACGCTCTGCTTGAGCAGATGCTAATACTGACTTGGCTAAATTTGCTTCTTGAGCTGTGCGTCTAAAAATGGCTTGATTAGTTTGTTCAGTCGCTTGTAATTCACTAACTTCAGCTGCCAACTTCGCTTTATTTGCTAATAATCTAGCACTAGCTTGTTTAGCATAAAATGCAGTATACGCCACTCCTCCAGCTAACGTAGCTCTTGCAACAAAATCTAGATTTTTAGCTAACCAATCCAATCCATTGACAAGTTTTTGTGTACCTCCTACAGCATCATTTAGGTCACTTACTAATTTTTGTGTTGCTGTTGATAGATTTTGCGTTGCACCACTTACAGTAGTTGAGGTTTTTGCATAAAGCCCGTCAATTGCCGATTTTGATTTTTCTAACGCTTGGATGATTTTATCTGTGGTGAGTTTACCCTCATCAGACATTGCTTTTAACTCAGACATTGTCACGCCTAAACCACGTGCAATAGCCTGCATTACAGCTGGCGTTTGAGTCATTACCGAGTTGTATTCCTGTGCGCGGAATTTACCCATCAACAAAACTTGACCGAATTGGGTAAGTGAATTTTGAGCTTCTGCAGCACTAGCACCTGAAATGGCCACAGCTTTGGAAATAGTCTCTGTAATATCAGCGACCTGTCTTTGGTTAATACCTAATTCTTTTGCATTTTGCGCAAAAGACTGATACACCGCAGACACCGCTTGCGTTGATTGAGCAGTTTTAAGGGAAATATCATACACTGCAGACATAGCTTGTGCGTGTTGTAACTCTCCCTCGCTAATAAGTTTTAATTTATTAGAAAGCTCTGTTCCTGCATCGGCGATACTAACAACCTGCTTAGCTAATGCTCCCAACCCTATAGATTTACCAAGCGTAGACAACGAATCAAACTGACTATGGAGGCGTTTTACACATTGTTCCATTTGATTGAAGTCTGATTTTGTTTGTTCGGCAAATTGTCTTGTTTGTCGTTCTGCTTTAGTTAGACTACTAGTAAACTTAGCTGAATCCAAACTAAGCTCAATACTTAAACTACCCAACCCCGACATGATATAAAACCTCTTGATAAAAAAAATCCCTCATGTAGAGGGATTTTAAAATTATTAAAATTTATTTTGCTAGATGTTCAATAAGTTCGCAGAGTTTTACAAATGCTTTTGTTACAGCCAGCAATCCAATGTAAACACATGTAGCCCAAAACAAACAATAAGCGATCAACTTCCAGCCCGCCAATCCTGATATATATGGGAAAGGGAACTCAATATGAGGCACAATACTAGATAGAGCGAGGAATACACCAAAAAAAACCAAGAAACACATAATAAAAGAAAAGCTTATTTTAAAGACCCATACAATCGTTTTGTTGATATCTTTTATGACTGCAAACATTTCTATCACTCCTATAGATTCATAATTGATTTATATAGAGTGTTTTATTGAATATCAAGTGCTTTTACTATCTTTTTGCCAAATAATCAGCCACACCATCATCGTCCTCTACTTCCTCTTCATTTTGAGTAAAAAATGGCATAAATTCTGAGAGTTGCGGTGGCGCTTTTTTAGGGTCACTGTTGACCGCAGCTAACATATAAGAAATTTGAGCTAATCGATAATCTTCTCGCCATAGCCCGAAAGGTTGTTCTTGGTAAAATAACTGGTATTCTGCCAAGTGTTCTTCGGGCATTTGTTCGATTTCTGCCAGCATTTTCCCCAGTGCGAGCGAAAGGGTTAGTTGAAACTTTCTTCGCTCACTAAGTCTTTTGGGCGCTCAGCCGCCATTGCTTGGTTAAAATCTGTAATCAATTTTGAATCAAGCTCTGATAGCGCCTTTAGATCATCTAAATTATCCGCATCAAACAATAACACTCCTTTTTCATCACATAAGCGCGAAGCCATTGCGCGTGGAAGTTGGTATTGTTTTGCCAATTTTTCTAAAGCATCATCAAAAGTTTTATCTTCAGGGCCAGGGAGTGTTACGCCTGCTTTTTCTGCTAGCTTGATTAGGTCTTGGCGCTGCTCAAAAATTTGACGATTCATCTCTCCCACGGTTAGTGGCTTAATGTAGTATTTATCACCCATTAAGGTAATGGGAGTAATTTTGGGTTTGTGTGCTAATAATTGTTCGCGTAATGACATAGATACCACCTATTTTTTCCAATCTTTAATAACGGCGAGAATGTTTGGTAATCGCCAAACAAGAATTAAAAAAGCGACACCGAGAATGGTTTGAAGAAAACCGTATTCCATAATAAACTCCTTGATTAAAGGGAATATTGTTGTAAAATTATCCAAATAATTATGTCCTCTTAAGTCAGTAAGTGGATATAAGAAAACCCCAAGTAATTGCGTGCTTGGGGTTTTGTTTTTCCTGACAAACGTTACGCAGGTAACAGATAGTCACGGCCAGCAGGTTTAATACTTACTGAGCTGTCAAACTTACCTTTGACCTCACCGCTAAAGCCATTCCCCGACTCAATAAACCCTGTGCCAAATACTGTGCCTTGACCTTTTGGTAACTCCAACTTAAACGGGAATGTCTCTTTATTGTGAAATGCCTTGCGTAAACGCTGTTGCATATCGGTGCTTGGCGCATAAAAGAAACTTAATTTGATTGAGCCAAACTCAATCTCACCAGGTTCAGTTTCTGTTCCGTTTGAGCATACTGTCGTGATGTCAACAGTTGACAAGGTGTCGTCTGATTTATCGATATTTTTAATAGCGCAGAATTGGTCTGACCATAATACTTTCTCTGCTTTAGCATTCGCAAAGCTAGACGGACGGTCAAGACCAGACCAATCTACCTCATCAGCTAATGTAATTACATCTGCTGCAACGGATTTAACAGGATATGTGCCGTCAAGCGCTCCCATACCTGTGATAGTGATTGCATCGCCTGTTTTATAGCCTGATTGCGCTACGGTAATAGTAGCTGGCTTTAAGTTGCAGGCAGTAATATTTTTTTGAGTCTCCGCACCAGTCGCTATGCGGAATTTCGTACCCTGAAACGGGGTGGTTTGTGTTGCCATAGTTAACCCTTTTTAATCTTCATAGCTAATCTGATACCGCACCGTAGCAATAAACCACGTGCGGTTTGTTTGGTCTTGCTCAATGTCATAACTCATTAAGCTACAAGTATCGAGCAAGCTGAGAGGGGTATCATCAAATGCGTTTTTGACTTGCTCTGCAATAACATCCAGCTCATCTTCGCCCTGGTTTGTTTTGAGATAAATCGCCACATTTAGTGCTGCGCCCCATTTTCTGTTACAAACCGTGATTTCTTCGGATTCGGCATCTTCAATAAAAACAGAAATCGCCGTTTTTTGCTGATCGATATCAACAAAAATTGGGCGACCTGAATAAAAATGCTTAACGCTTGTAATCTGCGATTGTAGTAACTCTATAACTTGCTCTCGAATCTGAGTATGGATTTGCATTGCTACCTCCGTAGAGCTGAGCTAAGTGTTTTGATAAGCTCAACTTTAATTTGAGATTCGTAATCTTTTAATTCGCGGTGGAAAGCGTTTGTAAGCGGTGCAGCCAAGGGAATTTTAACTACATCAATAGGGTAGCGGTCGTTCCCCTGTCGGCTCATCACTTGCTTTCGCCCATTTTTTAAGGTCTGAATAAACCCGCGCTGTACACGATGTTGCCCAACTCGAATCTGCCCTTTGCTGGCGTGTACCGACTTGTTAGCATCACTAATTAAGCGATACATTGGCAAATTACCGCGATTAACACTAATTTGCGCAATCAGCTTGCGAGTTGTTGCTTTTTGCTTTAGCCTTGCGCGACTCCGCACAAGTTTAGTTGGCACCTTGACATCCTTTGCAACAGCGCGAGTGCTTTTCCGCATTGCTTGTCTTGCGACACGGTTAATTGCCACAGCTGTCGAGCTTGGTAATTTTTTTCGGGCAAACTGCTCTGATTTTGCAATAATTTGCTCAAGCCCTTTAATGGTAACGGTCATCATTACTCCAACTGTAAAACAATTAACTCATCACTAAAGCTAAAACCTCGCACAATGTATTCAATCCGCCCCTGCTTAACGATATCTCCTAATTTAGGTGAGTAACCAGATGATTTAAACATGGTTAACGTACGTGTTGTGCCGTTAACGCGATTATCATCGTAGCTCATTAAATTAGGTGCCTCATCAAGGACGGCTTGGTAACGCTTACCACCAATGATAAACGCAGACATCATTACCGAACTAATAACGGCATCTGCTTGTGCGAGCGCTTTATCAAACAGACTAGGCATTGATTTTTACATCAACACTAGCTGATGATGCCCCGCTAGCATGCCAAGCAACGCCTAAACGCTTATTGCTGCCAGCTGTAGTGGTTGCGCCATCAGTCTCAGACCAATAAACAACCGCGCCTTGCTTAATATCATCAGATGCTTTTGCCTTAACCGTAAAAACACCAGTAGTTAAGCCAACACCGATTCCACCTTGAGCCACATCTGACACAGCGATTGCAGCAACACTTTCAACCATCACTACATCACCACTTTTAACTGCGGCCGTAGCGGTAAAGCGGATAGTGTTACCATCTTGTAAATAGTTTTTAGCCATTTAATTTTTCCTTTTTGCAGATAATAAAAAACCGCGCTCAAATTGAGCACGGTTGCTAGTTAATGGTTTGGGGTTACTTATTAGTAACTTTAATAACGCCGCGATAGTCAATTACATTCACACCGGCATCAATACGCACCTTAGTTGACACGCCATCAACAGTAAAGCCATTTTGCTGCTCCATGTATGGAGTATCAATGCCATCAAGGTAAGATACCTCAATAGCCTCTTTATTGATTAAGTACCAAGATTTCGGGTCGGCCGCTTGTAATCGAGCAGATTTAAGCGCAGGCACAACATCACGGATTGGGTTGATGATACCAGAGTTAATATCCGCACCCTCAACGCTTGCAGAGCCTAAAATCTGTTTAGCACGGGTGTAGAGTGATGTTGGTAACAACATAAACTCAGGCTCGATTGCTAGCGGTTCGCCGCGAGCATTAACAAAGCCATTCATCATTTGGATAGCTTTATCAATATTGGTTACATCTAATGCTGCATTATCAAATGAGTTTTTGTGCGAGGCATCAAATAATTTTTTCCCATCTTGCGCAATCGCGTTACCAGTTAACAACGCAAACACTAATTTAGCGATTGTTGCACGCGCTGCTTGCCCCATTTTTTCTGGGATTTTGGTGAGCAAATGCATGTCGTCATTTAAGATTGCTTGACGGGTAATTGTAAATAACTGCCCGTAAGTCGCCAATGCAACGCTAGCGCCCTCATCACCGATTGTGCCATAGGTGTATTCTTCACCCTCGCCAACTTGTGGTAAGTAACCAAAATCTCCCAATCCGACACGTTTTGCCGCGCGGAAATCCGTTAATGTCCCGCGAGTGGTAAATTGATCGAAGTTTTCCGCAGCCGTCTCCCAACCTTTGAGTAGAGATTTATGCGCTACATCAATTAAAATTTGGCCAAAGTCAGAGCTAGAGTGGGTAAATGCTAAGCCTACCACGCCCATTGCATTTTGACCTGCAACACCAACGCCACGGTCTGTAAGAGACGCTCGAGCTAATTCGCGCAAGCTCATACCCGTGTATGCATTATCTTTTACATTTGATTGGTCTTTATCAATACCGGCGCGCGCTAATAAAGCTTGTTTCACGCTGTCGCCAATAATATTGCCATTATCGACATAATGAGCCACTGTCGCACTTGGTGTTGTGCTTGCGCCAAGTTTTGCTAATAATTTGTCTTTTGCCTGCTCAGCAGTAATGCTTAAGTCGCCTAGGCACTCAACAAGTAAATCATTGTGAGTTGTACCAAACGGAGCAAACACCGCTTTAATATCCGCATTGCGTTTATTTAACTCAGCCTGCACTTGCGCAGTATTATCTACTGTCACAGTTGGAGCTTGACTTACTGGCGCTGATTGCGCAGTTGGCGTTGCTTGTGTTGCTGGAGTTGAGCCAGCGTTGCCTTGTGGCTTAAACAACATGTCTTTCATTGCTTTTGGCATATTTTCATAGTCCTCTAGTTTTCGTGATTTAATAGACGCCATCGCCACAAGTGGTTCGGCTAATTTGTCGGCAAATCCTTGCTCAACACACTCTTTGCCGTTGAGCCAAGTTTCTGCTGTTAGCATTTCTGCTAATTCTTCTGGTGTTTTCCCTGTTTTACTCGCGTAAGCAGGGATTAGCGTGTTTTCGACCTTATCTAACAGGTCAGCATACTTGCGCATATCATCTGCATCACCACCTTGGATACCCCACGGCTTGTGAATCATCATCATTGCGTTTTCTGGCATAATCACCACGTCGCCAGCCATTGCAATGACACTCGCCATACTTGCCGCCAATCCGTCAATATAGACTGTTACATTAGCAGGGTGGTTTTTAAGTAGGTTGTAAATTGCGATACCGTCAAAAACATCGCCACCTGGTGAGTGGATATGTAGGTTGATTTGTTTAAGGTTGCCACCTAGTGCTTTTAGATCTTTCGAAAAGCTCTTAGCAGTAATACCCCAATATCCGATCTCATCGTAAATTGAGATTTCCGCCGTATCGGTTGCTTTAGCCTTAATTGAGTACCAAGACTGGTTATTCGTCTTTGTTACGCTCGCTGTCATCGCCACTGGCGCTAAAATCATTTTCTGTTTTCGCATTTGCTGTACCTGTATTAGTTAAATCTGTGTCAAATTTGAGTCCGAATTTACGGTTTTCTTCAACCTCCACTCGTCGTCTGCGCTTAACTTCTGCTGGGTTGCTACCACTTGCCCGCACTGCTTGGCTTTCGGTTGCCAACCCACCTTTAATGCGCTCTTTCCAAGATTGAGCCTCTTTCATTGGGTCAATCCATGGCATAACTGGCCCACTATAAACAGCGTTATAAAGTGATGCAGTATCGATATCGGCTGGCACATCAATTTCGCCACTAACAATCGCCATTTTTAGCCATTCTCGGTAAATTGGACGGGATATATGGGCGACGAAGGTATCTTGTAAAACTGCGTACCCCTCAAAACTCTCAACCAATTCTTGTCTTTGGCTTGAGTAGGTGCCGTTGTAGTCTCTAGCAATGCTTGAGTAACTTGAGCGGGTGCCTGCTGCTGTTGCTCTTAACTGCCCATTTCTAAACGTTTCGAGATTGACATTTGGACGGTTAGAGTTAATCAACCCGATATCTTCACCAGGTTTAAGGTCGTCAATGATAGCGCCTGGTGCAATCTCAAAATCACGCTCAGGGCTATCTGCACCGTAACTGTCATTATCTCCATAAAGCGCTGCATCACCTTTTTTGATGTACATCGTAAAAGCAGCAGCAATTCGGGCGGCGACTCGCTCGCTCTCCTCATAGTCTTTAAGATCAGCGAGGCGCACAATCACGCCATGCAACATCGATACTCCGCGCAACTGATGCAACCGCTTTTTAAACGCAAGGTGCAACATATTTTCCGCAGGCACAGTTTTCACTCGCCCGTAAGCGCGGTTATTTTCTTGCGGATTATCCATATAAACACGGTAAGACACGGGGCGTCGCCATGCGTTAATCTCTATGCCTTGGATTACATTTGCAGTATCTGATTGCCACATAGGCACAAAATCAGGCTCTAAAGCCTCAAGACTAAAAGCGATATCCGTGCCATGTTTAAGCCCTGCAACCGTGCCACGCACAAGCTGGATAAACACCTCTCCATCTCTCAACCAAGTCCTCAAAAGGATTCGCTCGAGTTCTGGGCGTGTAAATTGCCCTGTCACTTCTGGCCGCACAGACCATTCCGCCCACTTTTTACGGATTTCTTCCGCTAGTGCTTCATCAACATCGCCAGTTAATTTAAGCGGTTGAGGTTCGATATGGATTCCTCGTGAGCCGATAACGCGCTCTTCCATTTTGTCTAAAATCCCGATTACAATATCGTGATTTTGGTCTAAAGCTCTAGCTTGCTCTCGCAGACTGACTGCGCTTTGCTTAATGGATGAGTTCGCACCTTGGCTTTCCCGTTTAGCTTTATGCGTGCGATTAGGCATTGCTGCTTCATACGCATTCATCACATAACGGTTTTTAGCTCTTTGCGCTCCCCATTTAGGCGAGATTGCGGCAATCGCTTTATCTAACATTCCCATTTTTTAAAATCTCGCATATTTGATTCTGTGGCGCTTAACACCTTGCCCTGTAGCAGCCAACAACTCGTCTAACATACGTTGATAGCGGTCACGCTGCTTTGTCCATTCGGACACTTGATAAGATACCGAGCGCCCATTAAAACTAACTTGGCTTTGGGCGTTATCAATCTTTTCGTCAAGTTCTCGGATTTTATCCTCGAGCTCGTCTTGTTCGTAAATTGCCATTTTTACCTTTTCTCAATAATGCATAGCAACCAACGCAGATTTGCGTTCGTTAAAGCCAGCCGCCTTTTTTCTTACTCCCACCACCGTTTAACCAATTACTTTTCACCTTGGCTTTCGGTTGCGGTTTACTTTGTTCAGCTTCCGTCACGGTTTCTATAGACTCCTCTGACGTAGAGGTGTCTTTTCGGATTACATCAGGGTTAACATTCGGCAATCTTGCCCAATACGGGATATTATCCTCATCGCCCCACTTAATACGCTCATAGCCACGCAAAATAGCTATTGCATGAGCATAACAAAGTAAGTCAAACGCCTCATTATTACCTTTACCTGGTTTACGCCACTTACCGTCAGAGCCACGCTCCTCATAGGTCAGCTCATCAAAAAACCATTCTCCCAGCCATGCTGGGAAGTGGATATAATTAGAACCAACAGTATCTCGGCTTAATGCGTTACTGATACGGTCTTTTAATTGGTCTGTTTGGAGTAGATACAGTGGTACATCGCCGCGCGCTTGAGCATGGCGATCTGACCTTGAGGTGTTATCTGGATAAGTGCGTGTTATAAGTTTTTGACGCCGCGTGCTATCACCTTTAACAAGATAAACGCGTTTTGACACACCATTGCGCTTACACTCGCGCCAAAACTTATAGGCATTATCTGTTACACCGTCCTCACCACCACTATCAACAGCCATAGCAAGTATTGGCATAAACCCACCATCTAATCCCTCAACTTGATATTGCTTATTAAGCACATCACTAATAAGTAAATCCCAGTCTTCAGGATAAGCCGACGGGTCAATTGGTAAGCATTCCCCATCTGCATTAGCTCTTAACGATAACTTGATGTTATATCTATCGATAATCCATCGCTCACTGTTTTCACCATAACCAACAACCTGCACTACAAAACGACGATTATGCCCCCCTTGTACATCGACTGCAGCCAATAAAAAACGGCACCCATAAGGCACCGTTTTTTTTTCGATATCTTCGCGTCGCTCCATCAACTCTTCACTGCGGCGTTGCTCAAGTGCTGAGCGTGGTAAATAAGGTAATCCCCAGTCGGTATTCGTCACCGCTTTCAGAGTTTCCTCACTGCCAGTCATCTCAAATTCATGCTCGGCGTTGAGGAGTTTATAAGTTAGTTGCTCCCATGTCTGATACGCTGCCGCTGGCCCCTCAAGCCAAAACGACGCGATACGGGATTTTCTTCCTTCGCCATGGATAACACCGTTTTTGTCGATTGTTTGCCCCTCTTTGAGCCATTTTCCGCTGATATTTAGATCGCGCTTTTTGCTTGGCTCAATGACGCCTTGGCAGTGCGGACACTGTAACCGTGCTTTTTTGCTTGCATCGACAAAATCCGTATCATCACGATAGCCGATCATGTTAGCCATGCTCGGTTCAAGCCATTCCCCGCAGTGTGGGCATTGCCAGTAAAAACGGCGGCGATCGCCACGGTTATATAATGATAAAATCCCTGTCGTCGGGGGGGCTTCGTGCGTTGATTTCGGATGATACTTTAGATCAACAATATCTTTGCCGGGTGAGCTTTCCACCATCGTCATGCCGGATGACATAAAAGTGGTGGTACGCTTGGACGCTAAACTAAATCCGTCCCCCTCACCGTCAACATCATCTGGCCAGCGGTCGTAATCGGTTAATGCAACATACTTGTAATCAGATGACGATAAAACGTTAATAGACGGCCAGCCAATTTTTAACAGATTTCCAGCGCGAAAATATTTGTCGTGTACGTTGTTATCATTTTTATAAGGGCTTAGTCGGCTTGCAACTTCTGGCGAACATCTAAAAGTACGGTCTAAGCGTTTTCGGCTATGCTCACTGGCTTTTTCCTGCGTTAGTTGTACAAGCAAAAAATCAGACGGGTCACATATAATTGAGTAAGTTATCCAACCGTCAATCAATCCAACTGTTTTACCGGTACGCGCTGGTCCAACAAAAATAACCGCGTCATATTCCCGTGAGTTAAGGCAATCCATCGGCTCAATAACATAAGGCGTACGGTCTTTGTCCCATCTCACAGATGAACCACCACCAAGCGGAACACGCATATATTGTGAGACAGCTTCGGATACTTTCATTCGATTTGGCGCTTTTATCATCTCCGCTAAATCTTTTCTAATATCACTCGCTTTCGCATACATCCGTTTCATCCTCTAAGATTAGATCCGCCGCTTCGTCGCGGTTTTTATCAATCTCTTTCTGTAACCAAATAACCCATTCTAATGGCATTCCTGCCGCTTCTGCTCTGTCTGCCAGTGTTTCTTGTGGTTGCAACATCCCCTTAACGATGATTGACATTTGTCTAGATGCGTCCGCAACCTCGCAAACCTCGCCAAGACGTTTTTTATACTCAAGTTGTTTTAACTGCGCGTTCCAGTAAGCCAACTGATCCGACGGTGACAGCCCATCAACGTCTTTTGTGCGGGTATCCTCAAGCAATAATTTTAATATCTGCTTGAGGGAAAATCCTTTGTAATTGGTCGTTTCTTTTTCCGGCGTGAGGTGACTTACTCTCGCCGACATTGTGCGTCTATCGCACCCAGCAATAGTAGCCATTTTGCTAATACTGTAATACTCACTCACAGTACAATCCCTCAAAACTAAAAATGAACAACCACCAACATAAAAACATTAACAAAAACAATGCGTTATTTTGTTGTGGTGGATCGCCGAAAAATTCAAAAAACTGTCGAAAACCGCGAGCCCGAAACCCCGTGGAAAGGGGAGTCCCCTCAGGAGTACCTTTTTTTGTTACATATACATCACATAGCTTGCGTATTTTCTCGGGATTTTATCTAACCAAACCCGAAACCATACGTAAATTATGTAGCATTTAATTTACACAAAATAAAAGCGAGAGCATTAACACTCTCGCCTTATCTATGAATCACTATTGTCTGCTACGATTTTACCCTTGAGCTTTATCTTAAACATAGGTGGCGCCCCGTATGGGTCAATAATCCCGTCCATAGTGAAGATAATCCAATCGGCAATATCTAAAACCCATTGCGGGATAAAGTTAGCAGTTGTGATAATAGGTGCACCTGACTCTATATCAGCGATGTAACAAGGGATACCCCATAAGCTACCGTAATACTCATAGCCCTCATCAATCAACTGTTGCTTTGTTTTATAGCCAAACATATTACTTATGACCCTCAACCCAGTTACGCACACTATCAACTTGCTTAGCACATAGCTCACGCTCACTCATCACTACAACAAGATAGTCGATAGCATCTCCGTAAGTCTCGCCTGTAAATGGAGTCTGCGGACAAGGCAGTAAATACGCTTGCGGTGGTGCTAGGTACTCAGTCTTTGTTGTTACCTTTTGACTGCAACTGCTCAATAACGGTGCGAGGCATAGTAGTATGAGCGCAAGGCTCCGTTGATAGTACTGATTTGATAATCTCACGCTTACTCTCCGCTTTAGCTTTTAGCTCATTGACTACTTGTTGTTGCGCTTCAATAGCTAGGCGCTCCTCCTCAAGCTGGGCGCCTAGCTGTTTATTGACGACCTCTTGCGCAAATATGGTTTGGGCTTGCGCTTGGTTCTTGGCTCTTAAGTCTAATACATCTTGATGCTGACCCCATGACCAGAGGCACAAGCCCAAAATCACTGCAATTAGTGCGATGTTAAATCTGTTAAGCATAGCGCTCTCTCTTTGTCTCGGCGATTAACCAACCCTTGCAATTTACGTCCGCCACCGTAAACCCATTTAGGTAGCTCATTACAGGCCTGCTCATACTTGCCTGCTCTCAAATACTTAAACATTGTCGAGTTTTTAAGTGCACCGCAACCAGCGTTAAAGGTAATTGATACCGTTGCATTAAATACTGATTGAGGTAATACGCGACCATTAGCAAATCTATCTACGCAGTTTTCGGCTTGCTTAATGTCGTTTTTCCACCGCTCCGCAATCTCTATGTCTGTGTAGCGGTGTTTAGGGTCTATGCGCTCACCGCCAGCAGCAGTTGAGCCGACACCTACAGTTAATACGCCAGCAGGACAAATATACGGGTCACGCATACAAGCCTCTGCATTACCAATGATTTTTGCGGCCTCTGGACTAATGCGTATCTCACTGCCAAACTGCGCATACATAATACCAATCACAGTTACTACGGAGCAGACGCCAAGCGCTGAGCGTGTTTTAGTTAATTTCATCGCTTGTTACCTCGCTTTAATTTTTCGACTTGCAGTCGGTGCAACTCTTCTTTGCGCTCGTCCTCTCGCTTAAGCATTCGCCCCTCTGAGCATTTTGAGTATGCATTAACTAATGCAGTCACAATACCGATAGCAATACTAATCAACATTAGGTTGTTCTGGTCGCCCAACCAAGCAAGCAGACCAGAAAAACCCGACCAAAGATAGCTTTGATTCCCTGGGTCTTTAAACATTATCCTTTCCTCTTTCTCCTTTTTAAGGGGTTATTTAATAAAATAAGCTACTGCAAAAATAATTGCGCTTACACCCCAACAAGTAGTGATAATGAGCGCGGCGTTAGCTAATTTATTTCCAACTTTATCTGCTGCTTTTTCTGACATTTTCCCACCTACCTTTAATTGATGTTTTGGTGTATACTTAATCATAAATTCGTTCCTTTAAATCGAACTTAACGGAATGAAAAAAAGCCGAAGTGTTCCAGCACCTCGGCTTTTCTTTTGACAATAAAAAAGCCCCGACTGGCTAAACCAATCAGGGCTATAAAATTCTTCTTGCGTTCGCTATGCGCTAAAACCGCAACTTATACTTAATGCTATACTTTTACTTGCAAGTTGTCAACAAGTTTAAACTAAAAAAATAAATTAAAAATTTTTGAATTTTTTTTTAAAAAAAGTGTTGACAACAATTAGTATATTATATACTATACACACATAGCCAAGAGATACAGGCTATAACCTCAAAAACTTTAACCAGACCCCACCAGTCGGCAGGGGCAGAAGAAGGAAAAAAATTATGAACTCAGTAATCATCACAAGAACAAACGGCATCGAATATAAATTAACATTCGATGTAGTTCAAAAACAAACCCCACGCACAATCGGACGTTATATCATCACCGAAGAAAATTTAAAAACAGGTAATTTTGAAAGTAGTATTATTAGTAGTGAATGGTTAGCTTATGAGACATTCAACGGCTTAAAAACAGCAGATTGTGTAGTAAACGTAAGAAAAGCGTAATTCATCAAGCCCGTCCATTCGGCGGGCAATACAAGGGGAACAAAAAAATGGAAGTCGTAATTAAAGAAACAGGCGCAGTGGAAACATTATTACTTATCGATAACTCAACCGGTTGTGATTGGTTTAATGATTTAGTTGGCAATCATGATGGTTTTAATGATGATCCTGAATGCGGATTTGCAAAAGAAACCGACGAATACGGATTAACCACAGGAAGATATATCACAAGCAAGGATAATTTTGAGTGGTGGGAGGATATCGTTTGCCAAATCAATGATGTAAATAATCGCATTGACAACTTAAAAAATGAATTCGGGGTTGAGCAAGTTGATGAGGTTGTTTATCAATGCAATCGTGGCAATACAGATCTAGAGTATTACGCGGTAGAGCTTAATCGCTGGCTTGATGATGAGTTTGGCGAGGATACAGGCAGATAATAATAAGCCCCGCAGGGGGCTTTTATTGGAGTTTAAAATGGCTAAAAAATCTATACACATTTCTGAAAATGCAGAGTTGTACATTACTGACCGCACACCACAAGGCGAAAATAAAAACTATTCTGCTCACATCAACAACGCACTGGTGCAACTAGCGCATTTAGCAAAATCAGAAAAACCACCATTGGAAAACCAAGAATGGGTTGAGCTTTACAATGTCTATGCAGGTAGCGATTTAACTAGACCAGCATTGCCATTTAATCTAGCTGATGACTTGCGCACTCACTACGGCACTTTGCCGCAAGATTTAACTGCGCTTTACGACAAATTGGCTGGGATGACACAGGCGCAACAATTTGCTGTAATTGATGCAGTGAGATTATTTTGGGCTAGCGGTCATGAGCAAGATTGATTGGTCTAGTGTTGATTGGGCAATGAGGACGAGCGATATAGCTAGGCTACTCAATGTCACAATAGATACAGTATCACGCAGACGCAGACAATTGGCTGGCGACACATTGTCGCATCGGTTTAGGGGTTGGCATAATGTTGATTGGAGCAAAACCAACAAGCAATTAGCAATAGAGTTAGGTAAATCTTATGACACGGTGGCAAAACATCGCTATCAATTAGGGCATAGCGGCGAGGCAAAAGAGCGAGAGCCCAGAAGTAATAAAGGGCTGCCAAACCCGAATATGAGCCACGGCAGAATAAACCAACCAAAAGCCACTAAGGCAGCAAAAGCAAGCCCAAAATCAGGTAAATTTGCTACTAATGTACACGCTAAGGTTTGGCTAATAATCTCACCAGATAATGAGAGATTTGTTGTTAAAAACTTATACCAATTTGTCCGCGATAATCAAAACCTCTTTTTACCTGATGACGTGATTTTTAAAAGGCAAGGTGGTAAACGCGGTACAGGTGGCGAGTACTGCAATGCAACATCGGGATTGATTTATGCGGCATCTAAACGTGGCCGTGGACGTTGGAAAGACTGGCAATGCCAGCAATTAACTGGAGAGTAAATGGGATATATAAAACTAACAAATGAGCGTAAAAAGACTCTAGGGCAAAACGCAAATGCCTACGCCAAACAAAATTACAAACAAATATCACTAAAACTAGCGCCTGATGTGGCAGAACGGTTTGACGAGTTGTGTGAGATCAAAGGAGTCTCAAGACCAGAGTTGTTAAAAATGATGTTAGATATGTTTTAGATAGCAGCCTAATTGGCTGCATCTTGTTATAAAAACATAAACTTAATTTTTGCTCCAGTAAACGCCCCTTTTAAAAATCTCACGCCTTGCGCGCGCTCTCTATACATTTTAGCTGGAGAGATTGCTAGCGCATTGCAAATATCTCTCTCATTAGCTTGCTGCACGTATAGCGCCATTAGGATTTGATATTGCAGCAAGTCGTCTGCGTGTAGATTCATAACTTGCTCTTCGATTTTTAGGCACTCATCATCAGTTAAAAATCTAACGTGCGCACGCTTGGCGGTTGGTAATACTGGTATTGATATTGTTGTGCTGGGGTATTCTGTGCCGATACGGTCTCGCCCCCAGCAGTTTCCCCATTTTTCTAACACTCGCTCGACACTATAAGACATTTTCCAACCCCTTGCATTTTGCTTTGTAAAATTTGATTAGTTCTTTTATTTCATCAATCGATAGCTTTAATGGTTGGTGGTCATGTCTCTCCAAAAACTCAACTCTCTCTAACCCGATTTTTCTAATAAGATTGATTCGATATTCTATTGCATTTCCACTTTTGTGGTTGTTACACACAGAACATTGCTTGTGGACGTTATCCTCATTAAACCGCAACTCAGGATAAGCTCCCACACTACGATAATGCCCTGCGTGATATTGCCCTGCGTGATAGCGACCACACGAAATACACGGCAAATCTTTATCCCGTAGCCGAATAAACTCATTAAACGCCTTTTGAGCTTCCTTCAGCCAATCAGGGCGACTTTTCAACGCCTCTTTTCTCGCTCGCATTCTTCGCCCTGCTTCCAAGCGGTCGGATTTTTCTTGCTTTTTACGTTTTTCCTCCGCCTTCCGCTTACTGTATGCAATCGCACACTCCATTGAACAGACCTGCTGCATAGACTGTTTTTTAATGTAATACGCCCCGCACTCTTTGCATTTATGCTGTTTGGGTGGTTTATTTTTCATCAACTTTCCTCACTAAATCAAAATAAAAACTTGTTTTTGTGTGTATGCTTGTGTATAATTATCCGCAGATTAAGACGACAAGGAGGAAGCATGCGATCCAGCGACTTAATCAAGGAGCTTAAAAAAGCAGGTTGTACGTTTGAGCGACACGGTAAGGGAGACCACCAAATTTGGAAATCGCCCATCACAGGGAAGACGTTCCCCGTGCCACACCCCAAGCAACACGTTCCAATCGGCACATTAAGATCCATCAAAAAATCGGCAGGGCTTTTATAGCTCTGCCGAGCTTAACCCAAAGGAGCGACTATGTTATTTACTATCGGCATTGAAACCCCAGCAAACGAAAACGAAGCCTACGGCATTGCCGTGCCAGCACTTTCTACTGAAAAATATGATTGCTTTAGTGCTGCAGATACCCTTGAAGAAATTCCAACCCAAGCCACTGATGCCATTCATTCCATCTTAGAAATGATGTTTGAGGACGGCTTAGATATCAACGAACTACAAGATAAAGGCTATCGCCACTATCAAACGCTTGAAGATTTCAACTATTGCGATACTTGGCTTCTGCTTGATGTTGATATTTCCGCTTATCAAGGTAAACGCCACCGCATTAACATCAGCTTGCCTGAATACCTTATTAAACGCATTGATAGCCGCGTCGCAAGCAACCCGATTTACAAAGACCGTAGCCACTTTTTAGCGATTGCCTCACAAAAAGAGTTACGTCAGTAGCATTCCCCTACGCTTGACAATCATTCTAACCACACCGCCCTTCGGGGTGGTTTTTCTTAATAAAAAAACGCATACAAGCGGTCTAAAATCCGCTCATCATTGCAACCTTTAAAAATATTTTGCATTGCCGCATTGATTAACGCGGAATAACAACGCTCAAATTCGTCTTGTTCCATATTGCCGTAAGCTAGCGATTGAGCATCTACGCGCATCCGACCGTCGATTGTGTAACTAACCTCTTTAAATCCTGCCAGCACCGTGAGATTTTTGCGAAAAGTGTCAAACTGTTTGCGCTCATCGAAGTACTGCCATTCAGTTTTATCTGCCGACCAATGCTCAAAGCAAAACTTAAAAAATGCGAACACCTTGCGATGAAATGCTGGATTGCGAACCTGCTTAATCTCCACCTGATACTGTTCACCAGTTTTAAATTTTGATAGTGCTTCGGCTTGCTCATCATCTAGAGGAGTCAGAACCCCACCAGCCATTTTTAGCATCTCAACAACCATATTTCTTACCGCCACCAGTATTGGTATTCATCGGTTTTTGAAAACTTTCCCACGCTAATGCTTGGTCGCACTCCCAGAATTGCCCATGCTTGAACTCCATGTACGCAGTGCCCATTCTGCCGTGTCTGTTTTTCGCTACAATCCATTCCGTGTACTGGTTAGGCTCACTTGTTTTTTTGTCTTTTTGGTTATGTACTAAGATAACCTGTGAGGCATCTTGCTCTAGTGAGCCAGAGTCTCTTAACTCGCCTAGTGTTGGTCTAGTATCATCAGCATTCCGGTTTAGCTGCGACAGTAAGATAGTAGGGATTCGGTTGTCCTTGAGCCACGCTTTAAGCTTATTCATCGATTCTGCGATTTGATAGGTGCGGTTTACTCGACCATCTAAAGCGCCGTGTGAGACTAAACCAATGTAATCAATGACAATCATTGCAGGTCTGCCAACTTGGTCTAAGTGGTTGTTTGCGATCCCTAGAATCTGATCCATTGTTAGACCACCTTTATCAACGATATAAAGCGATTGCGAATTTAGACGACCCAACGCTTCCCCCATTCTCGCAAAGTCCTCATCAGTCATTTTAAAAGGGTTTCTCAATAGGCTGGAGCTAATACCACTACTTGAAGCGATTAGGCGCTCTGTGATTTGCTCTCTGCTCATCTCCAATGAGAAAAACAAAACGCTTTCCCCACGCTCCAACACGTTTCTGGTGAGTGTGATCGCAGTTTCGGTTTTGCCAGAACCGGGGCGACCCGCCACGATACAAATATCGGTATCTTCGATGCCACCAAGCATCTCATCTAGCGCCGTGATGTTTGTGTAGAGTCTGTGATTTTTGTTTGGTGCCTCGCTGCGCTCTTTGAACACCTCAAGGTAGCCCTCTAGCAAATCACTCATTGAGACTGGCTCAACCTTTCCTGTGTTGGCTAGCAATCTCATTAAGGTTTGGAGGCCTCTTTCGGTAATGCTGTCTAATTGCTCATCACGCGCCGAATTTAATTCCCCCGCCACATCTAAAAACACTTTGCTTGCCACTCTGCGCTGGTGTAGGTGTCTGACTTTTTCGGCGTAACCAGTTAAGTTAGCTGCGCTGTAAACCGATTTTGCAACCTCTGCCAAATCTGAAATCAATACACCGTAATCTGCGCTTAGCAACACCATGTCAATTACGTTGTCTTTAGCCGCTTGTTTGCGGATTGCTGAATACATTTCACCAAGTTTGAAAGCGGAGAACATTTCAGGTTTTAGCCAGTCAAGCACGCTACGGGCTTGTGTGGTTAATCCACCTTTGAGCAATGAGCCAACAGTTAGGCGCTCTAGTTCGATTGTGTTGTTCATAGAGCTTCCTCAACGGTTTTGGCAAAGACTTTCGCTTGCATTAAGTAATCAAAATCTGCAACCCAGTTACGGTTATTGTTCCCAAGCAACCATGAGTTCGGTTTTGCGGTCGCTTGTTGTAAAAAATCCTCGAAATAATCCCGAAACGCTTTTGCTGAGCAGTTCTGAAATTCGGATTGCAAGGCTTTGGCTAGCTTTCGGATTTTTCGTTTGCGCTCATCATTCAGTACTTTCAACTTCGGGACGGGCGTGTCGGCGAATACTTCATTCCACGCCTCAAAAACTCCTTCGTAGTCAATTGCCATCGCTTTAGTCTTTTTAGGGGTTGATTTTTCGGCAACAGGATTTTCACCGACTCCGCTCACCTGAGAGATATTTTCTGTGCAAGCAGATTCCCCGTTAGGGGGTAAGGGGGTTATATATATATTTTCTTTAATAATATCTTTTGTGTTTGACTGTTTCGGTAAATCTGTTTTTACTGTTTCGGTCAATGTTTGACTGTTTCGGTAAATGTTTGACTGTTTCGGTAAATGTTTGACTGTTTCGGTAAATTCTCGATTTCCCCACTCATCTAAATTCATGTTGAAACCAATTTTTTTACCTTTCTCAACAAGTACATTCATTCGCACTAATTCTTGTTTTGCAGTACTTGCTTTGTTATCAAAACCAATACAGGTTAATTCAACGATTTGTGCGTTGGCTACCCAGTCCATTTCTTTGCGAAATGCTAAGCAAGTGAGAAAAACTGCATCAATCACAGAGCGTTGATGTTTGGTAAAACCGAATTTAGCGATTTTTACCATTAGCGCTTTAGGTACTGCGATAAAACCACCATCAACACACACTTTTTTGCCCTCACTTTCAGATTTTGGCGTTAGTTTTAGAATCGGCTTAAGTTCGTTTTGTTGAGCATTCATAGCGCTAGCTCCTCTGTTAATTTTTTAATGGCTCGTTCGTATTCTTCTTGCGGTAGATTTCTTGCTTTAATTTCCCGCTTTCTTGATTCGTAAACTTGCCAAATATCAGTAACTTCGCTAGAATACCCATTGATGTTTTGTGATTGGGTCATAATTCATCTCCTACTAATACCCGTGTTACCGCACGGGTTTTTTATTTACCTACATTCTCAATACCTTTACTCGCTAGGAGTTTTAAGGCATCAAGCTCTCTATTGTTTAAATTGGTTAATCCCTTCTCAACAACCGTCAAGCCGAGATAATCCAAATAAGCGCAAAACTTGTCTAAATGTTCTGCTTTAAATCGGCAGATTGTGGCGGCATCTACGCCAATCGCTTCTGCTGCGTGACAATCTTTAACCTTTACCGATTGATTTCGAATTGAGTCTGCAATCTTCATTGCATCTAGTGTTAATTCTTTGCGTGCCATTGCATTTACCTTGAGGTAGATTATTCCGTGAAAGTAAATAGGCGTATTCAGAACTAAACTCTTCTGCCTTTACTTTCTGTTTTGTGGCCTTTTCGATTTTTAGAGCATTCTCAAGCGAAACTTTGGATGAGCCGTTTAGCCATTTGCTGATAGCGTTCTGGCTGACCCCACAAGCATTTGCCACCGCCATTTGAGAACCAAGCTCTTTAATAGCTTTTAATACAGGATTAGTCATAACAACCTTTTACTTCAAAAAAAACATAACAACCACATTATATAGCTTTAGTTGTTTGTATTCAACCAATTTTAATAGCTTTGTGTTTTTGATGTCTTAAAACTAAAGTTTTAGAATGTGCTAAAGGAGAAAACTATGAGCTCACTAGCAAACAGATTAAAACAAGCAAGAAAAGCGGCAGGATTAACTCAAGCTCAGCTTGGAGAAAAAATTGGCGTGTCACAAAACGCTATTCAGAAAATTGAACGTGGCGGCAACACAACTCATATTGTTCAATTGTCCGAAGTTTTGAAGGTCAGCCCTAATTGGCTTCAAACCGGAGAGGGTGAAGCTAATTTTTCTTCGTTAGATATAGAGCTTAAAGAAAAAGAATATGAAGATAATGCCATTATATTTAATGTTCTTGATGTAAAAGCATCGGCAGGATTTGGGGCAAGTGGAGATGTTGTAGAGGTAATTAACCAAATTAAATTTAATACAGAAAGCTACTTAGAGTTATTTAGAGGGATGAATCCAATAAATATCTCTATTATTTCTGTAAAAGGCGATTCAATGAGCCCTACATTTGAAAACGGTGATTTGCTTTTTATCGACACTAGTGTGGATAGTTATGATGGCGATGGTGTTTATGTATTTACCTATGATAACTACATATTTGTTAAACGTATTCAGAAAACAGGTAAACACTTCACTGTGATTTCCGATAATAAGCATTATGACCCATGGGTGCTGGATGGGGAATGCTATATTCATGGGAAAGTCAAAGTCCATCAAAGCCAAAAGTTAAACTTCTTGGCGTAGCGGTTGAGTATAGAAGTTATTTGTAGCTTGGTGTTGGATTTGCGAAGAGAAATAAATAAATGGATAAAATTACATTTATTCGAGAAAGGACAGAGATGGGGATAACAAAGCCTTTTATCTGTAAATGTGAAACAAATCAATGGGTTATCGTTAAAACTAAAAAGATGATGCCAATATCTCAACTGCTGGCTGAATATATTGGTTCTGTTTTGGCAGAAAAAATGGGTTTACCCTGCCCTAACATTGGATTCGTAGAAATAACGGCAATAACGATCGAATATGCTCCTCCTGAATGGAAAGCTGATTTACCATTAGGTACCGCATTTGCTTCATATTTCTTAGAAAAAGCCAAAGTAGCAAAGACAGCTCAAGCAAAAGCACTTTGCGAACAAAGCCAAAAATGGCTATATATGTTTGACCGCTGGATATTAAATTCAGACAGAACCGCCTCCAGCATGGGTACGGGTAATATCAATCTTTTATTTGATGAAATAACGCAGCAAATTCTCGTTATAGATCACAACCTTGCTTTTGATGAAAAGGCAAATTTTGACGCCCATATTTTTTCTCCACAAAATCGCGAATGGCGACTCGATTGGATTGATAAACAAAACTTTACAGAAAAAGCGATTGACATCTTAAAAAATTTTGAGAATATTTATCAGAATATTCCTGATGATTGGTTTCCTTTTGAGGAATGCGACTTTCAAAAAATGGAAAACAAAATCCAAAAAATTAAACAACTTTTAACACGTATTACTGAAGAACATTATTGGAACAACATAGAATGAAACAACCTATCCTATATAGCTTTGTAAGGTATCGTCCTTACTTTGAAACAGGCGAGTTCGTCAATGTTGGCTTATTGATGTGCGAACCTGAGCGCAAAAAACTGACCTATCGGCTCGTGAATAAAAATAATAAACGAGTAACCGACTTCTTCTATCGTAGCAAGCTATTTGAAAGTGTACGGGATACCATCAATGAGGAATTACAATACATCGTAAACCAACATTTTGATGAAATGAGCGCTCAAGAAATCGCTCGCTTTTTCCATCACTACGTTGATGTAAGAGAAGGGATTACACAATACAGTAATGCTGCAGTAGGCGTAGTAGACGATCCGCAACAATACTTCGACCGGCTTTACACCCAATATATCCAAAATGCTGGCGTAAAAAATGAAAGCCAAGAGCAAACTATACTCAAGCAATACAAAGCCTTGTTTAAAGCCGAGAACGATCAAATTCTCTTAAACTATAAACAACATATTGTAAAAGGCGAAATGGCTAAGTTTACCTTACCGTTGGCACTTAAAAACCAAGACGAAAATCATATTTTAAAAGCTGTGAAACCACTCGCCTTTGACCAAGTAGAAAGCCCAAGTATGATTGAGCATTGTGATAACTGGGTGGCTAAAATCAATCGAGCCGAAGAAGAAGAATTATTAAAAAAAGAGAATATCCTGTTTACCTTAGACACGCCTGACACAGCAAATAAAATGAATATTTTGAATGCAATTAAACGCACCTTTGATAAGTTTAAGATTCAACATATTCACTGGGATGAGGAGCAACAGCTCCTTCAGTTTGCTCGAAATATCTAACCCCAAGCCCTCACCCGAGGGCTTTTCATTGCCTACTATTCAGTAATCTCTATATCTTGATGCGCTATCTCTATCAACTCTCCGTAGCCGTCCTCAAGTGCTTGTGATAGCAATAGCAGTATAGCTCTATCCTTGCCTATTAAGTTGCTTAGCTCAAGCAAAACCTCGTCTATTGATACTTTCATAAGTCCTCCTTTTCTTTAGATGTTACCTAATCCTGAATTTTTGTCTAAAACCTCTCCCAAAATTTTCGAGCTAGATCGCAAAAATAAAAAAAAGCCACGCTTAGCGCAGCTTTCTGTTAATTAAAAATGCTTCCATTCCAGCCCTTGAGTATCAAAGGTAAATTGCCCTTTCCCATAATTATAGAAATTGCCTTCTACAATTAGTTTCTTAGATTTTTTTAATTTATCAACAAAGGTTTTCATTGCTTTTGAGCTTTCGATAAATAGCATACTGTTGTCACCGCCATCAGAACCAACCATCCGATAGCTTTCCAGCTTGCCATCATCAAATTTAACAGTAATTTTACAGCTCTCAATAATACAGCCATTAAATTGCCCATTTACAGCAAAAATCACATCATTGCCATATTTAGGGTCTTTACGTAAAGTTAAATCCATTGACGAGCCATTATAAGGAAATCCGAAATCGATCGTATTGTTAGAAGCAAGTACCGCCATATAAGTTGTCGCATTACGCAAATCATCCTTATCTTGCTCATATCTCCACTTTGACTCCACGACCTTTAGCTCATCAGACTTACTCTCTTTTTTCACAAAAATATCATCATAGCAAGCTAACCGCTTAGTACTATCCTCGATTCCGCTACAACTTTCTCCAGTTTCAGCAGCTAAAGCAAAGAAAGGGGTAAGACATAAAGTAATAAGTAATTTTTTCATAATAATGACCTCTCTAAAAAAGAAAAATCATTCTCCCAAATTACCCTCTATTCTTCTGTGATTTAGTTCACAGATTCTCTTAAATCACTTTAGAAGTTCAAAAAATAAGCAATCAATCTTTTCTGCAAGAAAATTATTCTATTTAAAATCAATCATTTAACAACCTAAGCTATATTTTAAGCTAAAATAATACAACTTTTGCTATTTACAATTAACAACCAAAGCTATATTATACACCTATCGAAACGCAGCACAGACTGCAAAGCTCTTTAACAAATTAAACACACAACCTTGCGCTATTACGACATCAAGCGGTCGTTAGATTAAAAGCCCTAACCTACTTGGTGGGCGCAAGGTTTGAAATCATCTCTCGACACCAAAAGCCAGTGAAAAACGGTGCGTAGCCGAAAGCGGAGGTAGAGAGGTGTAATAACACCGTTCGAGCTGCAGGGCACGAAACAAGGCAGCCACCATTTAAAACCGCTTTTCGAGCTCCACCAAAGGTCTGGGCAAGCTGCAGATTGTCAAGTTAAGGATAGCTAGGTCAGAACGTGAAAGCGGTTTTAAATGGTAAACAAGGAGATTCCCTATGGAAATGTTAAAAAAAATCACGCCTATCGGAATGATTATTTTACTGCTCGGCACAGTTGGACGAATGGACTTTGACGACCACGTGCAGATGGAGAAATACAAATGCGAACGTGGTGGCAGCGTTTGGATAGTTGAGCAAAACGGCAACCAGTATTGCAAGTGAGGATTGTTATGCCGAATAAGATTTATGACGACGCACCAGATTACGCGAAAGTAACAATAACTCAAACTGGAAAAGGCTATGTTGCAACACTGTATTTAAATAAGAAAGTGTTTTACAGAACTGCGCCGATGCTCGCGAGAGAAAACGCAGTAATGCTGGTTAACCGAAAAATTAAGCGTTTCAATTTTGGGAAACGCAGCATTGACCAAGTGCCACTTTATAAGGATAAGGGCTAAAAATGAGAAGAAGAAAAATACGCTCACCATGGGAATGCGACAGCGCTGATGATTATTACGAGCAGTTTGAGGATATTAGCACAGACGAAGAAGGCGTGCCAGATGAGGAAATCGGCGCATTAGACGATGATTGCGAGTATTGGAAAACAAACTGTTACGGCAGAGGTTGATATGAAAAAAAAATACAGAATGCTAGAAAACGACACACTACCATTAGCAAATGGTAAAAAACTTTACCGCATTGAGTCTCTAATTGATTTTTCTAATGTCAAGGCTGGCGATATTGGCGGGTATATCAGGGGAGAGCCAAACCTAAGCCATGATGGCAATGCTTGGGTGTATGGCGATGCTCAGGTGTCTGGCGATGCTCAGGTGTCTGGCAATGCTCGGGTGTATGGCGATGCTTGGGTGTATGGCGATGCTTGGGTGTCTGGCAATGCTCGGGTGTATGGCGATGCTCAGGTGTATGGCAATGCTCGGGTGCATGGCGATGCTCAGGTGTCTGGCAATGCTCAGGTGT
>FLSK01000003.1_pt1 | contig 53987 bp, 46 predicted proteins | sample 1550541 | NCBI WGS metagenome assembly FLSK01 (sample SAMEA4031773, study PRJEB14383) | metagenome | biome: human; feature: oral; material: saliva | place: Philippines | collected 2014
TTTTTCCATTTTTATCCTAGGAGGGAAAAATAATGTATAACTTTAACAACGGCTATGGCCAACAATTCAATGGAATGACTTACGGCAACAATGCTCCTCAAAATCCAACAATGTCTCAATTGTTGAGTCCTGAAGAGATGTCTGAGATCCAAAAAGCTCCTCAAGCATTCCAAACAAAACTCACTCGCGATGAGTATCTTCGTGCACTTTGTACACACAAAGATCAAAACGGTAATATTAAATTGGAAAAATTGGCAGACGGCCGTTATCACTGCCCAATTTGTAACTCCGATTTCAATTTGATCGATTTGAACTCTGCTAAAGGCGATATTGAACAAATCTGCTTGAATATGAATGATTTGTATCAATCCATTAAAACATACTTGCCTAACCCAACTAGCAGCATGCGCGATATCTACATGATGATTGCATTCTTCAACAAAATCCCACAATTATGGGGTATTGCTAAAAATGCATTTGAAAAAATCACTAACGTTAATGGTGTATTACAACCTGCTGACGAAACTAACGCATTCCAAATCTTGGGTAACATCTTTAACCAACCTGGTTTCGGTGGTCTATATCCAAATAACTTCCAAGCTGGTATCGGTAATCCAGCTATGATGTACAATGCAGCTCCAACAGCTCCTGTATATGGTCAACCATTCCCACAAGCTGGTGGTATGCAAGTACCTAATCAACCAATGCCTAATTTCCCAAGTCCAAACCCAATTGGTACTGTAGAGGCACCACAAGATTTCACTGCTAATGCTCAACCAACTTATGCAGTAAATCCTAACGTAGCAGCTGCTCCAGCAGCTAATCCTAATGTAGCTCCTGTTCCTACTCCAGATGTAGTAGAACCAGCAGCTCAACCACAAGCTTAATAAATAATAGCTTAATATTTTTTCCTCTGATGTGAATCGTTCATCATCATATACAAAGTTCACAACGTACTTCTACGAGTTTCACATCAGAGGATTCTTTCTTAACACAACAAATTTTAATTATATTGAATGCTAATTGCTCTAATGAAGCGAAGATGGTTAATTCCATCTTCGCTTTATTTTTTTATTCTTTAAAAACTGCTATAATTATATACTATAATAGTGAGAATATCTCATAAACCCATGAGGGTTATTCTCATAACGTAACTAAATTTTTTCGAAAGGAGGACTTATTATGGGATTCTATGATAACGTCATCGAACTATTCACTGGAGAAGACGAGGAAGAGACTACTTATCTACCATATGTTGAGAAGAGAAACATTGGTGAGATCAAAAAGTCTCCAGAGTTTGCCGTCGACAAATTAGTAGAGGATCCAGAATTCTTAAGGATTGTCGAAGAGTTATTCAGTACACCATCTTTCATGGTCAAACTATCTTTAGAAGGTAAAGCTGGTTTGATTATTGAAATCCCAGTAGAGAATTTCTTTAGAGGGAGAAATTCTAAAGATGAATCTGTTATTAAAATTAGCAGAGTAGGGATATCTTTTGTTACTATGAGATCTGAAACTCAAGAAATAAAAGATGATGGTACTACAATTGAGACTAAAAAGAAGATTGAAGAGATTCAATATGACTTTAAAGGATTACCTAACAACTATCCTAAAGAAGTTGATGGTGATACATTTAGTTTATTTGTACCATATGCTAAGATGGCATACTTTGTAGAAGTATTGATTGATAACAAGATTATCAATATCAATGCTATGCGAGTAACAACTTCAGAACCATTAGAATGCAAATCCTATAATTTTAATTCTAATAAGGAGAAGAATGAATAATGAATGAAAATGGTAATACTAAAAATGTAAAACTTAATCAACAAAAACAACAAACTGTTGAAAAGGTCTTACCAACTGTTGATGAATCTCAGGCTAAGTTATACCCGCAAACTGACTTAGCAGCAACAGAATTATTTAATGTGACTAACGACTTAGTTAAGTCTCTTGCAAAAACAGCTGCAGAAGAATTCGAATTACGTTCTGAATTGAAGCAGCTATTATCTCGTTATTTACGAGATAATGATTATTGTAGATATAGAGATGACATCGGGGAATTTATTACAAAAAGAATTCAGTAATCTCTATTCTATATATTATTTTATATCTTATCGAGATCAATTAAATTGAGAAGGGGTTTAAGATGAGAAAAGAAGCAATCCTGACAGCTGCGGTACTTGCAGCAGTATCTGCAAATGCATATGCCGCAGAAATTACATTAGAAAACAATCATACTGCTGGTTCTAATTACAACTTAGTATCTAGTGCTGGTAATATCAAATTGGATACTGACAATGGTCCTACTACTAATAATTTGATTTTAGGTGGCTGGTCTAAATATACTGGTAATAGTATCTATAACATTTTCTCTGGTACTGAAATTGCTCCAGAAAATCGCAACGTTGAAAATATTGCTATTGGCGATGTAGTAAAAATTAAAGATTCCGATTATGGTTTGATGATTGGTAATCATATTACTAATGAAAATGATGCTGATTCTATTAAGAAATATGGTCGTCGTTCCACAATGATCAAAGGTGACTATATTACTGTAAAAAATTCCCCACATGCTACTGTTCTAGGGCAAGATAGTACTGTAACTAATTCTTATGGTGCATTTGTTCATGGTAAAGATAATGTTGTAGAAAATGCTACATGGTCTGTCGTTATGGGTCAAGGTGCATCTGCTAAACTGACTACTGCTGAAAAAGGCGGTTCTGTAGTTATCGGTCAAAAAGCTAATACTAACAGCAATTTCACAATCGCTTTAGGTGCTAGTGCTGCTGCTAAAAACTATGCAGCTACTGCTATTGGTGGTGGTTCTACAGCTACTGGTAAATACTCTTTGGCTATGGCTCAAGCTGATTCCAATGGTTATGGCAGTATCGGTATTGGTATGAATGCTGTAGCGGATAAAGAAGATTCTGTTAGCTTGGGTGTTAAATCTAAAGCTATGGGTGAGCGTGCTACTGCTATTGGTAAGAATGCTAATGCAGCAACAACTGATACAATCTCCATTGGTTCCTGTTCTGGTGCAACAGGTGTAGATGGTACTGCTATTGGTCATTGTGCTAAAGCAGAAGGTCAATCTTCTATTGCTATGGGTACAACATCTAAAGCTAAAGCAGAAGATTCTGTAGCTATTGGCCATTTAGCAGTTGCTCATAGTGACTTATCCACAGCTATCGGCAAAGAAGCAGAAGCTAGTGAAAGTGGTGCTATTGCTGTAGGTTATAATGCAAAAGCTTCTGGTATGGATTCCATCGCTATTGGTTCTAGCAAAACAGTACCTGGAGATCCAAATACTTCTAATACAGTAGCAAAAGGTGAAAGAGGAATTGCCATCGGTTATGAAGTAGATAATGAAGCATCTAATTCTATTGCTATTGGTTCTGGAGCATCGGTGAAGCATCAGGTAGACGATGATGGTATGACACATTATGCTACATATTCTACAGTAGTAGGCACAGCTGCTAAATCTACAAGATATAGTGGTACTGCTATTGGTTATTTAGCCGAAGTTCATGGTGATGATGGTGTAGCTGTTGGCCATTACGCTACAGCAAATGGAAGACGTTCTACTGCTATCGGGCATTCAGCAGAATCAAAAGCCGACTCTTCTATCGCTATCGGAGAAGATTCTGAAGTAAACGGAGAATTTGGTATTGCACAAGGTTGGCAAGCTAAAGCTGAAGCTGAAAGCGGTATTGCTATTGGTAAATGGGCAGAATCTAAGCATGTAGGTAGTATTGCTCTAGGAAGTGAATCTAGAACAGCGGATGCTGTCTCTACTTCCTCTGCAACTATTAATGGCAAAACATACAACTTTGCTGGTGGTGAAGCTAATAGTACATTAAGCATTGGCGTTGCTAAAGGTGTAGATGAATACGGTAACGAAATTAAAGAAGTTAATCGTACTATCACTAACGTAGCAGCTGGTCGTATTAATGATAATTCTACAGATGCTGTAAATGGTTCTCAATTGCACGCAGTAATTAAAGCTGTAAATGATGTAGCTGCTAATGATAAAGATACAATCACTACAGTTGTGGCTGGTGCTAATACTACAGTAACTAATGATGGCAATCATAATTACACAGTTTCTGTTAATAAAGATCTTGTTAATATGAACTCTGTAAATCTAAATGACGCTAGTGGTACTAAACGTGCTCGTCTTGATTCTGATAAAGCTCACTTCTTCAATGATACTACAAGCACTAATACAGCAGTAACTTCTAATGGTGTAGCTATCGAAAATACTGATAATTTGGATCAAGCTAATTATACTATTAACGGTATGACAGCAAGTGGTCCTAATACTACAGTAAGCTTCACTACAAATGGTATTAATGCTGGTAATCAAATCATTAATGGTGTTAAAGCTGGTGTAGCTGGTACAGATGCAGTTAACGTAGATCAATTAAATGCTGCAGTAAATAAGGTTGCTTCTAATAGAACTATTGTTAAAGCTGGCGATAATATTGAAGTAAAGGCTGATGGTAATACTTACACAGTTTCTACAACTAAAGATTTAAACAATCTTAACAGTGTTAACTTAAACGATGGCAATAGCACATCTTCTTATACTACGGAAGGTATCAAAATGACTTATCGTGGTGAAGGTGCAAATGGTTTAGAATATCATACTACTTATAATTATAATGGTATGACTATTAAAACTAATGATGGGGATGCAAATCCTGTATCTGAAGTTTCCTTAACTGACAAAGGTCTAAATAATGGTGGTAACCGTATTACTAACGTTGGTAAAGGTATCGATGGTACTGACGGAGTTAACGTAAAACAATTGAAAGATGAATTGGCTAAGAATCGTGCGGTAGAATCTGTTATCACTGATAACCAAGTTGATAACATTGCAGCTGTTAGAGTTACAAATGGTAAATCTACTGGTGAAGCAAACGCTCAATATGGTATATATGTGAGCAAAAATACTGTAACTGATATCGCTAAAGCATCTAACCAATTCAAAGGTGATGATGTAATCAAAGTAGAACGCACAACTGGTACTAATCATACTGCTGATACCACAACATTCAAATTTGATGGTAATGAAGCTTCTAAAGTAATGCCTATCTCTTATAAAGCAAATGGTGGTACTGTTAATAAAGTAACTGCTGAAAAAGGCTTTAACTTTGTAGATGGTAATCATATTAAAGCTTCTACTGATACAAATGGTGTAGTACGTTTCGATTTAGATCAAGAAATTCCTAAACAAATTGAACGTAATACAAACAATATTGAAAAGATTACTAATCGTTACGATGCTTTAACAACTAAAGTTGCTAAGAATTATAAAACTGCTGAACGTGGTATTGCTGGTACAGCAGCTCTTGCAGCCTTACATCCATTAGACTTTGATCCAGATCATAAATTAGATGTTATGGCTGGTGTAGGTCACTTCCATGGTTCTAATTCAGTAGCGTTGGGTGCGGCATACCGTCCTAATGAAGATCTAATGTTTACAGTTGGTTCTACAGTAGGCAATGGCGACACTGTTCTAAATGCTGGTGTATCTTATAAAGTTGGTGCTAAATCTGATGTTTCCCGTTCTAAAGTAGCAGTAGCTAAAGATGTTGCTGATATGAAACGTGAAATGGCTGAAATGAAGGCACAAAATGCTAAGATTACTGCGATACTAAATACTGTATTAGGCGTTGGCTTGCCTGAAGATCAAAACGTAATGTTCCCAGATGTTCCTCAAAACCATTGGGCATTTGAAGCTGTAGATGACTTGGCTAGACGTGGTTTGATCATCGGTTACGAAGACGGTTTATTCAAGGGTGATCGTACATTGACACGCTATGAATTTGCTGAAGTAGTACACCGAGCAATCCAACGTGCAAAAGCATTAAACGTCCCTATCGATGGTCGTTTGGTAGACGAATTCAAACCAGAATTATTACGTTTCGAAGTTGAAAAGAATGGTTCCTTAGAACGCGTTCATGCTTTGAAATCTAATAGAGATATCAAACGTGATTCCTATGGTACAATTGTAGGCGTAAGATAATAACTAATAAGTCAGGTATGGGAGAAATCCCATACCTGATTATTTTTTAAAAGGAGAAATTACAATGGCAATGACAAGATTGGAAGAAATGAAGTTTATTAATTCTTATATGGAAATCATCAACTACAACATCAGAGCTATATCTGATATTATTGTGACTAATTGTATTGAACTTGATATGGATTTACCATATAGAAATCGCTATCCAGAATTTGATATTAGTTTTGGTTTGAGTAAGGATTTATACTTTACTGCTGATGGTGGTATTGAAGCTTCTAAGGAAAAAGAGCCTAAGGATTATTTTAGACCAGTTAATGCTATTTATGTAAACATGGCTAGAACTGGTGCTACTATCTATTTAGAAGATCGTAAACTAAATCTTTTAGAAGCAACTATAAATATTGGAACTACAGAAGTATTAACTGACTTTGGCAGATTTTTAAGAATTACAACAAACACTTGGAAGGATGAAGTGTTTAAATTAGATAAGCTTAATAATCAAGAGTTTGATCACATTTGTGGGATACTTAATATGAATATTGAAAGTATCAATATTGCTCTTGATATGATAGAAAAGCTTTTAAAAAATAAAGAGTAATTTGTTTTAAATGGGGGTTATAATAATATGATTGCAGAAGATTTTGAATTTGTTCAACAAAGCGAAACAGAATATATCGAAGTCCTATATATGTGGAATATAGGAGGTATCGAAGTTAAAGGTTATAATATCAATGATAAAATCGTTGAAGTATATTTTGAGTATGATGGGGTAAAATTTTTAATAAGATCCCAAAAAAGACCTACATATAGTGAACGATTCTTAGATGTAATTAAGGCTTTATTAGCAGGTAATTATTCTAATGATATGGCTACAGTTATTAAAGTAGCTAAAAAAGTTGGAAAACCTATCCTGATTACGTCTGGTATTTATAAAAACAGTCGTGAGTTTACTGTTAGACTAAAATTCCCAGTAGAGAATGGGTATAGTATTTTATTCATGGAATTTGATAAAGTAGATCTAGATACACTATATGGTGTACGTTTTAGCTATGTAATAAAAGATGAAAATGCTAGAATTAAGCATGGTAATACAGATACTACTAGAAAAATTTTCACTTACATGAATGAATTGATGTTTGATTAAGGAGTAGATTGATTATGTTGTATAGTGATATTAAAAAACGTCTTCCAGAACTTTGCAAAGAATTAGTTCTTATGATTCCTAAAGATATTGAATACTCATATCATGAAGACTATGAAGGAGATATCTCTGTTAATATTATAAAAGATGAAAACAGAGTAGATTTAACTATCAATGATATTAAATTTAATATTGGACCTAGTTATTTTGCAGAAAAATACTATTTAAACTGTGAAAAGTATGAAGAAGCCTTTTCCAAAAATCCAGAACCTATTATTCTTTTATCCAAACTCTTTACAAATCTTGCTTGTGAAGATCAAGAAACTTTTGATAAGATCATAGGTGAAATAGATAGAGGATGTGAGAATATAATTAGATTCCAAATCATTAGAATTGCTAAAGGCTTTAATGATCTTCATGGATGGTTTTCAAATCCAGCTTATCTTAAAGCAGAAATTGAAGAAGCTGAAGATCGAGCATATTATGCTGAACAACGTAGAAGAGATGAAGATTCTTTCTGGGAAGAAATGGCAGCAGTAGGAGTTACTCCAGAAGACGTATATGATTAATATTTATGCAAAGTCTTATCGGGATATTATTTAATAATATCCTGATGGACTTTTAAATAATGAGAAATTTAATAAAACTCATTATTTTTTCTTCTAATTATGGCTTATGAGGTGAGATTATAATGCTCAAAAGAGAATATTTCGACACAGAAACTAATATGGTTAGTACCACTAGTATGACGGCGGTAGAATTGCTTGTAGCGATAGAAAATAGACTTAAGAAATTTGAGACTGAATTCTATGATAAAGAAATTCTTATTCATGCATTAATATTAGCATCCATTTTCCCTCAAGATAATAAATCTCATTTAAATGATCCCCATTATTTTATCTCTTTAGTAGAATATACTGAACACGATATTGATCTATTGATATCTCTAGTATCTGAAAAATTTAATATTGCATATAAGGATTTAAAATTAGTATATGATTATATCATTAATAATTATAGTATTAAGTGTTATGATGGTGGAGTGAGAAAGAAAGAATTCCAACTTCCTACATATGCTAAAGTAATTTGTGATCTTTATGAAAGTTTAAGAATCAATAGTATTGTTAGTTATGAGTATGATAGTGATCTCGAATGTGTATAAAACTAAATGAGATAGTAGTTGCATACTATAATAATGGAAGCTATAATAACAAAATAGTATTCTTTGATTAATATGAAAGGAGAATGGAATGAAGATTCCAAATAATTCTAATCTCTCCAAAGAGATGACTGCCAATATCAAGGACTACTCTAAAAAGATCAAGAGTCTTGAATCCTTTGCTAAGTCTGTTCGAAAGAACCCAGGTCAGTATTTATCTTCAACTGGTAATGAAGGTCAATTGAATGCTATTCGAGAAGTATTTCAAAATGCCACAGATGAATTAAATAGACGTGTATCTCCATGTGATAAAGTATGGATCGAGTTCTGGGAAGGATCTTTTAGAACCGTAGTAATCGATAATGGTCGTGGTATTCCAGCAGAAGATATCGTTCGTGTATTTAGTAGAGAGCATACTTCTACCAACTATGAAAAACATGAAGGTGAATATCCATCTGGTCTTCATGGTGTAGGGTCTAAATGTACTAATGCTGTATCTTCTAGATTTACAGTAACAACTTATCGATTAGGTAAGGCTTATCAAATCGAATTCTCTGAAGGTGAACCTTTAAAGAAATATGGTACTGGTAAGAAAGGTCCTGATGGTAAAGAAATCTTTATGCCTAAAGAAATCAAATACCCAGCTGGAGCTCAAGGTACTGTAGTAGATTTTGAACCAGACTTCTCTATCATGGGTGAGATCACATTACGACATAAAGACATTTATCGTTTAGTATCTAATATTGTACCACTATTAAAACCTGGTGCCGAAGTATTCTATACTGCACATCTTTTAGATGGTACTACTTTTACAGATCACTTGGTAAATAAAGATGGCGTTCTTACATATCTTATCAATAAAACTGATAAGCCTATGATTAAACCAATCATCTATGCTTTTGATACTGGTCGTATGAAAGTAGAAGTGGCTATGACTTATGTAGCAAATGTTAATGCTGGTCCAGATGTAATGACATTTGCAAACACTTCTCCAGTAAATACTCAATTATCTACTCCATCCATTGGGTATTATAAAGGCGTATGTGACTTCTTTAAAGGTTATATGAATAAGATCTTCTTAGCGAATAATAAGAAGAAATTAGAAGTAACCAACTCTGACGTATTGACTGGTCTAGTAGGTATTGTAGCAGCAGCCCATATGGACGTTATGTTTGATGGTCAAGCAAAGAATGTTTGTAAGACACAAGAACTAACACCTTTTGTTAGAGATGTGACTATCAAAGCATTACAAGATTGGTCTAAGAAGAACCCAGACGATTTACAAAAACTTTGTAACTTCTTAAAAGACGTAGCAACAGCTCGTACTAAAGCAGATAAAGAAAAGATCAATATCTCTAAGAAGTATAAAACAAATACTATCTCTGGCACTCCTAAAGGATTTATCAAAGCAGAAAAGAAAGATCATTTAGAGTTATTCATTGTAGAAGGTTTATCAGCCGCTTCCCCATGTCAAACTTCTCGTAATGAATATCAAGCTATCTTCCCAATTCGTGGTAAAATGCCAAATGCATTCTCTAAGTCTAGAGAAGAGTTCTTAAAGAATGAAGAAGTTCAAGCTATCTTAGCAATCATTGGTTGTGGCTATGGCAAAAACTTCGATATTTCTAATTGCAAATATGATAAGATCATTATCCTAGCCGATGCCGATTATGACGGTTTCCATATTAGAACATTGATCTTGAAATTCTTATTAACTTACTGCCGTCCTCTGATTGAAGAAGGAAGAGTGTACGCAGTATTGTCTCCTCTTTACCACGTTGATAAGGGTACTAAGAAATGGAAGTATTTCATTGATAAGGATGACTTCACTCAATATGTGAGGGATGAGTTCATTAAAGCAAATAAAGTTGTTCATCAAAAGACGAAGAAAGAATTCACTAAGTCTGAAATCTCTTCACTTATTATCAATAATAACAACTACGATTTCTATATGGAACGCATTGCCAATAACTATATGATTGATCCTATCTTATTAGAAGATTTATTACTATTAAGAAACGAAGCATTCAATAAATTCAATGATTTCAAGAAATTGATTAGTAAGAAATACAAGTATCTCAAGATAGAAAGAAAAGGAGATGCTGTATTGCTCAATGGTTTGGTTAATGGTATTAATGGTGATAGAGAACACACAATCATCTTTAATGAACAATTAATCAATGCTTGTTCTGTATTACTAGGATACTTGGATAAGTCTGAAAAGAGATATCTTTTAAATGGTCATAAGATTGGATTATATCAATTGATTAGTACCTTTAGAAAATCTGAACCTAAGAATATAGAACGTGCAAAAGGTTTGGGTTCCTTAAATGATATTGAGATCGGTGTATCTACATTGAATCCACAGAATAGAAAGTTGTTAAGATATACAACAGAAGACATCACAAGAGAAATAGAAGAAATGCGTAAGGTTAATGATGACAAATTCACATTAATCAAAGATGTCGATATTTCCCAATACGAATTCTAATTGGGATCTATCAAGAAAATATAATAGAGTGCTCATCACGAGCACTCTATATTTTTTACTGCTTAAGGAGGAAGTGTAGTGTTTACAACTTTTCAATATAGCGATATTGATAAATATCTAGAAGAGGATTTTAAAAATACTATTGGGAATTTTGATTATATTAGAACTTATGCTGATGGAGTAAGAATCTCTTATTCTAAAAAAGAAAATCTTACCAGCTATAATGGTTATAATGAGTATAGAATCAAAGATGAAAATGGTGGGCCTTTAGCATTATTCCATTTCAATAATGATATAACAGAAGTATTGGATATGAACACATTGAAAAACTTAGAGCATGTGTGCTTTGCAGATAATAAGCCTACATCTAATACAATAACTGTATTCCATCATACAGATTTAGATGGGGAATCTGCAGCATCTTTGATCTGTCAATTGTTGCAATTCCAAACTCAACGAAGTATAAAGTTTGTTGGGTATAATTATTCTGGCAATGCTATTTCTGATGAGATTGAAGAAATGCTTAACAGTCCATCTGTAGAAACTAAAACTAATATTGCCTTTATTGTAGACTTATCTCTTAAGAATGCTCAGTTAGAAGAAATCCTTAAATATTACGACAAAGTAATTTGGATTGATCATCATATTACTTCATTATATCAAAATCCTATTGCTCTTTGTAATGAGCATAATAATTTTACATATATTCTAGATACAAGACAATGTGGTTGTTGGTTAACTTATGCTTGGTTATATAATTGCATAGAGGCTATCAACTCCTCATCCTTATCTGATAAAATTATAGAAGGATTAAATTTGGATCCATTTAGAGATAATAGTAGTGGAGAAGAGATTATAAAGGTATATAAATCTAAAGCACCACTAGTAGGATTAATCTCAGTATTTGATTTAAAACAAGATAAAGAATTCCCAATCACATACAAACCAGCCGCATGGCTAAATCAATGGTATAATAAGATTGGAACTCTCGCTCCATATTGTAATACATGGCAAAATTTATGGAGAGGAAATTATTTCTATGACGAAGAGAATACGTCATATCTAACCCCAGATGTAAGAGATATTCTTTATCATGGTCATAAACTATATTCTATTTTCCAAGAAGAAATGGAAGCTCTTAGAGCAGCAGATCCTGTATATGAGTATCATGTATTTGATGATAATGATCATCTAATATTCCATTGCATTAATGGATTTGGATTCTCTCAAAGATTTAAAGATGATAGAGAAGATATTAAAATTATTGGTAGATTTGTAGATAATAGAAATAGATTCTCATTCTCTTTCTACACTGATAATGAAGAAATTAAAGAACTTATTCCATTAGGAAAAGTTGCTAATAAATATTTCACAGGCGGTGGTCATCCTGGTGCTGCTGGTGGTAGTTATCCAAGCAAGGATATTGAATCTGCATTTGAAAAGATTATGAATAGAGAATTCTTAGGTAAAGACCTAGAAGTTATTATTCCATTTAAGAATGTAACATTTACTGGTAGTGATGTAGATGAAATAGAAGTTCTTATTAGCAATACTTCTTATACTGGATCTTTTGATGATGTAAGATTCGATGAAGTTATAGATATCTATTTCAGATTATTTATTGCTTTAATCTCATATGAATATAAACTAGCTAAATCTAAAAAATAGACAAGAGGAGACCCCTAGAGCCTTAGTGCTCTAGGGGTAATTTTCGAACGTGTGTGTTATGTAAATAAATATATTTATATTCGCTTAGGAGGACGTATCTTAAAAGACACATTCTAAAATGAAACAATCTTAGCAACGAAAAAAAGAAAACAAAGTATGCGTTAAAAAAAAGAGGCAATTTTAAAAAATTTAAACAACTTTAACAATAGCAACATCGTCATCGCGTATTTAATTTCAATGGGTTACCTATATTACACTCTGGCCGTCTTTTAGAGTATAAATAGAATAAGCCATTACTTTATGTTACTAGGGTTTAAGCTGGTTTACAGCTATATACTATAATTATGGTAGAAATATATCTACAATATTGAGCTGAGTCTTTAAAGGAGAAAAACGAAATGCAAAATGAAATCAAAGAATTTGGAAAGGCTATGTATAATATAGCTAAGAAAGAAATCTTCCCAGATGTAGAAGAAAGAGTTAAGAGCTTTAAAGATAGAGTAGTAAATGATATTCTAAATAGAATTCCAGATGATATTCATTTTCCTATTAAAGAATCAATTAAAGAATTTAAAAGTGAGATTAGAGAATTTACTCAAACTCCAGAACCTCATCAAAGAAAGATAGTTGTAGAGTTTGTAAGACCAGAAGATAGTTATAAAAATAGATTTAATAATTAATACAGATCTGACAAAATAGTAGAAAAATATAAGGTTTGAGAACTCTACACATGAATCTTACCACATAAAAGAACGGAAGACTATTCATATCCCCGAACTTACCCCCAGGGAATGGATTAACTCTAATACGACACATGTGACCTTTTGATTTATGCCACAATCCGCATAACAACCATTACATCCAAAGCAGTCAAAAGGTTTCCACCCAACCCAACGATAACAATTCATGTTAAACTCAGATACGATCTGATATACCTCAATAAATCAAATCTCAAATCACTCAATCACATGAACACAGTTCCTCTTACCTTATATTTTTCTACACATAGTAAACTTCTCTCACAACAAAGGTTATGGTGAATGGGTTATTCCATTCACCGTCTTTGTTTTTTATAAAGTATTATTTTTTAGGAGGAAAAATTAAAATGAGTACTATTACTGAAAATGATTTTATCGCTAACAACCTATCACCAGTATCTAAACAAATGTTTGTATGGTTTGTAAATCGTGAAGATGGCTCTACAGCATATGAATTCACAAATGATGGGGATAATCACGATTATAATAAAGAAGTAGATAAACGTAAAGAAGAAATTACTGAATTTGGTCTGATTGGTAATGGTTCTAAAATTTATTTCAATACTAAAGACGGTATTATCCATGTAGGTAATAGAGATATTAAAGTATTTGTAGAATCTGACGAAGATTCTGAAGTATATCTTCGTTTAACTGAATCTGATGAAGCTGACTATCATAACGTAATCCAATATAAAAAGGCAGCATTTGATTATCATCCAATTCCTGGTGTACCTCAAACTATTCCTGGTACTGTAACTAATCACTTTATTGGTTATAATTGCGAAACATCCCAATATTCTTTTGAATTAATCTTAGATGTTCCAGTAGGTCAGTCTATAGAATTGAAAGTTATCATCACTATGAAGAATACAGATTTCGAAGGAAAGCTATGTGTTCAATATGGTGATTATGAAGAACAAGAATCTGTTACATTAGAATGCAACAAAGTATTTGAAAAGAAAATTACTCTTCTATAATAAACACAATGAACCCGTATACTCGTAATGAGTATACGGGGCATTTATTGTAATAGAAAAGTTTTGAAAGAAAGGGATTATTTCTATTATAAAATAGTTAGTCTAAAAACAAACCATGAGACATATTATGAGCTTTTAAACGCATTTCATTTGTAACCACTTCTGCTTTTTTAACTTCTTGATAGAATGCTTGAATCTGTTGGAAGTTAGCAGGATTAGTTGTTGGCGCAGAATAAATATCTTTGATCTGTTTTAGTAAAGTTTGTTTTTCATCCATTGTATGAACACCTCTTTATTTTAATTAAAGGAAATTACCTTAATGTAGCCTATATCTATTTACCAGTAGAACCCATACCACCAGTTCTTTTTTTGTTTAAAGGTTCAATTTCATCTTTAAATATATAGAAGTTCTCTATAATACCTTGACAGAATTTATCACCTTTTTTAATACTGATAGGATTTTCTACTGTAAAATCAACGTAGATATGACCTTCATTAGTTTCATTACCGTAGAAATCCAAATCTATGATACACGTCGTATTTGCAAATCTAAATCCATATTTCATACCATAAGAAGATCTAGGATAAATCTTTAATACTAAATTTTCTAATACTACAGGATTAGCACCTTTTATATTAGTTAGTCTGCATTTAATACCTGTAGGTACTAGATATCTTAAACCAGGAATTGCATTAATTTCAAATGGGGAATAGAAATCATATCCTGCTGAAAATGGGGTAGATCTTCTAGGAAGTTCTACTGTATCAATATCATAGTCTTCGTCTTTAATATCTTTAGCATATACATAATTCCATAATCCTGGATTATTAGCTTTTAAATCTTCTAAAGCTCTTGTCCATTCTTTTTTGCTTACTCGTTCGAACATTACTGTCTCCTTTATTAAATAATTATTCTATTAATAATTAGTATAGGAAATCATTAATTGTAAAACTATTCGATTTGAGTTATATACTATAATAATGAAACATCTATGATTAAAGGAGGTGCTGTATATGATACTTACCGTTTACGGTATTGAAAAAATCAAAATAGGACTCGATCCAGAATCCGATGTAGATATTGTGCTATGGTAATATAAACTGACCGTTTACGGTATTGAAACCAACACCAATATCCAACTAATAAAAAATGAGAACTTGATCACTCTCATTTTTTTTTCTTTAAACACAGGAATTCCCCATCCCAATTTAATGGGATGGGGTTGATTCCTATTAGGTGTAATAACCAGTTAAACGAATTTTAAAGGTTTTGTTACCAGGAGTACTGTTAATAGGTGCATTAACGCGGAAAGATACAGTAGCAACGTTTGTACCACTTGTTTCCACACGACCATTATTCATAGTACCTTTTAAAACGCCTTCACCAGCAGATGCAGTATTAGCTGTAACTTTTTTGGATACGAAGCTAGAACCAGAACCACCGATTTTCAACCAATCGGAATCGGAAGCAAGTTTAGTTTCAATCCATTTATCGCGAGCTACGTCTTCATTTGCTGTATTACCATTAGCATCTAAAACAGTAAGAGTACATTCACGAAGGTCAGAATGATCTTCAGTATCATTACCACGGTTGTTCCAGATATTAACCACTAATGGAGTAGAAGGTTCTTGAGCTTTTACAGTACCAACAGACCAAGTGTCTACTGGGCTTGTATTGGCTTCATTATATAATGTAATTACTGGACCCAAATTTGCAGCCATGTAATTTACCTCCTATTATACATAATAACCATTAACACGAATTTTGTAAGTTTTAGTACCAGGTGTAGCATTTACAGGTACAACAACTTTCAAATTCACTTTACAGTAGTTTTGTTTAGATGATGTAGTATTTTTATTACCATCATTAACTGTTCCTTTGATTGTGAAATCGCTGGCTGCAGTAACTGCTTCTGCTTGGAGATGTTTACCATCAGAACCACCTACAGGTGTCCATGTAGAAACATTGCCGTCAACTTTAGGTACGTTTACACGAACCCATTTACCAGCAACTAATTCACCGTTGGAAGAACCGTCAATATCAAGGGCTGTAATAGTTACATCTTTTAAGTCAGAAATAGCAGTAGAGCCATTACGATTGTTCCATACATATATAGAGAAAACAGCAGATTCATTACTTGCTTGAACAACGCCCGCGTCCCAGTTAGTAACAGATTTATCTGATTCATCCATAATAGTAATACTTGGAGCTGCCATGAATGCACTCCTCCTTTCTTTTCAAAATATTATATAAGTGTTATCACTTCGAATCTTGAAGGCTTGATAAGGCCTCATTAAGATGTCAAGTAATATCATTATATCATAATATATCAAAATCAATTATTAGATTAACTTTACTAGCATCTAGTCCAAAATAGGCGGCTATAATTTTTTTAAGATTTTCTTCTGAATTATTAGGTATACGCATAATAAAGGAAGCGGTATTAAAGAATGATGGGCTATTGCTATAGATCGTTACAGGTTTATTAATTTTAGAACAACCTATAAAAGCTTTATTATTAATATAATTCGGATTGAAGTTCAGATTAGATATATCTATAGTACCTTTTACCTCTTCCAAATTAGAGCAGTTTTTAAATGTATGGATTAAAGTATTTGGATTCATTTTAACTTCTGATATATCTACTGTTCTTAAAGATGGACAATTAGCAAATAATCTAATAGCATTTCTTATAGCTAAAGTACCACCAGTTTTAAAAGTAAATGTAGTTAATGTAGGAGATCCAGCAAAAGCTTCTTCCATATTTATAAGGTTGCTACTTGCAAATGTATTATTTTCAAATATTACATTTTTAGCACTTCTAGCATTATAAAACATTTTTACTGCACTAGTACATCTCCCAAAGTCTATATTCTTTACGATATTATGAATAGAATCATCGTTCATAAGAGTACCAGTAGTATCATTTTCCATAGAGAATCTATTAGCTGAGGTAGCATATACTTTAGAAGCAAAATAGTTTTTGACCCTAGTCTGATCTTCAGCATCTAATACTCTACCACTAGTAGATGATGCCACAAATTCTGCTTGATCAGGCCATGTAGGAGTTCCACTAGGCATTCTTACACCTTGTATTTTAAACCAATCATCTAATGATTCGTATTTGATATTAATAAGGTAAGTAGCTCTAGCTTTAAATCGTTTATCTACTTTCTTTATAGTATATGGATTTGAAACCACATGGGTAAATTCCATATTATCAAAAAATGGATCATTAGCTTTATGATCAGGTAAGTTTGGGTCACCAGAAGGAGTTTCTTTATTTGCAAATAATTGCAAATCTAGTTTGAAGGAAAGAGAGATAGAACTCCTTCTTTCTAATCTCTCTTTTCTATTAATATTATTTTCCATAATATCTACTCAACGATCTTATATGTAATATCAGGTTTGTCATCTCTTAGAGTATTTACATTAATAAACTCTGGTACAGTTTGAGTTTCTTTAAAGTAATTATCTTCTAATTGAGGATTTTTATAGATGGATTGATGCAAGGATTCGTAGTTATTCAATCCAATAAACTTAATATATACAATTTGCTCACGATAAATATTTGTAATATAAGTGATAAGGTTAGGCATATGAAGATCTGTAAGATTATTCATATCCTCAATATATTCTTTAATAGAATTTGTAATATCATCCAATACAGAAGAAGCTTCTTCTTTAGATTGGAATTTGATTTCAAATTTAAGAGAAAGATTAATCTTATCAATATTAGCTTCTTTATCGATATTATACATCTTAGAAGGTCCATATGTATTAAAGAATTTATAATCAATACCGAAGGAATCTTCTAATAAGAATGTAGCCTGTTGTATATATAATCTACGTTCATCAATCATCTCTACAAGTTTATTGATTCGTTCATTAGAGTTAAGGTATGTATATCTTACTACAGGCATTTTATGAATTCTATATCCATAAGTACCAGCTTCTTCATCTTTACTCAAAGCAATATAAGAGTTATTGAAGTCACTATAGTCATAGAAGATATCCAAACCAGCATCACCAGCAGAATATACGTTTAATAAACTCCAACCATCCAAACCTGGAATGATATCGTCTAGATTTCCTTTCTTCTTATTAATCTCATAAGTCTTACCATACTCTTTATCTTCTTTAGCGACAAAGAAGAATTTAACTTTTACGTTTGTTGGTAAGTAAGTACCTAGATCTTTACCATTTTTGATATTATGCATACCGCTTGGTGAATAGATATAGGTATCCTTAGAAGAGATAATATCATTAAGTTTAAACTTAAATTGAAGATCATATTGATAACCATTTTGGTTATAACTCATAAGATTGGATTCTAGATATTTGAATGGGTATTCATTACCCTCCTTATCAGTTCTATAAAGAACAGCGTATACTTTGAAATTCAATTCAGAAATAGTAACGCCATCTTCTTCATATTTAACCAATTGGAAGTCTGTACCGATAGATTGATAACAAGTCATATCGATTTTGAATGTATCATAATCATCGTAGAATTCTCTATGAGCATGAACTGTAGTTGCTACGAATTGAATAAGAGATGAGTTATTTACATATTCAAAATATAGAGATCTATAATAATTAACAAGGGTTAGATAATACGATACATAGAATGGGCTCTTATTGATGCACATTAGATATGGATTCATATATAAGAACCCATTATCATCCATACTATTAATAGTAGCCTCATCATCCGCAGTTACATTTCTAATTGTTCCAGTAACTGGATCTGCATAGAATTTAGCACCTGGTTTGATAATCATATTACTCTTGTTATTATTAGAGAATACATCAGAATCTAAATCTGTTGTAATTGTATTAGTAGGAATAATATTATCTCCATCTTTCATCATGAGATACACATAATATAATCTTTCAATTTGGTTATGAACTTTTCTTAATAGATATAATCTACAATCATCCCGTTGAAGAGAGTTAAAGAAGTTATCCAAATCCGTATAAGTGGAAATAGATCCTCTAGATAATGCTTCAGCAGGAATGGCTTGTTTTAATTCATCGATAGTAAGTTTATCATCACCATATTGAGAATCAGATGCACTCATAAGAACTAGATACATACCCATATAAGGATATTTATCAGATTTATAAGACATCAATTCTTGATATTGGTTAAGTTTAAAGTTACATTTACTACCAAGAGTTGTAAATACATGAACTGTGATTTCAGCATTTCTTCTTGGTTGGTTTTCTCTATTAAATCTTAGACGGATTGTTTTCTCGTCTAGATACATGTAGTTGATGAAGTTCTTATTAGTATCTGTTGTATAGTCGTATAAACCATCATAAATTGGTTCGTAATATACAGCTTCTTTATAAGTGCCATCTTCTTGTTCTTCGGAAACCATTACATAGAAATATGCTAATTGATCTTCGAATGTAAAGTTTAAGATCTTAGTTTCTAATGGGTTATTTACAATAATCTTTTTATAGATTTGAGTATGAGTAACCTGTCTGATAGTAGTCTTAATAGAGATCATTCTATCACCAGAGATATTCACAGCTCCTAAATATGGTAAATAAGGATTAGTAACTGTAGATAATTTATTTGTATCGGTTAATTCATATGCAGCAGTATATAATACCTCACCAGTAGGAAGATGGTGACGTGTTACTATGATATCATAATCTAATACATATGGATATTTTGTAGTTTCACCAATATAGAAGATATACTCTTTGTCGATAACAAATTTGTTATTCTTCATATTGGCAACCATTTGAGATTCGGGTAAGTTGATGGTTACTTCTATCTGTGCTGGTTTGGCTGTAATACTATTAATACCTAATGCTAATGCATGAGAGATTACATTTCTTTCATATTTAGCTTTTGTAGGAATAGCCTCCATAGAATATTCGGAAGCCATAATAGCAGTATTCTCTGCTAAGTTACCAAAGATAGAAGATAGATAACCATAAACACCTAATACCAAAGTATCTTCTGGTATATCGATATACTTAGCCTTTAATCCTTCTATAAAATCAGTTACTTTATAGATATCTGTACTAAGTATATTAGTAGTATAATATGCCATGTCTTCTCCTATTCAGTTCCACGTCTAAACCACTTCTTAATCCCAAGATTTTTATTAGAAGATTGATAATTGCCTTTATTAGTAGCAAGTACTTGAGGAGGGGATTCTGGTTCATCTTTACCCCATTTAAGCAATGGTAATTTATACCCTCTCCAGTCAGCTTCTTTAGGGAATACAATATATGGGTAGTCAACATTTTCGCCTGATGATGCACCAATCTCTTCATCCCAGATATCAACCTCATTTTCTGGAGGAGGTGCCGTAACACTGCCTTTCTTCCATAAAGAAATCAATGAGTTGAAATCGCTTAAGATATTAGGTTCCATATCTTCAAAGAAACCACTCAATTTAAATCCAATAGTAACTTTTAAAGGACCTGATTGAGGGATTTCACTAAATGAAGATCTAGAAATTGATTTAGGGAATACTCCTGTAAATTTGGAGAAATGTAAAATAGTTTCTCCATCATCATCTACTAAGAATCTATATACACTCATATGGGAATATAGTATCTTATTAATAATATATGATTTCTTAGGAGGGAGTAGTCCTAGCCACGATAATTGTCGTGCAATATCATATGTTTTAAAATAGTTATAAATTTCTAAATATCTAGTATCCTCAAACTCTACACTGAAGTCAATATTCTCATCAGAACTAATAGATGATTTAGGATATAAGATTCTAGAGCCAAACATATTTTGTGCAGTTTCTAGTTCATCTACTGCAATATCTGGAATATCTATATTAGAGGTCTTTCTATTACTTAAGATTCTAACAAATGGGCAGGATCTAGTAGAACTGCCATCCGATGCACCATAGCATAGATTTTCTAAAACTGTATATAAATATCCATGGTTGTATAACCAATTAAAATATGGAATCTGACTAGCTTCTGCAGACAACCAACCAGATTTAGATTTGTCATCTGGACTGCCATCATTATATCTTAAGATGGGAAGATCTGGTTTGGTAAAGAATACATATTCTCTTGCACCCTGAACATGATTAAAAGGGTCTAGTCTTGGAAGTCTATAAAACGTAGACCAATATTTAAGATCGTCTACTTCATAAATACCATTTGCCCTCATAGTTCTTCTCATGTCTGAGTCATGAGCTAGTATATCTGATTTTAATTTAGTTATATCCTCATTATCGTCATTAGCACGACCCCACATATGCATAACAGCATCATCGGCAGTACTATCTATAGGACCTAGATCTTCTCTATATTCAGTATCTCGTGTTATTTCGATAAAGTCTTTAGGATCAGCCACTGTCTCACCACCTAAACAAAAAAATACAAAATTTATTATACATATGTCGGAGAGGGTACTATTTAATCGGGGCTGTAATGAGCTAATCCTATGACATTATCGTAATTATCTTCAGTGATAATTATATCGATATAATTACTTTTATAATTTTCAGGAGGAAATATTTCATGCATGAATATAAGACTCTATTATCCGAAGCGGATATGGGACCTTTAAAAAAGGTTTTATCCTTGATGGATTTAGACTTTGATGAATTGAAACGTGGGATTACTGGTACTATTGGTGGTGGTAATTCTACTGGCTTCCAAATGCGTTCTAATATCGCTAAAGAAGCAAAGGGTTTAACAGCTGTATTCCCTGTGTTAGTAAGTGAAGCCGTATCTGTAGAGCAAGCTCAAATGATTGCAAAAGCTGCTGAACGTAAATATGTAGCAATGTTCCAAATGTTATTTGCAGCTAGCCAAATTACAGATGCTAAAAGTGCTCAAACTTATTTAAAGAAATTCCATAATAATATCACTTCTTCTTTAGATCTTAGTGATATGACTGTAGATGATGTAATTGATTTCGCTAATAAATTAGACGAAGCTGTTCAAACAACAGCTCTAGATAATGCTCGTATTACAGAAGCTACTAAAGCTGTATTAGAAGACTTAGCTTTCAATGAAGATTATACAAGAGTATTAGCAGAAAATCTAAATCCAGTATCTTTGAATAATTACAAAATCAAAACTGTATTTGGTGATTATAAAGCTACTCAAGTATCTGAAGCTAATGATGATTATTATACAACTACAGATACTACAACAAGTACTGAACGAGATACTATAGATGATAACAATAATACCACTATAAGAAAAAGATCTACAAGTACTTCTAGACGAACTCCTATTACTGATAGAGATAAAGCTGCCACTTTAAAAGATAAAAATGCTACTCTTAAAGATAAAGCGGATATTATCTCTAAACAAATTATTGCTACAGATATCAAAAAAGCTAATGAAGCTACTCCAAGCTTAATGATCATTAACTTTGTAACTCAAGCAGATGGTCGTGATAATGAAATCGTTAACACTGCAGTTATTGGTGTTAAATGTGTTATTCACTACATTTCTTCTTCTGAAATGATGAATCGCATGGTATTGAAAAATACTGATAGACGTGGTCTATTGAATTTAATCCGTGCTACTACTGGTGAAATTCAATTCTTCCGTGATTTCTTATTTGCTGTTGATCGTGCTAAGATTGATGCTGTGGCAAAGACTAATAAAGGTTCTAATTCCCGTATTTGGAAAATGTTAGAAATTCGTGCTAATCGTGCTAAGATGAATAATACTGCTCGTGCCGATAATGCAGCTTGTGCAGCTATCACTATGCTAGTATTATCCAAAGCGGAAGTCGAAATTATCAAACAAAACTATCGATTAGATCTTTCTAAAGCATCTAATATGCTTTCTATTATGAAAGGATATAACTTTATTGGTGTAGCTGTTATCGATGAAGTTAACGAAAAAGTAGACTTCTTATATGATGATGGCACTAAGAATTTTGAAACTATTTCCTTCATGAGTCTCGAAAGAGAACAAGGTGCTGGGGAATATAAGAAAATGATTAATACGTTAGTAAAAGGGAGATAGTATAGATGCTTACATATCAAGTTGGAGTTGGATCCTTAACTGAAGAGGATATGACTAGTACTGTTAATGATAAGCCTACTAGTATGAATCCTCCAAGATCCCATGGCACTGTAAACAATATCGGGCCTAAACAGTCAGATCTTAATGTGAACTTTGACGATGGTGATGGGGATTCCAATCCTAAACCAGCTAACCCAATGGGTAAAGTTGCTTCTACTGTAAATATGGTTAAACCTAGTGCTCCAACTAATAACCCTAGCAATAACGTTGCTAACCCTATGAACAATAATAATTCTAATAAACGTGCAGTTGGAGAAGAAGTTATGACAAAAGAATTCAAACAAATTGTCAGCGAATATATGGATATCGCTGATTATAAAACAACGACTCGTTTATATAATTTAGATGAAGCTGAACAAAATACAGTTTTGCTTTCTCTTACAAATAAATTATATCAAATGATCGTAGCTAAAATTGATGATGTTGAGAAAGGCGATATTCCTAAATCTCGTGGTGATATTACTCGTCTTCCTAAATACGCTCAATTAAAAGAGTGTGCTAAAACTCTTACAGACATCTTTGAACAATATAAAGAAGATACAACTCCTGTTAAAGTTATTGAAAATGCAATTGATAACTTGGAAGATAACTCTGATGTATTCGTTCAATCTTATATGGCTAAAGTTGATTTCGGTATCATGTTATATGAATCCGTTACACTAGCAGTAATCGGTTCTTTATCTTATATGATTGCTTGCTGTATTGAATACGTTAAAGATCCTAAAAACGATGGTCTTACTATCGTAATGGATAAAACTGGTGTGGCTAAAGTAAAAGAACATTTACTTTATGAAAACCTTGTTAAATTCAATGAAGCTTGCAGAACTAATGATGTAGAAAATGCTATTCGTCCATTAATTAAAAACAGAACTCAAAACTTGTTTGGTGTTGGTGGTCTAGTATTAGTTAAAGGTGTATTGATTGCTGTTCCAGTAATCATTGCTTTAATTCCTTTAATTAAAGATTTAGTATACTACTTCTTTGCTGCTCGTCAACGTGTATCTGTATACTTCGATATTCAAGCAGACTTGTTAGAAATGAATGCTAACGAATTAAAAGATAATCCTAATATCACTACTGATGCTGATAAAAAATCTGTAATTCGTAAACAACTTCAAGTTGCTAGAACATTCCGTCAAGTTGCTGATAAATTAGCTGTTGAAGCAAAGACTGCTGAAAATAAAGCTGATAAAGAAATCAAGAAAGATAATAAGAAATATCGTATTGATGATGTAGAAACTAATCCTTCTGAAGTATCTGATGGTCCTTTATTCTAATAAGGGGGTAATCAGATATGCTAGTACTTGGTAAACAACCTAACAAATCTTTATTAGAAAAGGATGAGTTTAATATTGATTGGATGCTTCAAGGATCTGAAGTAACTCCAGAAATGAAAAAAGATATCTTAACATCTTTAGAAGATTATGGCTTTAAAATTCCTAAGGATATTGTATCTTATATCATAGCTCACTATAACTACGCCCCATATAGTAAAAATAAATTTGATGTAAAAGATCATAAATGTATTCAATTTAAATATTTCTTAAATTTTGAAAATCCTATGTATTTAACAGCTAAGGAAAGTGCATATCATTTATATCAATTCTATTGTAATGGTGAAAATAGTGAATCTGGAATTTCTCCATTTGAAGTAGCTGAATTGTATCCTATTGCTTGCACAGTTAATGACGCATTAATTTGTGCAGACTCTAAAGGTGCAATTCATTTATATTATTTGGATTCCGACGAAGTTATTAAAGCTGCTAATACATTAGATGAATTCTTATCTAATTTTTATATTAATGATGAATGCTAACAGGAGGAAATAGAAACTATGTTTAAAAGAGCTCCTATGAGCACAGCTGAGTTGATCAAACGCAACTTAGAACAACAAGCTCTTAAAGAGGAATCTATTAACCTTTATCCTGATATTGATAAAGACTTAACTGATGACTTTGATTTTTATAAAAAATATACTAAAGCTCAAGATAAAGTTAAACTTGATAAAGATCTTGTAGACCAATTCTCTGAAACAGTAAACTCTAAACTATTAGAATGCTGTTTATACCAAGGGATGTTGAAACCTGTTCTTAAAGAACAATTCTGCAATTCTCATGAAAGAAAACTTGGTAAAACTTTGGTAAGAAACTTCATTAAAGAACATGGTGCTTTCAACCTTGTGCAATCTTTGAAACACAAAAGTTGCTACTTAAATGAATGGTATGACGCTATCAAAGGTTATCATACTGCTATGATGAATGAAGCTAAAGAAATTGCTCAAGAAGGAATTCCTGCAGCAGAATTATTTGATATCGAAGATGATACTATTAAAAACTTTGTATTCGATACAAAAAGTATTATCCCTAAAGATATTACTAAAATGATCACTTCTCGTGTAGAAGACGCTGTTAATGATTTCATTGATCAAAATAAAAAACAAAAAGAAGAAATCAAGAAGGTTTATGAAAAGGCTAAAGAAAAAGTAGCATCTTTAAAAGATACTATCGACCCTAATGATCCTAGCTTCCAAGATTTCAATGGTGATCCTAATACAGAATTAGATCCTAAATATGGTGATCAAGTACAAGAACAAGCTATGGCTATGGTTCGTGGTAAACAACGTGCTTTCCGTGAAGAAGCTACTTCTGTATTTAATATTTTGACTAAAAATACTTTAGAAGCTATTCATAGAAACCAAGCTATTAGAGAATCTTACTCTGTAGGAATGACTGGTAGATTGGATTTCCAAAAAGCTATCAATGATACAAAAGTTATGTATTCTTTCTTAGAATGCTTGAATACTTTAGGTATCTTAGATCTTAATGAATCTAGCTTATCTAAACTTCTAAATGATATGAAGACTGCTATTCGGGAAGAAAACTCTGTTACTAACATTGCTCCAAGCAGTCCTTCTACTTCTGGCAATGAAACGCCTGGTGGTACTATGACTGTTAATACAAATAATGCAGCTCCTACACCAAAAGCTCCAACTTCTACTACTTCTAATAGTGGTACAGAAGGTAACACATTAGCTGATTAAACAAAAAAAAATAAGAGCAGAGTCGTAATGACTCTGCTCTCATATCTTATTCATTATCAGGAATTTCTTCTTGATTATGTTCTTTTAGCCATTCTTGATATTCTTTCTCAAAAATAGCTAATCTCATTTTTCTAGCATACTTTTCTTGAGAGATTAAAGGATTCTCATCAATGATGATAGGCATATCTAGAATGAGATTGAGCATGTTTTTAAGCATAATATACTACCTCCTTTAAAATCTCATAAATACTAGATATTAATTATAGAAGACCAGATACTAGTTTAGAAACTTCTTCAGCTTTATCACGGTTTTTATACCATTCTTCTGCAGTTGTGATAGCTTTATCTACAATGTAAGAACCAGCTACTACACCCATACCAACAGCGGCACCTGTTACAACACCTTCTACAAATGCATCACGCATTTTATTGCTTTTATCTTCTTTAATATCAGCTGCAACTGCATCTGCAATTTTTTCTGCTAATAATGCTTTTACTTTAGCATCCTCAGCTACTTGTTGTTGTTCTACTTTTGTTTCATTTAATTTATCGAGTGTTTCTTGTTTAGTCATTGTTTGTACCTCTTTTTTAATAACATTTTGATTTTGTTGTTGTTCCAAAGCAGCTTTCTGCTCGGATCCCATAGCCAATGCTGGGTTAACAACTTTAGCTTCCATTACTGGAATTTGAACTACTGTTTGTGGCTGTTGAATATTTAATGCTGGATTTTGTAATCCATTATTAAATCCAACCTGCTGCTCTTGTTGCTGAGCTGCCATTTGGATCGCTGCATTTAACTCATCAATACTTCCTGTGAAGTATTTTGGTTTAGCAATAAACCCATTGTTTTGTTGCACAGAAGAATCCTGTGTCGTTTCTTCTTCAGGAACAGAGTTATTGATCTCTACTTGGGTTTCCATAACTACTGGTTCCTCAACAACTTTTGTTGCTGTGCGTTTACTACGACGAGTTGTCGTTTTCTTAGCACTTTCATCTTTTGTTGAAGCTTTCTTTGTTGCCATGTTTGCAACTCCTTTCTAATTAGTAAAAAAGCTTAAAATCTAAATAGACTTACGTCTAGAAATCCCTCTACTGGATTTCACTATTATAGTATATAATTATAACTCATATTAGTATAGCATTTTACACAATATATCGGGTAAGGGAGATTGATCCCTTACCCATTATTAATTTATATATTGATTAAATAAACACCTCTAGAGATCTTATTGCAGGTAAATAAGAATCCTAAATTTCTAGAACTAGTTAGATAACTGAGTTCCTCATTGTTTAAATCGGCATATCCAAATTGATTAATCATATTAGCTATAGCGCTATTGATAATAGTGAAGATATTGATATCATTATCTTCTTTTGGATATAGGTAAATATGAAGACTGTTTGTATATGGCTCTTCTATAACCTTATAATTAAAATATCCCGTTTTGTAAGGTTCAGAATTATCTAATACAGAGATTAGATTATCTGCTCCCAAAACTTTACTACGAAGAAGTTTTATTTTAATAGAAGTGCACAAATTAAGATTATTGGAAAAAATATCTGCTGTTTCAATATTAACTAATCTACTCATTACTTTAACATCCATCCTTTATTAAATAAATTGAATTTTTATTCTCCAAAGAATTTAATGTCATTTTGCCCAAGTCTTTTAGAAATAGATTTGTATTGATATTTATTATATAGCATATTCATATACCTTAGAGTTATTTCGATTCTAGGAAGTTCCGAATAGTATTTATTAAAACTGGAACTGATAACGATAGAATCATCTATCCAAATATTGCCATTATACATATCAGAATATTTCTTTTCTACGTTATCAAAATCTGGTTTTGATAATGGTCGTATCATTCCCATCTCTGCTAACATTTTTTCTTTAGCATTAAAAACGTTAGGAGTTTTGAAATAAGCATTGTAATGTACTTGGCAAGGTGTATAGATTAAAGACTCTAAAAAATCGAAGTCCTGAGTAGTTTTAAACTGCTTCATAAATTGTCTATCAGACGCACCTGTTATAGAATATATTTGTATAAACCCTGGGTTAGATCTAGCATTAGAAAGAATATTATTCCCTTTGCTTTGAATAAATCTAGCTCTAGGTCTAGGACTACCTTCTGGATTCTCGTATATCACCACATACAATTCAGGCATATAATACATCTGTTGAAGCATTTGATTTCTAGTATTAATAATATCATCCATTTTGGATTTATTAATTTTATATTGGTCTATCATCCAAGAAAGTCTCTCTTGATAATCCCTTGGGATGTGAGAGTATTTCTCTTCATATAGTTTCGCTTTTTGTTTTCTAGTCTTTATTTATCTCACCTCCCTGAAATAAGACAAGATTACTTAGTAGTATTAAGATATTTAAAAAACAAAAAAGAAAAGCATACTGCAATTAAGCAGTATGCCTGTATTCTTTCTATCTTATAATATTTCCATATTCATCTAAATGAATACCACGTCTAGCTAAAGATTCTACAACTAGTCTATCTAGTTCTCTTTTATTCTCTAGAAGTAATTCGAGCTCTCTATTAGTAATCGCTACATTTCTTCTTACTGTATCAGAATACATATAAAGCGCTCCAGCTCCAAAAAGGAATCCCATTAGAAAAGATGAGTTCATATCATTGTCTCCTTAATCTACACACTATAAAATATGATAACCTCATAATTATAGTATATAAATATTATAAGAATTACATGATAGAACCATTACCAGATTGGTTACCACCCATATTATTCCAAGCGGCATAAATAGAGCCTAAAGCTCTTGACCAAGTATGAACTAATCTATCTTTTACAGTATTAGAACCAAGGCGTGTTAACCAATATAGTTTTACATATCTAAGCATATTAGGTTCGGCGATATTAACACCACACATATTTGCAAGATAATCTAATTGGGCTGGATTGCCTATCATATCATTATCGCCTTTACCAGTAGCCATAGACATGATATCATATAGATCTTTGATTGATAACTGAATTGTTACCTGAGTAGGCAAACCATCTTGTGTCCATCCTTGTAAATCACCACGTTGAATAGAGCAGTTTGTAATAATACCCATATCAACGTGGAACATGGATTTATAGAATGCACGAACTAAGAATGGAGATACATAAGTGTTATCTCCAGCAGATCTAGGCATAACAAATCCTAATATATGACAAAGTGGGACGTATATATTTAAATAGATTGATAATACGTCACAATCTGGAGAGTCTAGTTTTATCGTTACATCATATGAACGCATAAATGAAGAGTCGGCCCAAATTTCAGGGAAGAACATTTTACCGCCAGCCATCATAGTATTAACATGTTTCCACATAGAACCAAGAATACCACCAAGACCACTAGTGTCACTAGAACCTTTTTCTAGATCTGCTTCTGGTTTTAAATTCATATTAGTCACACCAGATGCACCACCCAAAAGGAAGTTAATCTCACGAGCCATATCTGATACTTGATTAATCTTATTTGCTAACTGAGATTGGGTCGTGTTATTAGAGAAAGACTCTTGTACTTGTGTTTCTGAGTTAATATAGAAGGATACAGATCCTCTATGATAACCAGCAAATGGATGCTGAGATGCTAAACCCCAGTCAAAGTTACCTAGCTTATTCTTTTCTCCATTAGCACCATATTCTATTTCTACATCATTGATATTTAACAATGCTGCAACAGATCTACACATTTGGTTTACTGCAAAGAAATAATCTTCTGGAGTAGCCTTAAAGTTATAATATCTGCCAGATTGATTTACAAGTTTATTTACGTCAGATTCACTAACTTCACCATGGTTACTACTGATAGCAGATACAATCTCTTTTTGGATTTTATCTTTCTTATCACCCTCATAACCTTGAAGGAAGTTAGCTACACCAGCTTGTAATACCATAATAGGAGCTCTACCAACAATCTTCTGAGCAAACTTTCTACCAAAAGAAGCATCATTATTAGTATTATCTATTCTATTATCACATATAGGCATAAATTGATAAGGCATACCAAATACTGTTCTGATGTTCTTTACTGTCATCTTATTCATATTATTAATGAAATCATCAATGGCATTGAATGCTTTTGTAAATCCTTCTTTAAAAGACTTAATCTCACTCATAAGGTCTTTATATTGAGCTTCAGATGCAACCTTTTGCATATCTACATCTTTAAACTTACCATCTTTATTCTTATAAGAGAACTCACCTAATGCAACTCTATACTTGTTACCATCAACGTCTTTGATATTAGCATACCCAGAAGAGTCAATAGATTCTACTCTAAATGTAGTACTATCAGCTTTTGCAGATTGTGGGATATCTAAACCATTAATATCTTTCTTAACGCTTTCATTAATCTTAACAGTAGTCCCTTCTAATTGAAGATCTAAGTCGTCGTTATTTTGTTTTTCATCTCCAGCAAATGCTTGAAGATTTAATCTCATCATTTTTTCTGCAAGAAGATCTTCATCTATATCAATCATCTTGGTAAGTCTATCTGTCTTTAAAATATATCTTCCAGCGATAGTTTTATACCAACCATCTTCTTCAGATATAATTTCTACAGTTTTACCTTTATCTAAACTATTCACCACATTACCAGTAGCGGATGGTCTATCCATTACTAGCACTGGGGCATTGATTTTATATAATTCAAACATTTTATGTCCTCCTAAATACCTTAGGTTTATTACAAAAATGTCAGGGATAGCATTTCTGCTATCCCTGAATAGTTTATCTTAAAGCAATACTGTTCATATTGTCAATAATTGATTGATAGTTACTAATATCGGTTGTACCGACTCTATTAAAGTTACCCTCTACACCTGTACCCGCACCAACTGTAGAAGCTGCCATTGCTCCTACACCAGCTCCAGATTGAGGCATAGCCGCTCCATTTACGTTAGCCTTAATACCTTCTTTTGCAAAAGTATTTGCTAATTGAACGATAGCGGATAGCAATTCATTAGTCTTAGATTGTTCTTTAATAAGCTTATCTAATTTAGCTCCTAAATCGCCAGAACCAGCAGCTTGTGCACCAGAAGTTCCAGATACACTACTAGATGGAGTATTATATTTAGGATCATTTGATAATGTTTTAATTGCATCAGCTCTACTCATTCCATGAGTATTCATTAAGTAATTAATATCATTATCAGAGTATGGAATTCCATTTGGTGCAATTCCATTATTAGAAGCTTCAACACTAGTCTTAGCAATAGGGAGATTAAAGTTAGAGGATTTTAAGCCATCTAAATAGCTTCTACCATAAGATTTAATACTACCCCATGCATTAGATGCAAGGTTCTTAAACATAGAACCAAATCCTCTACCAAATGTAGATGTTTTACCTCTACCGAATCTAGAACCTACGCTCTTAGGAATTTGTTCATGTAAACCATACATACCTTCATCGATACCTCTGTTAGCAGTGTAGTCTACTTTGATTCTTGTACTACCTCTACCATATTTAGAGATACTCATAAATCCAGGAGTAGTAGGAGAACCATATTTTCCTTTACCAGCATTACCAGATGCTAACCCTTCAATAGAATATTGACAAGGGTCAACAGCACCAGACATACCAGCACAAGATTGATCACTTGTTACAGTGTAGTGTAAGTGAGGGCCAGTACTTGCACCAGTGTTACCAGATTTAGCAACAATAGTACCAGATACTACTCTATCACCTTTAGAAACTAATGCTTCAGAAAGATGGGCGAATAAGTGATACATACCACGACCATCTTTTACTACTACAAAGTTACCATAACCACTATTAGCTCCACCTTGAGAACCAACATCATCGACTTCGCCATCAACAGGAGTAGGAACTGGTGTTCCTTCTGCAACACCTAAGTCAATGCCGTTGTGATTAGTAGAACCTACACCACCAGGACTCTCACGAGGACCAAATGGGGAAGTAATAGGAGCTCCAGCCATACCAGCTTGAAGAGCTGCTGCTGCAGAACCAGTTTGAGGAGTGGATACAGATCCACCACCACCAGATTGTGTTCCACCAGAAGATCCACTCTTATTACCAGAGTCCATACCTAAAATACTACTGAATGGATTTTCATCACCAAATAAGAATTTGAGACTTCCACCAAATACTTTAGATGCAGAACCCATAATACTAGAACCAAGCATTTTTGTCATTTTAGATAATGGAGCAGCCATTCTTTCTGCCATACCAGTGATTCTTCCGAAGAATCCTTTACTATGGTCATTACCAGAAGAGGCTTTATTAGCTGCAGCTGCTTGAGCTGCTGTCTTAGCTCTATTTTCTTTTTGTGCTTGAGTAATAGTAGGAGCAAATGTTTTGATGTTAGGATTAGCTAATGCTGCAGATGGAGAAGAAGTTTTCCATGGGTTAGAAGCAGAAGTACTCATAGAAGGACCTGCTATAGCTTGAGTAGCATTTAAGCTTAATTGTTGAGGTCCTGCACCCATGCCAAATCTAGCTTTGATATGTTTACCTTTACCAGAAGTTGCAAGTGTACCTTTACCAGCTAAAATAGCTTTTGCAGATGCAATACGTCTAGGATAGCTAGCTGTATCACCAGATACTTCAAAACCTTTTTCCCAAGTAATAGTAGCTTCTTCAATAGATTGACCAGCCATATCTTGCACGAATTGATTATAATATCCGCCAGGTCCGATTTCGCTCCATAGATATTCTAACTGAACTGATAGATCACTCCAGTTTTTACCTTTAGAACTTGCCAATGCTTGCAATTTAGAAGCACGATCATTTAACCATTGGCAGATACCAAGAGCACCAATTTCATTTTTAGCTGCTGGGTTATATTCAGATTCTGCTTCAATATTACCACAAATAGCAGCTGCTTGAATATCACTTAAACCTTTAGATTTTAAGAAATCAAAGATTTGTTTAGCATTCGCTGCAGTATCACCATTTACAGCATTATTAGATCCATCAGAAGAGCCACCACTACTAGAGGAAGTACTACCAAAGGATAATGCATTGGTAAATATCTCAGCAACTTTAGCAAATCCGCTTAAGAAACCAGTCGCACCAGAACTACCACTAGAGGAACCTCCAGTTGCTTTGCTTGGTTGACCTGGATCTCTCTTACCGAATTTAGCATTGTCTATTAAAGACATATTAGGTTTACCAGATGGGATAGCAGACATAGCGCCATTCATACCATTAACGTATTCATCGATAGATGCACCGAAGTATCCATTCTTTTTCAATCGACTTGCAAAGTCAGATACATCTGTAGATCCACTTAAGGAAGGATCATTACATCTATTACAATACCATGCATAGTATTCAGCCCATTCTTCTTCGTTTCCAAAGTGCATGTAGTAGTTACCACCATCAGGTTGTTTGTCTTTAGGATCTCCAGTAGGTTCGTTTTGAGTCATACCACCGAAGTTGTAGTTTTCTCTAGCTAATTGAGAAGAGAATGCACCAGATTCATGATACCATTGAGCGAAGATTAACTTAGCATCGATACCAGTCTTAGGGGCAACCCAGTTAGCTAATGCCCACATTTTATCAACGGAAATAGAACCGCCTCTACCATATCTATATTTGCCTGTACCGAAATGGAAGTTTCCAGCTTTTAAAGAAGAGGAACCTCTACCATATCTTACAGATTTACCAGAACCATATCGTTTAGATCTAGCACTGATTGCTACTGTAGATTTAGATAGAATATCATTTGCTTTATAAATCTTATTAGGTTGACGAGTTTCTGGGTCTTGAACAATAACGTTTCCGTTAGCATCAATACCAGTAGCTGTAACATAATGAGGGTTTTCAGCAAATGGAGTTCTACTAGATTCACCAGCAGTATCTTGACCCATCAATACTACAGGATTGCCTGCTTGTAAAGATCTCTTAATAGAATCATTATCATAAAGGGTATCTGTTTCCATACCAGCTTTACTCATGAAGCTATTAAAGAATTCAGGTCTAGTACCACCATTGGTTTCTTTGAATCCACCTTTGATAGCATATTGAGCAGCCATTCTAGGGTCTACATCAACACCTAAAGAAGATAGTGCATTAACAGCAGATACAGGGCCACAACCAGAATCAGCCATAGTTTGTGCTTCAGAATCGCCAGGAGCATTGAATGGCATTGAGTAATTAGAATCTAGTTGTGAGTAGAAGTTTCCTTTACCGTATCTAGAAGTTTTACCTTTGCCACCACCAATACCAAAGAAGTTCATAAGTCCATCTTTAGCTTCTCCAATCGTGTCAGCAGCTTTACCTGCTTTATCTTTAAGCCAATCTGCACCTTGTTTAGCTTTATCAGCAATATTAGAAACTCCAGAACGGACTGCATCATATGCATTACTTGCACCTTGTTTAAATCCGTCCCATAATTCTAAACCTTTATTTTTAACCCATTCTAAATTGTTACCAACAAAGTCTTTGAATTGGTTTGCTTTATCAACAACCTTTTCTACGACATTCTTAGCACCAGTTTTAGCACTCTTGACTAAACTGCTTAGAGTATCTTTAGCACTATCAACGTTTTCACTAAAGGAAGAAGATTTTTCATCTTTCCCTCTAGGCTTTTGTCTTCTTAATTCATCTAATTCTTTTTTACCAAAGCCAAATGCAGGACCGATATATTCAATGCCCATTTCTAGTACTAAATCTTCTGGAATGATAACACCTAAGATTGGGATAGCTGCACACATTGCTGTTACAACACCAGATACGATTTTCATACCAGTGCTAGCAGTACCCTCTGAAAGTTTAAGCATTTCATCTGCATTATTATAGCCATGATAGAAGTCGGAAACTATGCCACCAACAATAATAACTGCTGATACGATAGCACCAATACCAGTAGAAGCAGCGGCAGCTTCTGCACCTTGTCTCATTAACTTAGTAGCAGCCCTAGCAATATTTGCAGGTTTTGCAGCTCTTTCTAAAAGTTTAGCTCCGAATCCTTTCACAGAATTAACAGCTTTAGCAGGAAGAACAGATTCTAATTTATTAGTAACTTTAATAATACCATCTTTAAGCTTAGCTAATAGAGCTTGGATAGTAGCACTTTGAGATTCAGACTTGGCTGCAGCATCAGTAAGATCAGATCCTACTTCTTTTGCAAAGCCTAAAGCATCTTTACCTTTTGCTACTAATGAACTCATACCTTTACCAGCAGCGCTTAAAGCTTTAGTATCAATCATAGCATGATACATATCACTTGGAATAGAGGAGAAGTCTCCATTAGCGATATCATAAGCAGCAGCACCAGCTGCACCCATTTTACCAATACCACCACCAAGTTTACCAATTAGAGCAGATGCTCCAAGAGATGCACCAATACCACCAAGAATACTTCCAGTACCTTGTTGTGGATCGGTTTGAGACTGACCAGTCATACCAGAAGTTTGAGGTTCGGAAGCGCCAGCAGAACCTAGTCCAATACCTAATGCACCAAGACCTGCAAGAGCAGCTCCTAGTTTACCTTTGCCTTTAAGCCTACTAGTAAGTTTACCAATCATCCCAGAACCACCAGAAGTAGCAGCTTGAGAAGCAGCAATTTGTTGAGCTTTAGCTAAGTTTTGAGCACCAGATTTAGAGAATTTGGCTCCAAGCTTACTGAATGCATAATCACCTACTGCTTGACCACCTAGGTCTAGAACAAAGTCTCCAAGATCAAAATCTTGACCATTTGCCATTCTATACGCTTGCATAGCAGCAGCGCCACCTAACCAGCCAGCAGGTTTGCCAAGTCTGTTTCCTAAGAATCTACTAGCAAGCATACTACCAGTACCCATTGCTAAGTCTCCAGGAAGAGCAGATAAGCTTTCTTGAGCAGCAGCTTCATCTCCAGTAGCTTTATTGTAGATATATCTACCACCATCAAATAAGCCATAGCCTGCTACACCACCTAAGCCTTTAGCAGCTGTAGATGAGAAGAATTTGCCAAGCTTACTTTTCATATTACCTAAGAAGGAATTACCAGCACCAGCAGCTCTAGCAGCAGCTTCACCAGCTTTTGATTTTAGAGAAGAAGGAATCAATCCGTCTGCCATAGATTTTGCACTATTCCAAACGAATCTACCTAAATCTTTAATACCCTCTTTGATAACATTTTTTAAATTACCAGCCATTTTTGCAATTGCACCAGCAATCATTGGCCCGATTAATGGGATAGAAGATAACATGCTCATCATATTAGCAAATGGGCTACCAAATAATGAGTCTAATAAGCTACTACCAGCAGCTTTAGCTTTTTGACCGACTTTAGATGCACCAGCACCAATTTTCTCAGCGATTCTTTCTAATGCAACTGTAGAGCGTTCTTGTAATTGAACCTTGTGTTGGTTCTTAGCATTGATTTCTCTATTGTGTTTATTAGGAATCTCCATTAATTGACCATCTGCAGAAGAGATAGCATATTCTTTAGTATCACCGTCACCAGTAGGAACAGTTGTTACACCATTAGCACCAGCTCCCATACTAGCAGCACCTTTAGAACTAGACATATTTGCTCCAATGATACTAGAAGCAGACAATGCTCCCATATCTTTAGCAATTTCATCTTTAGTTCTCATATCAGTAGCTTTAGAAGAAGTAGATACATCTTCTAATCCATCAGAGGATTTATTATCTCCTCCACCGAATAAACCACTGAATAGACCGCCAGCTTTAGAACCACCACTGAATAACCCTTTAGCCATACCAATGATACCACCACCTGCATGGTGTTCGATAGAGTCATCTAGTTTTTTGCCATGAACGGCTTTAAATGTCTCTCTAGCACCTGGGGCTAAACCAATCTTCTCTGCCATACCAAATGGAAGGAAAGATTTAGTTATCATTGGAATTACTGCATTGGTAAAGTTCTGAAGTGCATTCAATACTTCACCTTGACGTTTGTCTATTTTTTCATTAGCTTTTTCTAGTTTAACAAAGAAACCTTTACGATCATCATATAAGGCATCGTAGAAACCTTTCTTGACAGCATCGCTCATGTCTTTAGCCCCACCATTTCCAGTAAGGAAATTATAGAGTTGAGTCATGTCTTTATTACCAAGATTATTATCTTCAGCTTCTGTTTCATCTAGTCTAGCATTTAAGGACATACCTTTACGTTTTTGCAATTCGTTTACACGGCTACTTAATACTCTGGAAATAGCTTCCATTTCTTTAATAGCAGCTTCATCTCCTCGCACAACTCTGAGGTATAGTTTTCTAAAGTCATCTTGTTCGATGAGAGGATTTTCAATACCTCTAGTTAGTCCTTTATATACCTTATCAGCTATTTCATAAATAGCAGATTTATTATCTTTAGAATTGAATACTTTGGCAGCTTCTTGAGCTCTAGCAACTTTCTTTTCACCAGCTTTTAGAGTTTGAACAAGAGATCTATATTGTTCATCAGATAATACACTACCATTTTTGGCTTTGAATTTAGCAAGTTTATCAAGTGCACCTTGTACACCTTTACCATTTTTAAATTCATCAATAATACCTAATGCATTAAGATCTACAGCCCCTCTAGTTTGCTCTTGAATATCATCTGCAGCTGCTCTAAAGTCAGCATAAGATTCTTTAGTAGCTTGATTTAAATAATAATCTTCACCACGATATTTTCTATTCTTAGCAAAATCTAAAGCATCATTCATTTGAGCTCTAGCCATATTGATACCAGCATAATTGTCAGTACCAACTTCACCCATCATTCTGGTTATGTCAGCTACATTGCCAGTCATTCCACTTTCATCAATAAGTCTAATTTGGTCTTCTGTAGAACCAGTACCAAAGCCTTTTTGAATAAGTTTACGGTTAGCCCATCCACCAACTCTACGTTCCATACCTTTAGCAAAAGATCCAGCTTTTCTACCAACAAATTTAGCTAAGCCTTTGCCCCATCCTCCGATTTTAGTTCCGATCCCTAGTTTATCGAAAAGTTTCTCGAAGAATAGACCTGGAGAATCTAGTTTTCCTTTGATAAAGTTTGTAATAGTTTTAGCAGTTTGTAAACCATAAACACCTATTAATTTAGTAACAGGTTTAACAGTATTGAAGATAGGTTTGATCATGTCATCTCTTAACCATCTACCCATATTTTGTCTAATATCTTGAAGAGTCCATTTAAGAGGATTAGTAAAGTGACGTCTAATAGCACCAGCTAAACCGCCACGTCTTACACCATTCTTATCCTTGATACCAAGCATAAGCTCTTCAAATTTATCAGTAGTAGATAATACACCTAACCCTGCACCCAAGATGGAGTTACCAAGAATACCAAATGGGCCTAAAAGCATAGTACCAATAGTAGCAGCAGCAACTCGAGGGAAGTGTTTCTTAATAAGATCTTTACGATCCTTATTTAATAGACCACCACGATCACCAAATAAGAAGTCATTCAAATCTTTATTATTTTTAACTACAGAGATACTTGCACCAAGCATAGCCCCACCCAAAGGACCGAATGGGAGTACTAAACCAGAGATAGCACCTACTGTACCATATTTCTTAGCATCTGGCATATACTTTTGTAAAGTATCTTGCCATTTTTTAGAGATTAGACCTTCTTTATGAGTAACATTGCCTTCAGCATCTACAATATCTTTACCAAATACTGTTTCTTGGAAGGTTTTATTATTCTTGATAATATTGATAGCAGAACCTGCCATAGCCCCAAATAATGGACCGCCTAATGGGAATAATGTACCAAGTAAAGCACCAGCAGCACCACCTTGAACAGCATTACCCATATTCTTTTTAGCAAAATCATTAAATTGAGAAGCAGCTTTTCTAGGATCTATACCGAAGGCTTGTTCTACACCAGTAGCCAAACCATTTAGACCCATAGCATGAGCTACTTTTCCTGTAGCTCTATCAATACCTCTTGTAAAGAAGTTTCCTTTATTTCTATTTCTAGCATCAGCAGAAGCTTGTTCATACGCCCCTAACTGTTCTACAATTTCTAAGTCAGAAGTACCAGCAGCATGATGACCAATATTAGAAATCAATCTACGTTTGAAGTCTTTCTCTTCAGACAAATGTTGACCAATATTAACACTATCTCTTTCAGGATTGAAAGGATTCATATTTGCTGGAATTACTAATTCACCTTTATGAAGTGTAGTAAGAGTTACATTACCTTTAGATGGATTAACGTATTTAATACCGCTTGCATGATGTTCTATACCACGTTCAGCTTCAGCTAATTTAGCTAATCTAGATTGTACTGGACCTCTTTGGGATACATATTCATTTATAGCATCTGATTGGTACCTTCTTCCAGCAGATGGTAAACTAAGTCCAAAGAATTGAGCTGCCTCTCTTCCTGAACTTTGAATAGAATTCCTAGTATATCCATACATATCTTGAATGCCTTGTTTAGCATTATCTTTAACGAAGTTTACACCACGTCTAAATTTAGCTTTAGCAGCAGCTATACCTCTATCAAGGTCAAATCCAAACCAATCTTTAGCCAATCCTTTGATTTTATCTGGAAGGGTTTTAGCTAATTTATCTTTAAGACTTCCTAAGATATCATTGATTTGTCGATTAAGGTTATTAGTAATTTCTTTCATATCATGGATCATTACATTGAATAAACCTTTAACAGGCTTACCGTCTGCATCCTTGATATTAGTATTCTTACCGAAAAGCATATCATGAATAAATTCATCGGCACCAGCAATTACTGTTGTAAGTAATCCTGCAGGAGCTTTGAATATACCTTGTACACCTTGTTGGATAGTCATAAGTTTATCACCAATAGTACTAGACTTGATGATATCATCTAAGAAACCAGTAGTTTTATTAGTGAGGGTATCAGCTAACTTACCTTTCTTAGATCTATTCTTATAACCTTGACCATGTAAAGCTTTAATAGCATTTGTTAATTCAGTATCTAAAGCAGAGGCTGTTTCTCCACTCATATTAGAATTAGTATTTTCAATAATAGAAGATTTTAACGTCTTCTCTTTTTGTTTTATCTGTCTTAAGAATGCTTGATCTATTGCAGTAGTAGGATCGGCTTTACCACCTCTTCCTCTACCACCAGCAGATTTAAGGCCTCCACCAGAAGATAATAGATTTCTGATATGGAATAATTCTTTATAAATATTATATTGATAATCGTATAAAGACATTCCGTATTTATCTTTATATCTTGCATTCGGAGGTACGAAGTTACTAGCAATATAATCTCCACCTATAGAGGTTTTGATACTACCATTAGTAGCCTCATGTACCAAACCTTGACCAGAAGCAAATAGGTTTTGAACCATTTCATTCTTCTTAGCCAAAGTACTGCTTATCTTAGCCTGCTGTTTACCTAATTGACCAGATGCTCTAAACATATTCATCACAAGATCAAAGGTTTCTTGAGAAGTATCTTTGCTCTTGTATAGATTATCTTTATTTTTATATTTGGATAGAACCCGTTCAATATCTCTTGGGTTGAAGTTACCGTTCTTCCAAACACCATCCATCAATTTATTAGCCGCAGTTATAATTTCTTTTTTGCGTTTATTATATTCCTGCTGACTACTAGCTCCTAGATCACTATTAGAAAGCGCAACAGCTAGAGATTCTCTAAGATCTCTAAAAGCTTCTCTTTTTAGTTTAGTATCTAGATGCTTTTGACTATTAGCAGCACTAAGTTCATTAGTCCATCTACCAGTTTGATAATTGAATATTCTAGGAGCTTCTCCTGTAAGAGCAGATTCAATCTTCCTTAAGTATCCAGGAATAACTTCTACTAAAGATTTCTGAGCGACACCATTCCAAGAGATTGCCCCCTTGTTATAATTACCACTTTCAAAATCTTTCAAGAAGTCTTTATATTCCTCTTTTACACCAAAGATTCTCGATAACTCTTTAGCCATACCTTTCTTACCATTACCCAAGTCAAAAACTTGTGCTAAGGCAGATTGTATATAGCCGTTAATATTTTTATCAAACCCTTTAATAGCTTTCTTAAGGTCTTTACCCATTGCCATACTAATACCACTCTTGGTAATAGCTTTCATAGGATTGCCTGTAAATTCAGCAATCATCATAGGTAAAGCAGCATAGAACATTTTCGCGGTATCTAAGGTACCGCCATCTTTATTGGCTTTACCACTAATAGATTTAATGTAATTTTCTAAGCTGAATCCATCAGATCCAAATACTTTACTAGATTTAGATTGGTTTCTATTAGTCTTGGTATCAAAAGAATCTTTATATACAGAGCGCTGTATATCTATTAACTCTTTTAATATGGCATTGTTCTCATTAGTCAACCTACTCATAGTTTCAAAATACTTAGTAGCATTTTGAGTATAAGTAAGCATTACTTTATTATTAAACTCTATCAAAGAGTTCATACCTTGCCCCAACATATTGAAGCCATTATTCATGATACCAATTTGTCTTTCACCCTGAGCAAATTGTGCATGGGAGATAGCCTTTTGGTTCTTGAGCTGGACATCAGTAGTTTCAGCAATTACTCTAGATAGAGAACTTGTATTAGCTCTTAACTGACCAGAGATCATAGATGCTACTACAGCATCTCCACGGGATATTTTAGACCCAGGATTCTCTTCATCAGTATCTTCAAAGTCTTCCATCAAGTCGCCAAACATATCAGACATCACGTCCATCATCATTTTTTGTTCAGCTTTAGCAACTGTTTCGTTTTCATGATAGAAGTTACCAGAAGTTATTTCTCTCTTTAAATTCCTAAACGTATCATTGACTGGTTTGAAAATAAATTGCTCTCTAAGATTTTTCATCTTAAGACCAGTTGCTTGTCTAGAACCAACGATCTCTTTAAATGAATTCTTAGCATAATCTTTATTATTCTCAATCATCTTAGTTGTTATCGGTGCTTGATCTTTAAGAACTTCTACCGCAGCAAACTTCAATGATTTCCCCAATCTTCTCGTATAGGCTAGAATAGAGTTTTTTGCCATAAGAGACTTTATCCTCCTTTCTTTAAGCATTACGCTGATGTCTTAATTCGACATAATGATCCCCACTACAGAACTTAATCTGTAGTGGGATGTTCATTATTTGCGGGAATGCTCCAGATATACCAAACGCTTAGTATATCAAAAAGGTAGAACTGGGTCTAACTTTAGAAGGTACTATTTTCCTTCTTCTTGTTTCGTGAAACGATTGAAGGCTTTGCCTTCTGTATCATTCCAAAAACGTGTTTGCTTGGTTGTATCAATTTCTTTCCAATCATTTTGTTTCATTTCTTCAATAGTAGCTTTTCTAAAAGCTGGAACAGAGATGAAGGTGATACGGAATTTATATTTAATTGAAGCAGTCTTTCTATCGAATACTGTTCTCCAACCAAGGGCAATATTGGAATCTGTTTTAAAACCTACTTCTTTAGAATTGATACTAAAGGAAAGTGTATTAGGATAGTTTTCATTGGATACTGATGGGATATTATTAGCAATGCTATTCATCATAGCTTTAAGTACAGCTGCTTCAATAGCTGTATCACCGCAATAAGCTTTTAATTCTGGAATGTTTTTAATTACTGCTGTATAAGCTTCTTCGAATGTATCGAAAGTCTTAGTAAGATTAATAACAGTTGGTTTTGTAGTAAATTTTCCTTTAGTAAAGTTAGGCATCTTAGTTCTCCTCATTAACTGATTCATTTTCTAGTTGTTTATATTTTTCTGCTCTTTCTAAAATATCTCTAGCATCATCGATAGTTTTTACTTCCATATCAGTAATCTCTACCTCTTCACCAAGATCTTCATCTATACCAGAAGAGTGCTTTGTATTAGATAAGAAAATCTCATCTGGATTAAATTTATTAGCAATATCTTTATTATTTGGAGTTAGAGCTATAAAAGCTATTCTAGAGAAGATATCTGGGAATCGTTCATCTTCATTGATTAAGAAGTTGTAGTTTAATTCATCAATCAAATGTTTGACCAATCCTTCTGTAACTAATTGAACTTCTTTTTGTGCAGCCATATCAGATCTAATATTTATGAAATGAGCAAGTTGTTCAATAGTAAAAGTCATCATAACCTTAGTAGTTACATTCATTGGTAACCAGGCTCTAGCATCTTCTTTAACGATCTTATTTTCCAAAGCATATTTATAATTACCAAATGGATCTATATTTCTAATATAGTCGACAGTTGACTGATCAAGATTAGAATATCTTCCTGGATTAGTATCTAATGGATTTATAAATTGAGATAAGTCAGTTTGATGTTTTACATAGCGTTGTGATTCTTGAGAAATAGCAACTCTATGACGAGTCATCTGATTAGCACATGCTCTTGAAATATCATGGAATACAAAAGACATTGTAGAGATTTTGAATAGGTCTTTAATATCAAACCCATATATCTTAATATGATTAAATATCTTTTGTAAATATTTATCTTTTCTATGCAAGAAGGTTACAGTATTAGAATCCCATTCTTCTGTAATTGATTGATACTCTTCTGCTACTATATCATAATTATTTGGAGATTCTAGTTTTTCATATTCGTATCTATGTTGAGTTACAGCAGAAATGATTTCTTTTGTAGCAACTTCTGGTTCATATACGCATAAGTCTTCATCAAGAATGCCTTCTTCAATATATTGAGATAGTATTTCTTTTTCAAAAGATGCATACATTATATTTTTAACAGTTTGAACGAATGGGTTCTCTTCAGAGCATTCTTTGATTATATGACCAAATGCTCTAGATGATCCACTAATAAGGATTACTGTAGAGAGATTATGTTGCTCTTTTGTAATTACTCTACAATATTTTGTATAGGTTAAAAATTCTGTAAGATATCTTACATAATTCAATGTAAAAGATACAAATGATGGGATCTTAATAAGGGCAATTACATTAGTATGCTCGAATGGGGATTCATGTCCTCTTTTACCCATCTTACTACAGTACTCTTTCTGTTTATCATACCCATTAACTGGAAGCATTCCAACACATACTCTTCCAGACCTGTTTAATAGATATACATTATCAGAGACATCTACTATTTCAAATTCTGGAGTTGGAATATATTTGCCATCAAATACTTCCTCTTCATCGTTTACAACTCCTGAAGAACTATCTGGATTTAGATAGTTATATTTTTTATCTCTTTTAATAATTGAAGTTATCTTTTTCCTTAGATCCATTGTATTTTCTCCCCTATAAAAGAAGTACGAATATAGATTTAATCACTTTTATAAAAAAGTCAGATGAATTATATAAAATTAAAGAGAACCCTAGAACCATTACGGCTCTAGGGCATTAATTAGAACTATTAATCAACTAATTTATGAGGATTATAAAGTCTACCACAAGGGTCCATATAGGAATCGTATAAATCATTATAATCATATATTAGATGATGAGTTCCCCCATTTCTATGGTGATGATATGGTCCACCATAGTATTCACCTCTCCAACCATTCTCTCTACTTTCATAATCGTAAGAAGGTGGATAGATTTGAGGTCTACATACTCTTCCATGTTCACAACAGCATCCACAATCTTGTTTAGGAGATTTTGGAGCGTATACATAATTAGATTTGCTTCTTCCATGGCATTGGTGAACTTCATGAATAGTATTTCCAGGATTGAATCTTTCGTATCTTTCTGTACCCATAATAAGTTTATTAGTATTAGGATCATACCAATATCCATCATAAAATGGTTCATTTACTTCATCATATTGTCCATCACTATGAATAAGAACGCATGGAATATTATTCTCTTTGCATAGTTTGATAATTGGATATACAGCCGAAGCTCTATAAGCAACATTGTTATCCATAAAGATAATTACTCTATCTAATTTAGAAGTATTAGAGAATGGGTGGAAGTTTTGTAATGCGCATAAGAAGTCAGAGATACTATGTCTCATAGCACCAGGATTTCTAGGATCAGAAATCAATGGAGACTTATGCATTCTATTATAGTCTACCCCAAACATATGAGCAATCTTTTCTACATCAAAATCTGCTCTTGGAGAACCGCCATAAATAACTTCTAAATTCATTCTTCTATAATATCTTTCAAAGAATGTAGTTAATGATCTTGTAACAACGTATGCTTCATATCTCCATAAAGGATCTACTACAATAGCAACCCTTCCATAAGCTTTAGGAGTTAGAGCTTTTGCTGTTTGTCCACATTCACAGTTTGTCCAATTATCCATAATAGGATTTGGATTACCTTGAACATTTATAGAACAAGAGAATTCTGCTTCAGCTGTTACATCAAACCAGTTAAGCATGAATTCATCTTCTTTACTTAGCTTATCTCCGCAACAACATTTATTCATGTCTTCTTTCCTTTCTTCGACCTCCAGCTAATCTATATTCACGTTTAGTTTCTTTAACGTAAACTTTCATACCAGGTCTTAATAATTCTCTAGGTATATCTAGAAGGTCATTCATAGTCTCTACAATCATAAAATCATCAGTAGGTTCTGGTTTTACATATCTTGTATTCAATACATGAATTTCAGCATAGATATCTTCTAACTGTCTATTACCAGTAGTTACCTTACCAGGAAGATCTTTATAAATTCCATTTACAATTACTGGAACTGTAACAGTTGCTTTAAAGTCTTCACCACTAGGAATAATGATATCTATTACACCATTGAATTGTCTGAAGGTATGATAATGTTCTAGATATACAGAACCATTGATTTCTGGTTTAACGTAGTCATGCATATGAACTACACCATCTAAGAGATCATAATCTTCATATTCTGGATCTATATCTACATCGCATAGTAATTCTTTAATATAATCATCTACTGTAACAGCAGCAAGGAATTCTGTATTAGAAGTACAAGGCACTACAAGTTTAGAATAGATAGAATAAGGATATCTATTAGATTGAATACAGCATCTACCATATAGATATAATTGTTTGAGATTTTTATCACTAATATCTAGATTACAATCTAGATCATAGTTTTCAATAGCACCTAAATAAATAAGATCGTCTACTACAAACAAAGTTCTATTAAACGTATCTGCATTGATACTAACTGTAGAGTCTAGATCTTTTATAGACCAGAAATCTTTTACAGTGATTTGAGATACGATCGTATTATTATTAGTTTCTTCAAGTTCTGATTGAACGTAGTTAAAATTACATCTTTTAAGAATATCTAACGCTCTTACAGTTGGAACTGTAACAGAACTTGTAAATCCTATCTTATCTTGATCAATATCTGGATTATTAATATCTTCGATAAAGTTAGCATGTAGTTTTACTGTAGATTCTAGATCTGTTTCACTTACACCTTTATCAAAGATCATTTGACCTTTAAGGTCAGGGAATAGTCTAAATGTAGACTCTTCGAGATCAATGTCACCATTAATATCGATCTGATTTAAATCATCGATATATTTCTTACCAATAGTAATCTCCCCTTGAAGATCTTTGATAACATCAGTGGGAATATGAGTAAGTTTACCTTTGATCATAGAAATATATTGCACATATGAATTGTTCTTAACTTTCACTTTAGCTGGAACATCGTACGCATGCCAACCACCTACAAAGAAGAACTCTCCTTTTAATATATTCTGTTTAAATCTGATTCGATTGGTTTCATCAAAATTTTCGATATCTGGCATTTTGTAGCCCCCAATCTTTATAAAAAATTTAGCTAAATTTTGTATTATAATGATGTGATAAAGTAATCCATAGAGTCAATTAAGACTCTATGGATATTATTGATTAAGTTTCAGATCTTACGTCAATCATTTCTACAAGCTTATATCCGTCTACCAAATCTTGAGAATCTTTTGAATAGCAGAAGCAGTAGTAATCTTTAAGGTCAATATGGAAATCAGTTATTAAAGATTGAACTGTTCCTTCTTCAATACCTTTATCAATATTATTTTCAATTAATAAAGTATTAAGTATTTCAACAGCATGAATTTTACTATCGAATATAACTGGAACTACTAATAAATTGAATATTGATTTCTTAAGTTTGATATGGAACTTATCTTTAACTAAAACAAGACTTTTATTTTCCATATTTTAACCTTTCTTATTCTTATAGATGATCTGCAGGAGCAACAGTATCTGGTTCTTTTTCTTTTGGGACATCTTCTTTTGGGACATCGTTACCTGTTACTACTGGATCCGTTTCTGGTGGTTCAGCAGGACTAGGCATACCAATACCATAGAAGTGATGCCATACTCTATTATCATGATCAAATGTAGGAGATGTAGTATCTTCTGGTTTTGGTAATTGCATGAAGTGATATTTACGATATGCTACAGATTGTTCTGTATAAGGGTTTGCATCAAAGTCAGCTGGTTTTTCAATTCCCAAATCATAAAATCGAGCATAAACAATAGCGTCATCAGAATATGGGTTTGTTTCGTAATCAGCTGGTTTTGGAAGATCCATAGAATAGTATTTACGGTATGCTACGGATTGATCAGAGTAAGGATTTTCTTCCAAATCATGAGGTTTTTCTGGAGCGTTTTGGTCTTTCTTTTTAGCACCATGAGTAGTTTCATCATCATCAGGATTGTATAGTTTATCGAATTTGAAACCTACCAATAATTTTTCACCATCGACTTTAACACCAACAACTGCTTCATAAAGAGCTTCAGCTTGTTCACGATCTTCTACACCTACAGCTTTAGCCAAAGTAAGAACATCGTTTTGAGTAGTTTCGAAATAACGGTTGTCTTTTACATAATCTGCTACGATATCCAATAATTTAGTAGTTGCACGTTCTTCATTATCGAATACAAACATAGTAGTCAGTTTTGTATCTTCCATCAAGTCGTTTTTGGTAACATTGAGAGTGTCATTAGTGATAACAATCATCTCTGCCATTACTAACACTTCCTTTCTTAAATTAATAATATGATTATCCTAATATATAGGACTACTTATTTGTCAACTAGAAAACAGGAATAAGATAAAAAATAATAGAGGAGTTTGGGATTCGGGGTTGGGTGGGGGCGAAGCCAAAACCCAATAACCCCCCGTCTAGTATATTTAATATATATTATAGAAGACGAAGTATAATGAAGTAGATAGATGAAGTATAACCTAACGGAAGGAGACCCACATGTCAGAATAGGTTCTAATATTAGAAACTATTGACTACAAGGTTTTACCTTTTGTATCAGACTTTAGGTCTGATTTATATCAGAAACGAAGCATAGAGCTTTTTCTTCTATAATATATTATCCAAAAAAATATTACCAGGTCATAATATCGAAAACTTTCAATATACTCAACAAGATAAAAAAAATAAGAGATAGGTACTAAGACCTATCTCTTAAATTTATTAACTATTTAATTTCATAACGATCTACTCTATAAGTAGTTTTAGAACCTTCACCAAAGTTAGGATCAGATTCATCTTCATTTCTATAGATAAAATCTACAGAGTATACATAATTGGCATCAGAGTTATTATCCACATATGGTAGTTCTGGTTCAATATCCCACTCTGCTTTTTCTTCTTCCACTAATTGATTAACGAAATCAATAGCATCTTGTTTATCATGGAATACTCCCATAACAGTACTGAAGATATTATCTACAGGTTCTGGATTGAAATAGTTTTCTGTTTTTGTTACGATGTAACCAAAAGTTTTATTCATAATTATATCTCCTTTTTATCAGTAATAAAAATAAACCCGATCTTGTATATATACGCAACAGAACCAATTTTAAAGTAAATATAATTAGATCTTTTACTACCTGCGAAAAGAGTATGAGGATGAGGATAAAAATATCTATTTACTTCATCTTCCTCTTCTTCAGTTAATCGCTCTGCTCCTTTATCAAATTGATCATTCACATGTTTATTTAATTCATCTATTGCATGTTGTAGATCTTCATAAGCCCTATTTCTCCAGATAACCTCATATCTGTTCTCAATTCCTGGTTTTATATTTTCATCTTTACCAGTATTTAGATTATAAGTTGTTTTATAAATAACCGCAATTTCTTTTTTATCTTCTGTATTTGTCATAATAAATATCCTCTTTAAGGTTAATACTTAAAATAGAGTATGAGTTTATACAATGCTCCCTTATTTCAAAGTATTATGTCATACTTAAAACTACATCATAGAATTCTTAACATTGAACTTCTTCCTCTTATTATCAACCCTAGTTTATAATAATCTCATTACTCCTTTCTGATAATTTACCTCCTTTCGTTTGAGATTATTATATTTGATGTAATAGCCATTATAACTACATCACTATTATAGTATATAATCATAGTGAAAATTAAAAAAAATAAGAGATAGGTACTAAGACCTATCTCTTATTATCTTATTCCCATATAAATTCTTCTCTAAATCCAATAATAGCATTATCAAATTTATCATAGATAAATGTAGAATAATCGTCCATGGTATAAGATTTCAACCCTTGTCTAAAAGCTTTTAGCATATCTTCGTCTATTCCTCTACTGTATCTTTCGGCATTACAGAATTTATTTTTTATAAGTTTACTAACAACATCTATTCTAGTGCTTAAACCATAATCATTATCTTTTTTAGCTTTATATGTTTTGTGTTTACCATTATCTTCATCATTCATGGCATCACTCGTTAATTTTATAATACCTTTGTAAGGAGCTAAAGGATTTAATCCATTTATAAATTTAGTTTCAATATAATATTCTTTATGCGCAATAGGATCTCCTTCTAATTCGTAACACTCTACAAGTTTTTTAGTATCAAGATATAATTTATCAATATAAACAATAGAATATTTATTTTTTATTAATCGCTTACCAAGGTTACCTACTTTTTCAGCAGCATCCATAGCACTAAATGCAACAGAAAACGGGAAAGGAAAATCTCCATATTTTTTATCTTTTTTGCTCATGATTTTTCTCCTTAATAAAAACTATTCAAAACTTTTATATTCCTTTTAAACAAAAATAAGAGATAGGCGCTCTAAGACCTATCTCTGTATTTCTTCTTATTTAAGAGCAAGTTCTATTACAGTATATTTTGTAATGAAGCCATTAAACTTAACTGCAGTGCGATATACAACCAAACCATATTCCGTATTGGTTGGTATTACCATCTCTTCCTCTTCAGTAAGCTCTTCAGTATCTTCCTGAGCTATTAATTCGTTTATCCGATTAATAGCTTCGTCTTTATCTTTAAAAGCTAATAATTCGAATAAATCATTTTCTTCTGAGAAGTCGATAAATAATCTATTATCATCAGTTTTCTCTAAAGAATACACAGATTCCATTATAATATAAACTTTCTTCACACATATTTCCTTTCTTTGAATAACTTTTTCACATTAATATTCTTAGGAGCTAATAGATAGGTTACTATATCCATAACTACAAATCCATTAGTAGTAACAAATATCTTTCTAGTGTTATTATTTTCAATATCACTAATACCAAGATGCACATCCAATGTATCTATATCGATATCTGTAAATTCTTTTAAGTCATCCATACTTTTAACCTCTCTAATAAAATTTAGAGATTTAGATGCTATACCATTCATAAATAGTATAGCATCATTAATTTCTGAAAAGACTAATATATGATCTTGTGAAGGGCCATTGAATATTAAATGTGATGGTTCTGATACAGAATATCGATTTATAGAATAGCTAGAAGATTTTACTGCATATATCTTATCCATATACTAACCTTCTAATTTATCACGTTTAATTGGATAACTTTGTAAGTTAAAATTGCATTTCTCATTTTAACTACTTTGTATAATTCCAAAAAGTCTTCTACGCCATCTACTCTAGGTAATTGGTTTAGAAGTTCTTCTGGTATTTCATTAGTAACTTCATCACCGCCATCTTTAATAGTCTCTTTGACTCTATCAATAGCATCTTCTTTATTAGTAAAGATAGAATATTTGAATAGAGTATCTGTATCTATTTGGACTAATTTGTCATCTTCAATTTTATAGATAGATTCCATAACTCCATAATATACTTCAGCCATAATAATTTACCTCCAATGCTGAATAATTATTTTATATTCTTAAGATACAATCCTATGACACTATCTGTATATCTGTCATAAAATAGCTGAGAATATGAATTTACATCATTAGGAGCGGCTATTATAAACGTCCTAATGTTTTTCGAAAATGGTCTAACATACCTATCACTATTTCCGAAATATTCTCTTTTTATCCTTGGTATGATCTCATCTGGAGATCCTACATTGTATGGACAAGTAATATATTCGGTCTCGTCTCCAGCATATCCTTTAATTATGGATCTTTTAAATTCATATGTTTTCATGGAAACTTGATCTACATATACGATGTATCTAGAACCCCAACTCCAATCTAAAAACTTATGAAAAAGTGCAACTCCAATATCTTCCCATGGCATTTTCATATCCTCCTTAATCGTCGTAAATAGTGTAATCAAATAATTCATTTTCTGCGATAAGATCTTCGACACAACGGCCATATCCAGAACCTTCTAATAAACTACCATCTTCTTTAGCAATGTAGAAACCATAAGTCTCATCATTAACAGAATCATATACTACCCTAGCATAATCCTCAATAGGAAATGCACAGTATTTATCAAATTGCATCATTCTATTATTTGGAGCATCTACTAGGTCTCTATCATTAACGATATCATTGATACCGTCAAATGCTAGATCTAAACCGTCTTCTTCTTCCATATTTAAATAACCATCTACTGGTTCTTCAAATACATATGGTCCACTATTCACATCAGTTGTTTTTCTGAATTTGGAACCACCGATAAGTTTATGTGCTTTAATGTAAATATTCATAATTAATTACCTCCATTAATCTAAGTACTTGTTAAAATTGATCAGGCAATGCCTAATCAATCTATTAGAAATGATCTATAAATCTCATTTAGTTTCCTCCTTAAAATAAATAGGAATAAAAGTTTAAAGTAAAAAATATATAAGTTCAAAGATTAATCGTTTTATCCGACCTATATATTCATTGTTATAGTATATAATTATATTATATTTTCACTAAGACTTTAGATTAAATTAAAATTCGCTTAATAAAGGAGATCAAACATGTACACTATAAATATCTACCATCTCTTTGATAAATTATCTGATGGTGTAAAGAACAATTATATCTGTGAAAATGATAAAGAATTATATCGATCTTTAAGAATTCAATTATCTAATGCTAATCTTATTGAAGATGATAATGTAAGTGTAAATCTTTTTAGATTTATAGACGAAGCATATATTCCAGATGAATTGGCTGATAGAATAAAACACATAGAAGAGTTCATTGAGGAACATCATAATTTCGATATTGATGAAACTGAGATTGAGATTAATATTGTAAATTATCTTATTGGTATGGATGGTCTTATCTATAATATGAAAGACTATCAATCTGTAATGACTAATAAAGATACTATTCGCTCTTTAGGAATACAGAAAATTTCCCAAGATCCAACCTCTTTCAGAAAAGAAGCAGAAGCTGAATTGAATAAGAAATCTACTAAGACGAATATCTTAAAAGAAATTCAAAACTTAGTTATTCTTACAACAGTATATGAAATCTTAGAAGAAGATGCTGATAAAAAGAAAGATGAGATAGATGAGTATGCTGAAGAGAATATCAAAGAAAACTATATTAGTGAATTTGATATGATCTTAGATAAAATGGAAAGCTTATTCCCAGATGATGACGATATTGAAATCACTGGTGTAGAGTATAATGGTAAAAAAATTACAACTGATGAATTCACACAAGAACTAAGTACTCATCGTTACCCTGGTTATTATGAAAAACAAATTCCTATTGAAGATGCATTAGATGATACTTATGTAATCCATACAACAAGAGGAACTGTTATCAAGAAACCTTCTACTGATATCTATGATATGGATATTACTATCGAAGCAAAAGAAAACTAAATATAGTTATATACTATATTTATGATAGCATTATAAACTAGTGCGACTTCTACTCCACTACAGAAGTAAAATGTGGTTACTATAGGACGTTATTTCGCATATCAATCCTAGCAGTGTAAAAATGGTATGCAAAAGAATATTACCCAAAAGGTGTATTCTTTTTTGTTTAAATCAATCATACGATATAAAGAATTGGAGTAGAGCGTAATGCTCTACTCCATTATTTTTTTTATTCTTTAAAGTCAGTTAAGATTTCATTAAGCATTCTTGGTTTAATGCCTAGATCTTCTTGACACTGACGGGCAGTTTCAATAAGAAGTTTATTCATTAAACCTTGAAGCATAGCAGATGGAACCATACGCCCCATTACGCCAGAGATAGTAAGGAATGCATTTACATATTCATCTTTTCTATAATCAGAGAATGCTTCTTCTCCTTTAGGAATGATATAAGAGTTTACACCTTTAAGAGCTTGAGAGAATACTAGTTTATCACCAATACCAAATTTATCATTTACTTCAATATAGAATTCAATACGAACACCATCAAGATGTTTCAATTTGCCTTCTGCAGGAAGTTTACTTGTTGCTTCTAAAGTATACTCTTTATCTACTCCATTACTTCTCATTACCTTCTTGAGTTTATTAATCTTAGCATCATATGCTTTTACGATTTTTAATAGAGTAGGAGATAGTTCTTCATCATCACAAGTTCTATAGATTTTAATATTAGTAATCTGACCAGTCATCTTAGCTCTTACTGGTTTACG
>FLSK01003121.1_pt1 | contig 51972 bp, 65 predicted proteins | sample 1550541 | NCBI WGS metagenome assembly FLSK01 (sample SAMEA4031773, study PRJEB14383) | metagenome | biome: human; feature: oral; material: saliva | place: Philippines | collected 2014
GCTTACCATAATTTTGCATTAACTGAGTGTACAAATGCTGAGGGGGCATTATGGCTTGAAAACACCCCAATTCAAGCAACTTTAGGACAGGTAGAATACGTTGATACAGCCAATAAATTACAACATAAAAACGTATCTAATACGTCTATGTTGATATTTACACCAACATATCATGACCAAGCTATTTTAACCCTCAATGGATTTCCATTTTATTTACAGCAAGCGCTAGTCGATCAACAAGGCAAAATAATCACATTAGTGGGAGAAGTCAGACCAACAGAAACCCAAGAAACCATCAGATTAGGGGAATGTGTAAATTATTATTCAGAGTTAAAATTAACGCATTTTTCAGATAAACAAGTGGATATCTCGGTTTTTGACCATGAGAATTGGGAAAGTATGCTTCAAACGAATAAAACACCAATATGTGAATTGAAACAGGTTAGCTACCAAATAGAAATATTTAAATAGCAGAATTATGTAGTAAAAGTGCGAGTTTTTACCGCACTTTTATTAGGAAAAATTATTGTTTTTCTGGGAATAAATAATTTCAAGTGTAGACGATAACTAAAATTTTTGAAACGGAATAGAAGTTCTATTTAATAGTTTGGATAAAATACTTAATTATTAAATGAGATATTGATCATTCGATTGGAATAAAGAATGGTGCCCGAAGCCAGACTTGAACTGGCACGCCTCGAAAGGCGAGGGATTTTAAATCCCTTGTGCATATACAACATCATCCACAAGACTGCATTTTAGCAGAATTAAAGAAAGAAGAAGGTATATTACAACAATACACCAATATGTTAATTGCTAACATATCCTTACTTGTTGCAGAGTATAACAAAAAAACTGTAGATGTAAAGCCTCTCACGAAAAAAAAATAGTGCCCGAAGGCACTATTATAATTTATAGCATCTCTACACAATCTCTTAGCATATCAACATTATGTTGAATATAGGTTAGTGTGACTGATATATTTTTATGTCCTAATAGCTTTTGTACTATGTAAACATTATCAGGATTTTTCATTAGCCGAGTTGCTGCGGTATGTCGAAAACGATGTGGTGATAAGGTAAAGTGCAAGTATTGAGATAGTATTCTGAAAAAATGGGACAACTGATCTTGGCTCATTGCACCATGATGACAACGTGTAACTTGTGAAAATAAGTTTATGTTGAATAATTGTTGGTCATTTGGGGAACCTAGTCTGAAGTGTTCAAACAGTAATTTGTCCAGAGCGTGATATAATCGTCGATTGATAGGCACTTCATAATATGAATGGTTTTTATTTATTTCCGATCGTACACAGATAACCCTATTTTTCATATCTATGTCACCTAATGTTAGTTTTAATAGCTGTCCTCGTCTTATTGCGGTATATCTCAATGTAAAAATTAATGCTTGAGTAAACCACCATGGCTGTAAGTATTGGGGAATATCATTACGTTCAATAGGATTTACCAGAAAGTGATCTAATTTCTCTAGCTGCAAGTCTAGAAAGGTTTTTCGCTTATTTTGTCCGGACGTCACCTTTACATGCGAAAAAGGATTGTCTTTCCGGTTTAGTAAGTTAGATTCCAACCCAAAACTATATAATGCATGTAAATGAGTAACATTATTATTCCAAGTAACAGGTTTTATTAATCCTGAACCTAGTCTTAGCTTTCTCCAAAGAATAACTTCTTCACGTGATAAATTATCCGGCAGGATATCTCCGCTAAATTTTAATAACTGATTGACAACTTTTAGATATCCTTTTTGAGTCTCCGCTCTATGGCATTTTTCAAAGAAAAATCGTTCGAGTAATGATTTAAAGGTAACATTACTTTTATTAAGTGCTTTGGCTACTTTGCAATTCTTCATTTTGATTCTCCTTTAACGTAAGATACATATTGTCAAATGGTACCTTACCATCGGAGAAGAAGAGTGAAGTGTCTTCTATTAAATAACCTTTAATCTCTGATTTTTTACGTGGACCGGCGACATTACATGTCCAAATATTTAATCCGGTGTCACCATTTTTCCCTGGCTGTTTCTTGTGTAGTTTTAAGCGTTGAAATTCGTTCTGTAAAGCCTTCCACACAGTTTTATCCTTCTGTCCCAGTTGTTCAAGAACAAATTGCTGAAATATGGCCGGAGAGGCTAAAAAAACATTACCTTTTACCATATGTATTTTGGCGTTGCTCGAATTTAGTTCTAATTTATTGGTAGCCAAAGAATCACGTATCCAGGAAATTAAGTTATTTGCTGTAATTTTGCCTACTTCAAAGTTACTGTCCCTTTTATTTTGAGGGATGTCATCATCTTTATATAGATTATGATGTGCGGATTCTAAGCTCTCATCCTTTTCTTTTGCAATTCTATGTGATGTAGTTTCAATTTGTATCTCTTGTGCTTGTGGAGTAGCTTGGGAATTCTGCACATCTTGTCCTATAGATAGTAGGTCTAAGGTAAATGCATAATCATCTTCATCATTTTTATTTTTTTCTTCGACAGGTAACGAATCTTCAGTAACTTCTAAAACTACATTAGTCTGTTCTATAACCTCACTTAACATATTTTCCGTTTCTGATTCGTTTTTATCACTTAATGGAATTACTGTGCCATTAAACATTTCAGGGCGTTGATCAAAATTTTCCCAGACTAGACTAGGTGAAATTTTTAGTAGAGTGAATTCTGTATTAGGAACCCATGTATCCGTCGCTACTTTACAACGCCAAACAGCTCGATCATCAGGCGTTGGTTCTATTAATCTGTGGGACTGCATTTCATCAAATAATCGACTATTTTGAGATGCAACGCTTATGCCTTGCTGCATCAGATATGCGCGAATTTTGTCTGTGACATTTTTACTAACAAGCCATAAGGCATCTTGAGTTAACCAACCGTCTGCGCCGGGAGTATTAAGTTTCAGGTCTTGTGTTAGTAAATGTCGTAACGCAATGAGAATTTGCTTCGGTAATGATGTTTGCGGACGGTCGTGCAGTTTATTAATATCACCACCTAAATTGTTTGCCACGCTAGCCTGATCTGCACGTTGAATTATTTCTCCTAAGATACCGGCCTGATCATAATGGCCGCTAGCAAAATACATTAAAGATGCAAAAACATCTGGATATTGAGCCAGCCAATTTAATGCAAATTTAGGCAATAAATGTTGAGCTAATAATCCTCCCATGGTTGGGTGCAGGTGGTAATCTCGATTTTTGATATACTTAAATCGATAATTCTGCCCCAGTTCAAACAAATTTTTATTGTCCCAAGCAAACCATGGTTGTCCATTCTTAGTTTCAATTTCTAAATCAACGGCAATTTTACCAATGTCATGCAACAGCGCGCCATAAAGTATGGCCGCAGTCCAAGCCTCCGCTTGTTTTGATTGTTCTTCCGGAGGAGCACCAGGAGGTAATAAATAACTCTGTCTTAATTTTGCAGCAAATGATATGACCTCCAGTCCATGATCAAGCATACCTCCTAAGTGTGCATGATGATGGCTTTCAGATGCGGGTAAGTTTTGTACTAGTTCAGCATATCGTTCGATTGGTTGTCGATATAGTTTGTTAAATAAATCTTGTGACATTGATACTTTTTGCCACAGTATTGATAGCAGTTTTTGTCGAAGGGGGGTATCCAATAAAGTGTTAGCGGGCATTGGAGTTATCCAGCCGTCGTCATTGATTAATGTTACAGTATCTTGTTGTTTTTTACGTTTGAATGGCCAAAATTTCATTTTCATATTGAATCTGCTACAAAAAATATATTGCTAAAACTGTATCAGTCTTTATCAGGAAAAAAAGCATAAACTGTTTTTGATAATAAAACAGTTTATGCTTTTTTGACCTTTTTAGCCATTTCTGCCTTTAGGGCCTTTTTGGGTAGGCCTGTTTCCTTTGGAAACAGTTACCCTTACTTCCCTTAATCAGCCCTTTGTCCTTTTTAATTTTTTTATTAAAATGAAGCTAACTACACTAAAAAGAAGAAAAAATGAAATTTAGAATCAAAAATAGTAAAGTATATATCGATTTTTCTTGTAAAAAGACAGAAATATTCAAATATCAATTAAACGATATAACTATTTTTTCAATAGTTAAGCGATTTAAAGAACGTAGAAACCACAAAATAAGACCTATGGGTGATAATTGTCCCATGTTATATGCTATGAAAAAAGCTGATGGGTTAACAACAGATCAGGAAACTATAGAGCTACTTTATAGCTATGCAGAGCAATGCATAGATAATTATGCATTTGAATGTGTAGCATTTGATGCCATTATTCTCATACCATCAAAACATGATATAGGTAGGCGGTTGGCTTCAATTTTGCACGAAAAGTTTAACATACCGGTTATAGATGATTTTCTTAAAAAAAAATCACCTCAAAAACTTCTTGAAGATATAAAAGATGATCAAGCTATCCCACAATCATCAAAGCAAGCTATAAGAACGGCATTACGAAATTGCCCCAATGGTCTATCTGTAAAAGAGATTGCGCCAAAACATAGATGCCATTTAAGTATATTTAACGGAGATCATGTAAAACTGCCACCTAATACTAAGCATGTACTGTTAGTTGATGACATCTCATCCTCCGGTTCTACGTTTGAAAGTGCAGCTAAGGTGATAAAAGAGCATTGTAAACAAGTGAAATTAATTTCTGCAATGACTCTCTTTAGCCCAATAAAGCCTGTCATAATTAAGAATTAATTGTTAGCATTTGATTTTAATGATTAAACAATGTGTTGACATTAATAGCTCTATTATTTAAGATTGCGACATTAAATTTTTTGTTTAAAGAGTTTAATTGACAGGGTAAATGTCTCCTCGGTCATAAAATATAGCAGAGACCCGCAGAGTGCACCCAAGCCAGCTTATAATGAGCAAGTATGGGATTCTAGGCAGCGGCTAGAGATAAACAATGGGGAGCTTGCTCCCCATCATATTTCATGGCTTATTCTTTGTTCATTTCATCGTAGCTATCATAATCACCATAGTCATTTCCTGCTTCATTATCCTCATCTTCGTTTAATTGTGACTCAAGTTCTTCTCTGTATTCATCATCTAAAAACTTCCAATAGTTGCAAATTAGTTCTGAGTCAGAATAACGTTCCCATACACCTGGATAGTAATAGTTTGCTTCAACGTGGCATATCTTTCCAATATCTGGGTTATTAGTGGTAGCTGAGGTAGCTGAGGATTCAGATATGAGTAATATGGCCAATATAAAAAGTAGTTGTTTGGAGTACATTAAAGAAAACTCATTAACAGAGGAAATGTTTGAAATTTTAGGGAATATCATCTGACGTTAGTAGTTTTTTTTAAGTTATGATTTCTAGGAATTATTTATAGGTATTTGAAGATATGGAAGATCAGGATCTAAGTGAAATAATTAATCAGGTTTTGGACGGGTATCGTAAGGAAGTTTCGTCAATGCTGCATAACGATTTGTCTCTCCTTTCAACCATAGATTGGGTGTTTTTTAGTGGCCCGGAGAAGGATTTATCAAGAGATTTTATAGACGGTTTCTGCTTAGCTCTATTTTATTGTGGAAAAATTAAAAATGAGGTAGATGTCTTACGTCTTCAAGACATCATTACGTCACAGCGTACATTGTTAAATATGTAAATGCCCTTATCTGTTTAGATAAAGGCATTTATGTTAGTAAAACATTGGCTCATTTTCCCAATCTATCTCAAGTGAGGTTTCTTCTACTGGTCCAGGTTTAATAACTTGATATTCTGCTTCAGTATAGGAAACCACACCCTCTAATTTTTTGTTCCAATTTCCCAATATATGAGCCGGTGTGTATAAATGAAAGTGAACTTCATTTGTTAGGCTATTTCCAATTATGACTTCTCCTGGAATATGTAAGAGAGTCATTTGGATATAGCACATCAGTGCCGCGGTAAAATCTAAATCTTTCGCTTGTACCCACATTTGCTGTTGCGGATTAATGTTTTCTTTGCGTAAATAATTATACGCTTCGATAATCATTACTCCTGAACCGCACGTTGGTTCTTGCAATGTCAAAAAGCCACGTCGCTGAATTAAAGCATGACAATCTGATAATGTCATTGCAGCCATTGCATGTGCAATATGACTTGGCGTAAAATGTTGCGCTTTATATCTATCGCCAAGCTCTAATCCCATAAAGACTGAGCCTAGAAAGTCGTAACTTTTATGCTCTAAGGCTTGAATGAGAATTACCGACAAGCTAACAAGTGCTTGTTTTTCTGTTTCCGTATAATGCGATACAGCGGTTTGGTAACGTTGTTTTAACGTTTCGTCTGCTCGCACTCCATACAAAATGAGATACAACTCAAGTCCGATAATTGTAATAAAGTCATAAAACACTTCAGAACGTCTATAGTGCGGTGCAATCGATTTAAAAAGTGCGGTAAATTTACTCTCAAAATCCATAGATAGCTCCTAAAATAACGGGAGCCATCCACTTTGAGGAAGACTCCCCAAAGGGTGTGTTATAAGGAAGTGCCGACAAATTGCCGGCACGGTAAGTGAATTTAGGATTTAAGCGGCTAATCTATCTTCCGGTAATTCGGAAGCCAAAGCATCAAGCAAGAATTGTGTTGCTTCACGCGCTTGTGAAGATGCGCGGAAAATGGCTTTCTTATCTGCTTTTAGCGCCTTAATCCAACTGTCGATATACGCTGCATTCTGGGAGATATCATTGCGGACATTCACGTGAGCGCAAGTAAATGCACTGGTGAGTTCAGCAATTAATTCTTCAAATGCATATTGTTCAGATCCAAATTTATCAAATTTAGCTACACCGTCACGATTTAATCGGTCTTTATGCCCAGTGGCGTGACCACATTCATGCAGTAGTTTTGCGTAGTAGTCGTCAGCTGTATTGAATTTTTTGAAATCCGGCATCACAATGCAATCCTTGCGCGGGATATAACAAGCACGATCTTGTGCTTTGTTATAAAGCTGCATACCCATTTTATTGGGTAATACATCTAAATCCGGTCGAGGTTGCATTTCTGAAGATTTTTCCGGTTCAGGAAATTCTTCATAGTATTTTTCTAGGCCATCACATTGTTCAATATTGAACACATGATGGCCACGAATAAATACCGATGACTTCATTTTCGGATCACCGTTTTCATCAAGTACAACGTTTCCGTTATCATCTTTTTCTTCAAACATATTTTGTTTATAGAAAATAATAACCGTACTTTTTTCGCCGGTGCGAACTTGTCCGCCGAGATGATTTGCCCCTTGGAAAGTTACCCACTTGCGTTGAGTAAAGTTTTTCCTAATGGCGCTCATCCAAAGCAGAAGTACGTTGATTCCGGAATATTGACGACCGCTTTCACCGTTGCATGGAATAGCCATTTGTGGCCAACCACTATCCCAAGGTTTCTGCCAGGGCATCACGCCTTGTTCCAATGCTTCAATGATTTGGTCTGTAATTTGTTGGTATAAATCTTTTGGGGGAGTTTGGTTTTTCATGACTGTTCTCCTATGAAAAATAAGGGAACAGCCCCAACAGGAAACTGTTCCCGTCGGGATGAAAATGAGAATGCCAAAAGCGTACTGCGAAAGTGCGGTCAAATTTTGGCATGAATGTGAAATTAACAATGAATAAGTTGTTTTTGCATTAACGTGGCTTGTCTTGCAATCAGTCCATATTGTGAACGAGCGTCACGAATTGCTTCTCGGATCAACTCATAACGTACTCCAGCAAAAGAGTGATCTTTTTCTGGATAAGTCACATAACCATAGCTTTCACTGCCCAATACGATACCGGTTTTTTTATCTTTGATTTCTACAGATAAATCAGCAAATTGCAAATTTGCTCTTAGGACTTCTTGGCATAGCCATTGTCCTTCTTCGTCATCAAAATAATTCAAATCGGTAGGATTTGTAAGCAACTCGACTTGGTAATTGGCTGTTTCAAATTGATAAGCCACTTGAGATGCATATGGTGTTGCATCCAAAATGGAATACCCTTCTTTTTCTAATTGGCAGGAGACGGTTTTAATATATGTCTCTAAGTCACCAATGAAATTATCCCAAAGTGCGGTATAACGCGCTTTGTTTGTAGCAGGGAAATACCAATCTTTCTTACCCTCGTCAAAAAAACGTAGTGTATCTGCCGAACAAATGGTTAGTGTCATGGTATTCCAATGAGAATAGTGATAACCGAAAGAATTCCGGCTAATTTCAAACTCTTCATTGTAGTCCCATTCTTCAATTGCTTTCACTAACCGCGTAAACATACGTTGTTGTCGTCTGGCTTTAGGATAGAGTTTTTGATGTAGTAACACCAAGTCGTCAAAAGATAGCGCTCCATAAAAGGCAACACCATCGCCTTGACAGTATCCTAGCGACCATTCGATATGCAAATTATCCGGAAATCCGGCAGCAATAAGTTGGTGATTAAAGTGAGATGTGAGTAGGTTCATGCAGTGTTCTCCAATAAAAATATAAATTAATTAAAGGGAACACGCCCACGGGAACGCATTCCCGTATGGGGGTTAACGGACAATTAAGCAGTCCGGATCTCTTTGATGTAAAACAACACTATAAAATTTAAAGTGTCGTCCAGATTTAGTAGGAATTTCCTGAAGAATCCTTACCGATTCAGTATTCTCTGGCTTATTTTCCCAAGCTTGCAACGCGTTTTGTTGTAAGCTTTCGATAATTTCCTTTTTTCCCTCTAAATCAGATAAGGCTGAAAAGTTAATTGAGACTCTCATTTTTCCCTCTCAAATAAAATAAAAGGGAAACGTCCTCCGGTCAGGAAGTGTTTCCCTGACCGGAACATAAATAACCTTAACGTATGAAGAACATACAGACATTACCTAGTATAAAACTAGCAACACTTGAAGATACTACCCATGTAACGTAACGTTTTTTGAGTCGTTCTTCTTGTTTCTTTAGTGCTTCCTCTGTTTCGCTATTTATGTAATGCTGAACGGAAGATTTAATCCCATCCTTGAATGCTAAGATTCCTAATGCAGCTTGTTTCTTTAGAGTTAAGTACATCGTTGCCGCTTTTGCACCCAATTCTTGGAATTTGACTTTTCGTTTATCTTGCGCATCTTCAGGAAAGAAAAATGTGTCTTCCGACGGCGAGAAGTCTTGTTGATTTAAATGAGACATGAATACTCCTTGTTTAATTTGTAAGGAGCACTCCCGGCAGGGATGAGACTCCCTACGGGGTTAGAAATGAAATGTGAAATGAACATCTACTCAAAGAGCGTCAGATTTCAAGATGCAACTGACATTCGGGCTGTGCACTAATTCATCTCAATGATGAATCGAAGACTTAAAAGTGCGGTCTTCCTGGGCTTAGTGTTGTCAACGACAACGAACTAATGAAGTTAGGCTAAGAAAATGTAGAGCTATTGTCAAATTTTTTTTGATCTTTTTCTATAAACAAAAAAATGTTTTTAGTCCAAAAACTTTGTATATACTTTTTGGACAGTCCAAAAACTCATTTTATAGAGTTTTTGGAATTCATTTTAAGGGTATCCAAAAAGTTTTAAGTTTTGAATATACATAAGGAGCAACCATGGAAATTCAGAAAAATTGGTATTTTGATTTCTCCAAAGACAAAGATCGAGTAAAACTCAACGAATTTATTTTTCTAATGCGTGATGTAATGACTGGAATTGAAAATGGAACTCTTCAAAATGACGTTATGAAAGATGTCTATATTAAAATAGTAAATCCTACGGGCAATGACTATGTAATAGATAAGGATTGCATAGATGAAATTTTCAGCCGCGCAAGAAAATTAGGAATTAAATATAGCATTTCTAATAAACTTTAAGTTTTGAACACATAGGAGAAATTTATGAATTTGTTTTTATATTTTGGAATTTTTATGCTTTTATCCGGAGCATTTTTTATAATAGCAGGGCAAAGACTCTTTGTTAAAAAGAGAAAGGGTAATTGTCAAGTAAAAGATTTAGAGATACCACTTAGATTTATAAAAACTGGTATTTGGGGAGCGATGACTGGCCTTTTAGTAATAATTATATATCTATTTTATTACTATTTACCACCTATTTAATATAAGTGAGGAAATAATTAAAAATGGAAAATCTTCAATCTACTACTACTGATATCTCAACATATTTTTATTTTTTGTCTATATTTTTTCTTTTAATAATAATAATTGTTAAAAGAGAATCAATAAAAGATTTTTTAGATGAATTACCTACGTCATTAATGATTTCTATGATATTAGCATTCCCCATTATTATTATTTTTGTAATTATAAGTATGATTTTTTAAACATTGAAGCAATCAAAGAAGAAAATGTATGACTAAAGTAATAATATTAGATGAATTACACAAAGTGCAAAATCAAATAAGAATTGTATATTTAGATGATCAATTAGCAAAAATCAAATCCGGCACAATAAAAATAGGAGATAGATTAACCGAAGAAAATCTAAATTATCTTGTTAAGTGTTATGAAAATGAATTAAAAGAGCTTAAGCGTTAAGTTTTAAACATACATAGGGGAAAAAAACAATGAATCAAAAAGATAACGCTGACAGAATTAGGGTTATTTGTACAAGTTTAGAGCAACAAGAATTTGAAGCCAAACCAGTACATACCTATGACATATTTATGAGTGAGAATGAATATCAGGAAATGTTGGCAAATGAGAAGAAAAGTTTACGTAATTGGACTTTCCAAATTTGGCACTATTTTTTGTATTTTGCAAGACTTGCCTATAAATCAGTTAGTATTGCATTAAGCATTATTTTTGTAATGTTGTTTTTTTCATTTATAACAAATGACCCTGTTAAGGCAATAGATATAGATGAGCTAATTCTCCTCATCAGAAACCTTACCCCTTTAATGTCTATATTTGCTTGCGTTATCTTGTTGTTATCCAATCCTAGCTTAAGATACCCTAAAAATATATTTATGATTGAAGTATTAAAGAAACTTTATGGAAAGGCTCAAGAAAACAATAATTGTTAAGTTTTGATAAGGATATAACAATGAAAGACAAGAAATTTGTTGAGGTAGTAGATATAAGTTCTAATTATACTATTGTCGTGGGTAGGGTAGGAAAAGGAAAAAGAAGCGATATTTTTAAACAGTTATTGAGAGAAAAAGAGAACAATGAAATACCTGAACCTCTTATTGGTGATCGTGTAATTTCTACTGATGAGTTACTTCATTCAGATAGAACAAAGTATTAAGTATTTACTACAAGGAGATAAAAATGAAATCGCTTACTCTTAAAGAAATAGCTCGTTATGATCTTATAATGGGGATAATCTCGTTAATTACAGCCTTTTCTGCAGTAATTATCCCAATATATAAACATCATAGTGAATTGCATTCACTTTCAGATTTTTTGAATTTGTTTTTAATTATAGTTATATATGAGATTGTAGCTTTTTCTGCATTGCTAATAATTCTTTTAGTGTTAAAGAGTGTGCTCAAACTGATTTACTTTTATAAAGATAGATTGGAAATCCTAAAAAAACGTTAAGGTTTGACTAGGGACTTTTGAGGGAAACAAATGGCTAAAATCGGTTATGCAAGAGTAAGCACACAAACACAAGATTTGAGTGAGCAATTAACAGCCTTGAGAAAGTTTGGTTGTGAAAAAATCTTTTCAGGTAAATTTTCCGGGAAAGCTCTAGATAGTGAGGAGCTAGATACAGTCTTAACAAGAATTAAACAGAATCAGGCTCAACTTGATAAAATGCTTAATTTCATTAGAGAAGGTGATGTCGTTGTAGTGACTAAAGTGGATAGACTAGGAAGAAGTTTAGGCCAATTTATGAAAGTATTTGAGGTGCTGAGAAGAAAAAAAGTCGGATTTATCGCATTAGATCAGGGGATTGATACAACAAAACGTTCTGATCCTATGGCAATGGCAATGATTCATTTGTTGGGGTTATTTGCTGAATTAGAGCGTTCTTTTATTGTGGAGCGTACTCAAGAGGGGAAAAGAGCCAAAATTGCTGCCGGTAATTTAAAAGCTAAAGGCGGAAGACCGCGTAAAGTGACACCTGTGATTAAATCTAAAATAATGTTAGATTTTGAAAAGGGAGCCTCTTTGTCTCAAGTCTGTAAGAAATATACTTTATCAAGATCAACGGTTGCCAATTTAAAAAGTGAATATAGGAGTCTTAATAATGAATAACTTAACCGCTCAATTTGTTTCATTCTTCCAGTCATGCTCTCAATTCCTAGGGGGAGCAACTCCCGCAATAGTTACAAGATATAACCTTAAAAACCTACTTAAACAGAACTGGACTCACTTTAAGCCTAAACTTACACCATCTAATACTCTCGGAGAGAGACGTTATTTCTGGGAGTTTTTTAGTGGGCATTGTATTGAGTGGCGTTATCGAAAATATGAAGGGAGAGTAGGCTCATCATTTAACCGAGAATTTTTGCCGATGTTCAGAAATTTGCTTTCTTCTGAAATGATTCTGGATTGGAAATGTGAGATACAGACAATAACGAATGTTAGCTGTTCAAAATCTTGCTTAAGTGATTTTTCCGATCTAAATGATGTTGTTACGCAAAATAGCCGGGAGCTTATCTCAGAGATCACATTGGAAAATTTGGCTAAAAATATGAACCATTATGAGAGCAAGATTTTTCATGAATCCACACAAACTGTTTCCTGTGAGTTATGGTCAAAAACATTTACCTGGCATAATACCGGCGGAAGTCATCATTTTGCAGCGGCAAGATATATTGCGAATAAATTAGATGAGGAAATAGATCTCACCGCTAAGCTGGAAATTACTTATCTTGATGAGCAGAAATTCCGTGATTTATTCTCAAAATATGAAATATTCCTGATTTCAAGTAAGAATACAGAGCAATATCGCATATTATTTGAAACGTTATTGAACTCTAAAGTACCTTTTATTACTGCACCAATAGATAGTTATTTTAATGATCGTAAAGATTATTCGGCCTTAAAACTGTTGGCTTTTTATCGGACAGACAAGAAGTCCGCTCCGATTATAGATCTGTTTAAAAATTCTAGTGTACTTGACTTATATGGCTATTTTTGTACGTTGCTTGTGCAGCAGTTAGGTGCACAAGAACGACTGAAAAAAATTTTATATCCACATCATAGATAATGAGCTAAATAAAAAGCGACCTACCCAGGTCGCTTTCTTTTCTATAAACAGTACCTATTTACTGCAAGGTTTGTAAGATTCGAGTTGAATCAATACATCTGTTTTATGATCTGCTGTGTGCGCACCAAATAATGACCCAGTGGCCAACATACAACCAGCTGGTAGCTTTTCGCCGACCCAGACTATTTGAAGTTTTTTAGCACCGTTAAAAGTATCATAGAGCCCGTCAGAGCCAGCTCCGGCAACTGCGGTAATCGGTGCCGGGAGATACAACATCGGATAGCCTTTTTCTACCTTTAATGTGCCCTCAAGTGTCACCGGTGTATCATAGTTAACCGATGAAGGATTTGCAGCAGATACATAACCCGCACTGACTAATAATGATACGGCGGTTAATAGCACTTTACATTTCATCATAAATGCTCCTATTGAGTGGATGTTTTGCCTTCTTTCCAACCTTCATGTTGTCTAATGGCATTGACTACGCGGCCAAGCTCTGCGTCAGATAATGTACTCATCTTACGTGTGCTGTCAAGACCGGTTTGTTTACGAATAGCAGCTTGGTAGGCTGCGGTATTGTTTTCACTTGGCGGAGCGTAGCGGGCAATGGCATCGGCTATCGACAAGTTTTTATAGTTTTGGGTGCGCATGAGTGCCCCTACGGCGCGTGCACCAGTTTCGGCATCTGGGAATATAGCAAATCCGCCCGGGCCGACGCCGATAGCGCCGAGGGATTTAGCGAATGCACCGGCTCGAATATTACCTGGATTATTATTTCTCCAAGCAAGTGAGCCTCCTTCCCGGCGAACTAACTTACCATCCGGGGTTCGATATACGGTAGCCCGACCATCAGCATATGCGTCCTTAGATTCGTATTTTTTCAGGTTGGCGCTACTACTGCCTCCGGCGCCTGAGCCGCTACTTGGGTCTTGGCCATGGCTGCCAGGTCCCCAGAGACCATTTAATTTATTAAGTCCGCTCATATTCGGGATAGGTAAGTTGATTTGTGGGTCATCTATTTGGAAATTGCCCTCGTTACTGTTGTCAGATTGTGCATCATCAACACTGCCGCTGAGTTGTTTAGCTCGGTTCTCATTATCATCTGGACTATTATTTTGTAGTGATTTCTGACGGTCTATAGCTCGTTTTTCAAGTGTAGCTAATGCTGTATTACCTGTAATTTGACGTTGTAACCGCATTTCCATTTCAGTTTGTTCTATTTCACGGTCAAGTGTGGTTAAATTTTTCTCCATTTCTGCCAAGGCTTCCTTGTTATTGGCTACATTAGGCTCTTTCATTCCCGTAAGCATCGTACGACGGAGTAACAAGGCTTTTTCTAATGTTCTAGAAATAGCAATTTCACTGGCTAGTCTAGGAGCCAGTAATCTTACATCTGGATCCTCTTTTAATGCCTCAAGTAACCCACGTGTTACCGGCATTTGCGTTGAGCTAATTGCCCGTAAATCTTCTGCTGTCGGATTTTTGGTGTTCAATACCCGTTGAAATTCATTGAGTAAGGCAATGTTTTCTTCTTCGATGAGTGGAGCAAGACCTACTCCTGGTTTGGATGATGGGCTACCACATACTGTACAGGTAGTTTTTATGGACTCTCCCAATACACGAGTTCCCCAATCAGCCACTTCTTTAGGCGACTGCCAGGTGCTACATAATGAGCCATCACAGTCAGGAATGGCGGATTTATTTGTAACGGGTTTACCGTTAGACATATTAAAGCCTGCGGTCAAAACACCACCTAGTACATTGATAGGTTCTTGATTTTGACCACCTTGTTTTTTGCCACCGATCCAAGGAATACCATTTTTCCCATCCTCTTCTTCCATTTGTTTTTTGGCGAGATTAGCATCCTTTTGATTTTGTCCGATACTACTGTAATTTTGACTTTTGGCCATCATATTCCAGCCAGAATCAGCAAGGTAATCTGCCGCTTTATTTGATAACTCCTCACATGAAGTTTTTAAATTATCAAAGTCTAAGCGGCCTTGTAATACACCATTGGTAAGGAGGTCGTATAATTGTGGATTAGCTCGTTGGATAATCATAGCAGGCATACTAGCAACCGCACCGGTAGCAGATTGAATAATATTTCCCATTAAGTCCTTGAAGCCCTCGGTAATCCCGTTTAATTGATTCTTTACTGTTGTCTTAATGTCAAAGTTGCCACACATTAAATTGGCATTCCAACCAATACCTAAGGTTAATTCATGAGGGCGTTTTCTTGAGGGGGCCGGCATAACGGCGGAGCCTCCGCCGATTTGATAAAATACCTTGTCGTAAAGTGCGGTTCCTTGTGCAGACCCGCCGTAATTATCAGCGATGGAAGAGACACTAATTGTCATGATTCCAACCCCGATAGCTAGAGATAGTTGATTTATTTTCATTATGATTACTCCTGGATCCAATCAATACTGTATAAATACACGCCACGAGGCTTACAACAAGAGTAAGGTCGCCAAAGCGCCCATGCAAAATCTTGCTGTATTGAATTTTTATCTGAATAGGCATCAAAAGCACTGCCGTCCGGAAAGATAGCACACATGTTTTCTGTTTTAGGGTAGAGCATTTGCCACTTGTGAGTTTTGATTTTGCCTTCTTCTACTGGCGGCGGTGGCCACCAACCGTTTTGCGGTTGTGCTTGAGACGCTGCTGGCATGTAGATATGAGGTTGTCCTTGACGTGATATGATGTCTGCCGCGCGCTGTACGGCAACGGCGGCTGCTTTATATGGATGAATTTGTGTAACGCTTCCTGCTCGAGGGTAGATATTTCCCCATGTATCTCCATTTTTTCCCATTTCCCGCATACCCGGTGTAATTGCTTCCGGGTAAAACATTTCTGGTATACCAAAACGCCACCCCATCACATCCATACCGCTTAAAAAGTGCGGTTGAAATGCATAACTTTGGCTACGGCAGTAGTAGCCAGTGTTACCTAAAAATTGAGATATGGCACCTTGTGGATGTCCGATAACATCTACATTTTTGAATACCATTTGAGAATATTGTTGGGTCGCTGGTTTGTCTTGATAAGAACCACCTTTAATTCCATTGCCTAAACCGCTGACTTCAGACCAGGGATTCTGTCCTTCGTGGTTGTATCCGGAGACAACCTGTTCCGGTAAAAAGTGACGCACTTTTGTAGATGTCCGGATTTTGCAACCAAAGTTTGTACAAAATAGCCAGTAACAAATACCAACTACTTTGTAATCTGCACATTGTGGTGACGCACTGGAAGCCATGATTTGTGCAGTTGAAATGACAGCATGGCTATGTAAAACGGTCATGGCAATTAGTGTGCTTAGTGTACAACTGAGGAGTTTGCTACATTTTTTCATTGGTATTTCCCTTGTAAAAATAAGGCAACCGCTTGCTCTATATCCGTCACCCCGTACACAACCTGACCAACTCCAGCGGTGTGGTAAAAGACAATTGCCGGCACTTTCTTGACACCGAGATAAAAGGCTTGGCTTAATCCCGTATATGCTTGTTTTAGCTGATTTTCATATTGTTTAAATTCAGGCGAACGAATAAGTGCATGTGCTTGTTGTTCAGCTTGCTGTGGATTACTGCTGAGCTGGAATGTTGGCGACTGTTCTAGGTTATCTACGGAATCAACGTAGTACAACGTAACCGGATATGATTGCATGCCGGTTATTGGGTAATGTTGTGTAGTGAAAACGAGGAGTTGCATATCTTGTGGTAGCGATTGAATGGCATAAATACCACAAGACAGGCTTAACAATAAGGTTGTGATAAGTGTTCTAATCACATTTTTTCTCCGTATGGTTTACAAACGATGGGAACTTTACATTAAGAAAGTTTGATTGAAATGAGGAGAGAAAATTGTTTTTTAAAATCTGTGAAAAAACAGATTGTGTTTGATCTTTAATTTTTACTTGCTAGAATGCTAGCAAGATAGCTTCTTTTATAAAGTAGAGTGAATGTATGGCGATACAATCAACAGAAGTCAAACAGTTAAATATTAGATTGGATGAGGATGTTTTTTATTATCTGAAAGAAACTGCCGCACAAAATCGAAAATCGATGCAGTCTTTTATTAAGGATTTGATTTTAGAAAACTTTGCCAGACGAAATGGTATTGAAAATGTGACTCCGGAAGAGCTTGCATTAATTGAGCAACATAAACTTTATATGCAAAATCGACCGCACTTAAAGCAAGATTTATCAGAATCTCAATTATCTGATATTGCCCAAAAAGTCAGGGGAGAATGAGCTGATGTATTGGAATATACTGAAAATGACTAACTAGTTCCCTAGCTTATCTTTGCACTATTGAGTCAATTTTGAGAGAAAAAGCGGTTGAAGGGTTAGAATATTGGTATTAATCTAAAATTAGAGTAATAAAAAAGGAGGGTTGCTATGAACAAAGAGCAATTCGGATACAAATTAGGTAGTTTATACTTAAAACTGCCCGTACTTGCTAAACAGAAAGCAGCACAATATAATCTTCCGGTACCATTAGTTTATGTACTTGCGTACACTCCAGTAGCAGTGTTAGCGTTATTTTCTATCATGTTGTTTGCTGCTATTACAGCAATCTTAATTGTGCTTATATTTTTAGCTTGCTTAGTCAATCAAGAAAGAGATGAATTTAGTAATTACAATGAGGGAGGCAATAATGAAGAGGTTGAACATATTGCTTATCGCCATGAAGATAAAACACTAAATAATGAGTATGAAATCTATTATGATTAAATTTAAAATACCGAGGTAATTACCTCGGTATTTTACTAAAACTATACCACCTTGTTTCCGAGTTTATCTCCAACTTTTCCGCCCGCTCCTTTTACATCTCGGCTTCCTGTACTAGATATATTTGTTAATGCTGCCCCAGCACTTATACCAGCCCATCCCATGGCGCCCATCCATAATGTTGGTAAAATAATAAACATGGTTCCGATGACAAAATTTACCAATATGTCATCTGAGGTATTTTGCAGTCCAGCCAAATTCCAATAGGAGTGGGTGTCAGAACCGTATAAGGCCTCAAGTAACCAACTATCTATCCAACGAGCCAATTCCCACCAGAATGAAAGCGCATATGTACCTAGTAAAACAAAAGTTAATGTCATCAGTACTCTTAGGTCATAGCTACTCATTACCGTCACTATTGGTAAACAGATGATAATTGCCATAATAGTGAATGCCTGAATCATTGGTAGAGATTGTCGTATGGCATCAAATGCCGGGAATGCACCAAGTGAGGTGACAGCGCTTCCCGCCATAGCAGTTACTCGAGCTGCTGCATTCATCATTGAAAAGTCAACACTACCACCATAACCACTGTAAACTCGCCCAGAGGATACCTCAATATTTTCCGGACGTACGACCGAACGAATTACTGCATCTTCATATTCATTTTTCGATTGAAATATTCCTGCAATTTGAGTCATGAGTTTCGGGTCAACCTGCTGTAATAGTCGGTTACGGAGCCCTACGTCAGTATCTGACCACCATTGTTTACAATTTGGATAACCGCCAGTGCCGTTATTCGGTAATCCGGCATCACGCGCAGGGTCGTATGCCCACAGCTTGCGTGGTGATTGTGCCCGGAAACTATCATAAAGTCCTGGTGTATTGACCATTAGTTTGGAGCCAATCCAATCTAAATCGCGTGACTGTACTTCATCTAAATGGAGTTGCTGACGGCGGATTTTGGCTCTTGATGGTGCGTAGCATTCTTCAACAAAGTCTAACACTTCCTGACGTAACACAGGGTTATGAATTCGGGTATGTTGCACATCAAAGCGGATTTGGCGTAAATCCGCTTTACACGGGATTGACGCGATCGAACCATGAACCAAACCTTTAGATACCGTATGGATAAGTCCCCACCACAAAGACATTTCTGCGGTGCGTCCATCAAGTTCGGTGCTAATCGTGGCCAACGGTGTTTCACTCGGTTTCACGATCGTATGTCCGCATTCTTTAGCTCGCTCTACGTTAAATTGTAGGGTGTTTAGACTCATACCAAACACCGGAATGCAGGTAAATACAAGAACCAAAATTGCAACATAGACCTTTTGTTCCAGCCAGGTAAAGAATAATTCACCTTTATTGCCTTCATCGGCGCCTTGTTCACGGGCTTTTAAGATAAAGCTAATGACGTATCCCAAAAAAGGCAGAAAAACCAAACCGGTTTGTGTAATGAGCTCCCACATGGCATTACTTAAAATCCAACCCAGTAATGTCGTGAAGTACTCAAAATAAGAATCTACCGTAAAATTAACCATCTTACTTTATCCTCGTAATAGTTGCGCAATATTGGCGAGCTCAACGACTACGGCCAACATAACCAGAAGACGAACCAATTTGAGAAAAACACCTTTGGACAGTCGTTTTTGCAAATTAAATAGAATCCCGGCAAATGCAGCGTAAAGGATTAACCGCCAGAGCAATAAATTAAACCAATTGTGGCGAATCGCCTCTTGCATGCCGATTAATTGAGGGAAAAATTGCATGCCGACCGCTGCAATACCTAGAATTAATGCAAGCGCCAACACAATTTTCAGCACAAATCCTACCGCACTTTTGAGCTTTGATTTTGCATGACCTGTTGTTTTGTTTTCATCCATCTTACTTACTCTTTGATAATATTATTGTTTTTCGACCTCATTAACGGGGTTATCCACATTTTTTGTGTATAACTCATCATTTTGGGGCTGAGAAAATAGATCCTGTTGTAAATACTCACGTAAGTAGTAGGCATCTACCGAATCGAATACATCCATATAAAGACGATAGGATTGTTTCGCTTTTTTAAAATCCGGCCAATTCAGATACCCGGCAATGGATACGGTCAGATTGAACAGACTTTTTTCCCCTTTTACCTGGATGACAAGGTAGCATTCCCCGGCAATACGATAAGGATGTGCCAAAAAATCAAGGGGGCGTCCGATACAACGTCGAATATACTCCAGGAGCTTTTGATAGTATTTTTGATACAGTGGATTGAGTTTCAGGGCGTTCTTGACTAAATTCTTGTCCATCGCTTCCAGTAATCCGATATCAAATAAGGCATCTGTTGTCATGCGGCAATCCCCCTAGTTTCGTCAATACGTTGTGCAACTAAAATGGCAGCATCCAGTTCGCTAATACCTTTCTCCCGCATAAGCACCATCCGTTCCGCCTTTTCCTCCGGCTCGGTCATTGCCAGAGCAAGGTATAAGCTCGGCGGCACTACACGAAATAGTGCTTCTAATCGGTCTGAAAGCACGACTCCTTCGGTGTACTTACGATCTTCTTTTTTGGCTGAGCGAATCAGGCGTTTTTGGTCATCATTGAGTTTTTTAAACTTCTCAATGTTAGCCATTTCATTTTCATCAACCCCGGTCAGCAAAATCCACCATTCAAGCATGCCCAGCAATTTAGCGGCATCTTTCGGGAAGTCCTTCATGTTTTGGGTGGCCAGCCAGAGCCAAATCCCCAATTTACGCCACATCTTCGACCCTTTAGTTAAAAATGCGGCCAACATTGGGTTGACGGTGATAATGTGGGCTTCATCGGTAATATTAATAATCGGGCGACCGGAATGTTGATATTTTTCACCCAGCGCATTGATATGGTTGATTAACGAAATATAGGCGATGGACAGCTGCGCCTCATACCCTTCTTTGGCAAGGGTAGCTAAGTCCACTAAGGTAATGTCGGCATCTGGCCAAGGCGTGCCTTCGCGGTTAAACAGCTCATCTTCAAAGGAGCCTTGCACACAAAATAACCCTAATGCGTCACCTAATTCGTATGCCCGCTCACGTTTTTTCTTCGGCAGACTTTCATCCCTGCTGAGGGTATAAAATGCGTCTCGTACATCTTGAGTTAAGGTTTGACGACCTTCGGCATATGTCGCTTTAGCCGCCAAAAGAATAGCCTCACGAATGGTTGCTTTATCCTGGCGGGTCAGTTTTTCGTCTTCTTTTACCTCACCGCCGGTGATCATCAAGCGGGCGGTAATTTCCAATTCACCCAGAATATCCCGCTGATCATCACCCTCATCGGTATCCGAGATATCTTCAATTTTTTCTTCCTCTTCAACGGCTTCTTCCGTTAATCGTTGGTTAATGTTTTTCTCATCAATAAGACGTTGTGCATCTGAGAACAAGGGTAAGGAAATCCCACTGCCGGGTTTTAACGATACTTTATTGACCGTCAGCCCGTAACGCTCGGCATAGTCCGTCAGCAGACCAAATGAGTTCCCGGCTTCAACGATAAACAAGCGCGGTTTATACAACGCCATAATTTGAGCAATATTACCGTTAAGCGTAGCCGACTTACCGGCTCCGGTCGGGCCTAATATCAAACCGTGACCATTTTTGGTCCGGTCTTTCTTACTGAACGGGTCAAAATCCAACGGTGCGCCGCCCCGATTAAAATAGGTGAGACCGGGATGACGGGTGCCAATCTTACGTCCGAAAATCGGCAGTAAGTTGGTAATGTGCTGAACAAAATTAAATTTAGTGTATAAATGTTGGCGTGCGTCATCCTGCGGATTGAAGTTCATTGGGAGCCAACGCAGATAACTGTTTAAATGTGCAATTTCCATCCCCTCGGCAACCGGCACAAGTCCGGAGGTTGTCAAGGTGGAGCGTAGTCTGCGGGATTTTCGCTCTAAGTCGCGCACATTATCACCCCGCACATAAAAGGCGAGGCTGGAGTGATACATTTTGTGTTTTTGAGCAAGATACTCCTGTACTTTGACACAGTCAGAACGGGTGCTTTTGGATTCAATATTATCGCCAATCGCTTTTTTGGAGAGTTGAATAAGATGATTCTCAAGCAAGTCCTGTGGTGTGGCGATAAGCGTCATTACCATCATGGTATGTTCCGGCAACAAATCAAACAGGGCATTCATTTTGTTGTCTCCACGTGGCAACTCCCCGGTTAATAAACCGGTTGGGGGAGCTTTTCTTAAGTGATCGACAACAATCACATCATGCGGTTTGCCGTCAAAATGCCAATATCCTTTTTCAATTTTAGGCGGTGTAACTAAGAGTGTTTCGGCAAAATCCTGCCATAACATCAAGTCTTCTTTGGTTTCGCCATGTTTTTCCGGGTAAGCACAAGCAGTATAAAATTTTTCTGCTGTTTCCAGCATAGTCGGCGCTGGGTTGAACCAGCGCAAGAGCCAGTCATGTACTTCATGTCCATTTTGGCGATAGCATTGTAATCCGGCACCTGCGAGCGCATTAGTGAGTTTTTCACAGGTAATATTGAGGGATTCTAGTGGCTCGATGTCTTCTTTCGATTTTTCTGGCACATAACGATACACGACCATACGTACTCGACGCTGCTGACCTTTCCAGGGCGTATTGGTAACCATTTCATCGACAAATAAACCGCCAGGTTTAGAAACATTTTGTAAATGTGTCTCCATCAGTTCCAGCCAGTTTTCAGTGAATTGAGAACCTTTAGCACGTGGGTGTACATAATGACGCAGTACATCACTATAAGTTTTCGCCATTGGGTCATCTTGGCAGTAAAACTGCACGACCCAAGGAGAAACATCTAATTCATCGAAACTGTCTTGTAGCGCATCTTTGGCCACATTACGTAAATTGCGTAAATAATCTGCACTGCGCCCTTCTGTGCCTAATGGAATAACTTCATAGACGGCACCAACACTGCGTCCGTCTTCTAAAAGTAACGCTTTATCTTCATCCAGGAACTCAACCCATGGTAATCTGTCGGGGAAAGACGGGCCGCTCGCATAAGTTGTCGCGTGCTCAGCTTTAGTATAAGTGCCGGTACGTTTGACAAAACGAATCCCAGGCGCATTTTCCGATTCCGTTTCATTGAGGTGATTGTTCGGCACTGGTGTGCTTTCCGCTTTCTTAAAAAAATTTAAGTTGAACATAGTCCCTCCCTGTTAATAAGGACGGGTACGTTCACCCGGCTGGGCATATTGCGTACGACCATAAAACGGAATGACGGTAGAGTAGCCGGGAATCGGAACTTGTTCAGCACTATCCGACAAATGCGGAAAGACGTACATCACCAAATCAGGATTAGGGAGTCTTGGAAACAGGTTTTGTGCTTCATTTTCAGCTGTGCGGGTATAACTCGCATTCTCTTTAAATGAAACGCCTTTAGGCGGATCAATACTTCGATTGACCGTATGACGGGATTGCGAAAGGGTTGCCTGACCGCTATTCTTGTTCCACAAATCCAACATAGTTTGATCAGACGACGGCAATAAATCCTCTTGTGATGTAGCACAAGCGGTTAATAGAAATGAACTGAATACGAGAGTAACTAATTTGAATTTCATCTTTGCTATCCTTCTGTTTAATCCATGCCACGTTGTCCGACAGGTGAAAAATATTTCACCTTACGACCGGTAGGATCGTAATCAATATTAATGGATTTCGTTAAATGTACGGCGACTTGGTGACCCGGTGGTACATATACCGCGTCAAAGGTTTGCCCGTAACGTTGGCGAAACCATTCGGTGGTTTCACTTAACCCGCCGCCAAGGGCTTGTCCGAGAATAAATTTACCTTGATTGCCGGTGACCGCTCCGATAACCGAGCCTCCGTCAACGACAGTCGTCGTTTGCCCCTGGGATAGTCCTTGAGCGGCAGCTGCACCGCCGGAAAGGAGGAATTGTCCAGCAAGAAATTGAGCGGCATTGGTTTTACGCTCGCCGGGAACGCAGGGGATACCATGCGGATCGGAAATCCAGCCGATACCGTCTGAGTTTGACGAATTATTAGAAGATGAGTCCCCGGTATTACCGCCTCCTGAGTTTTTGGAGTTGGATACGGTACGGGTACGTCCGTCACTGAAGACGAATGTCATACTATTTACTGTGCCCCGGACACATGATAGCGTCCAGTCACCGGAAGCCAGCCCGGAAATAACCGCACCCTCAACGTCCGGCAAATCAATCCCGTTTGCAGTCAAATTTTCACGCCCGATTAAGATTTTAAAGGGGTAAGCATCGGTTACCTGACCGTTTAACGGAATACGGCCGATAAGTGCGGTCATTGCAACAGAACCGATAAGCGTGGAGTTTTCCGGTAAGGTGTACACTGGAATTGCCGGATTTTTCTTTTCCGTCACACCTGTCGTCGGCTGTTTATTAACAAAATCACTATGCGCCTTACCGACAAAGGATTCATCCAATTTTGAGAAGACCTTGGCAAAACTAAATCCCTCGCCTTGTTGTCCCTCGGCAACCGGTTTGCCATCTTTATCTACCGCCTGCATATCATCCGGTAGCACCCAGATAGTTTGCTCCGATAAGCTATTTTGCCCGCCGCCAATCGGCAGGTTTTCGCCCGTAGTCGCATTGCCGGTTTGTACGCCTTGTGCACCATTATCTGCACTAGTGAAATCCGGTTGTTTTGATTCCAGTTGAGCTAGTTTTTCTTCATATCGTGAAGTCAAATTGGAAAATTCGTTTTCAAACTGGTTCATCATTTCATCACGTTGCTTTGCAAGCGCTTCATTAATTCGTTCATCTACGGAATCGTTGTGTAGCCGTAGTTTTTTATTTTCACGCAAAACATCTTCGATTCTTTGATTTGCTGTCTGTACAGTTCGTTTCGTATCTTTGGTTTCCCCCAGAAGTGTTTTCACTGTATCTTCGGCAGTATCGCCCTGGATATTTAACTCCCGTAATTCTTCTGGGGTAACGTTATTTACCACATAAGCATTTGGATCAACCGATTTAACGGTTTCCTCCGACGAGGATTTGAGTCCCTTGATACCCAGTAATACGGCAACCGCAATCACGGAAGGTACCAAAATTTTGAGCATGCCATTTGATTTTAATTTCATTGCATTCCTCCGGATTGGGTTTCGGCATTTACCGGTACATTACGTGTGGTGGTTTTTACAATTTTTTTCACAACCTTATGTTTCGGTTTATAAGCTCGACCGACAGGGACAATCGCGTTATCCGCTGAGCCTTCCGTAATGAGGTATAAGGTTGTGGTGTCGGTTGATGCGCCTTTTCCGCCGATCCACTCATGTTGGAATGTGGCCGCATAAAAGCGTCCTTGTAATTCGCGTGGATCAAGCATTAAGCGCTCAGCACTTTGATTGGTGATTTTGATGGCCGTGACTACATAGCCACCCAATGCCCAAGCTTCAATCGGCGAACTGTGTACCGGAAGACCGGGTAGTAATGTCGGCAAGGTTTTCGGTAGGCGGGTAGAGACCGACTGTACACCCTGTAACGGCTCTACAGTGCGCAATGGCGCATAAAGCGATTGGGCGGCATAACGTGTTAAGGCCGCCGGTATCGGTAATGCCGGTTGTGTCGTGTTTGGAAGTTCGGCAGAACCGACGCTTTCATCATAGTGGGATGAGGTGCCTTGATTGCTTTCAACCGGTTTATCGTAAACAAGGCGAATCGGTTCACGGCTTTTTTGGTCGGTGGTTTTGATGTCCAGTAGAATGTTTTCGCCGGTAGCTATATCTTTTAGTTTAATTCGTGTGGTTTCAAATGGCGCCGTGGCTTTTAAATATACGGTACCGTCACTATTTTGTAATCTGAGTTTTCCTTGTAGAGACGCCGGGTAACCGACCTTGACATTTTTATCAACAAAAATTAAACGCTCTTGTTCGACTTCCAATCCGACTTGTAACGGTATGCGTTCCCATTTCATTAACACATCGGCGGAAGCGGTAGTGAATGATAAAAGTCCGATAGATAAGAGAGTGTAGTGTGAGAATTTCATCTTATTTCTTTTCCTCAACAGGTGCTGCTTCTAGACGTTTTGGTGTATCAGCATAGCAATCTAATGCCAATCCCCATGGATTTTGCTCTGCGTCAATGTCATAACGTACGATATGGAGAGGAAAGCGCACTAAACTGCGTTTTACCTGGTCACCTTCACCGTAATATTCATCTACGGCCAAATCGAGATTCACAATCCAACTGTCACGACTCAAAACTTCAACCCGTTTACTATTGAAACCACGTCCGGGTATTTCATATACCCCTCGGACACGCCCGTTCAGTTCGCCATGCATATCTCTATCCTTATAGTCTTGTTGGAGATAGCTCTGACAACTTGGTGTTAGGTAAGGTGACAACGCTGGGATATTGCGTCGGTAATCTTCCCGACCATTAGTCGGCCAGCGATTAAGTTGTTGGAAAATATAGAATCCAAAACTGTACACCGTACTTGGCGGGACTTCCCACCAAGGGCGGGAACTGCCTGCCTGCAATTGTGGAGGAATATGTACCGTTAAATGTCTGGGGGCATTCATCCAACCGATGATTGCAGCGAGCGCCAATATCCCCACACCGTAGAGGAACCGTGTTAAGCGTTTAATTGAGTTTTCTTTCTCAATTAACATATTTTTATAATTACTCACTTAGATGTTCTCCTATTTGCTTGCCGTCTTATCGACCAAAACCAAGCGGTAACGTCTTTAGGATTAATGAAATAAGGATTAGAGAACCATTTTGATTTAGTCCACTCCAAATAGCGCGGTAACCAGGTATCCGGTTTCCCGCGTTTGCGTTTGGCAATGGCTTTACCGCCAAATAAAATGGTGAGTAGAGGTAAAATCAACATGAAAGTGGGGATTAATACCCATTCACTAAAAAGTATGGCGGTTAGGATTCCGAATCCACACCCTATCAGGGAACCAATACCAGCTAAGGTGAATATCTCGGTGTTTGTCATTCCTCGATAAATAACCGGTTGGCGATTTAAACGGTTTGGCAGAAAATCAATATCTTCCCCACTCATATGTCACCTCTTATTAAATTAGAGAATATCGGCTGCTTTTGAGGCTAACCAGATAACAATGACAATTAGGACGATACCGACCAGAACCTGTAAAACAAATTCACCCCATGTTTTTTTAGAGTTAGGCGAGGTAACATCGTTATAGGTTGATACTGCTCGGGAGGCAACAACATAAAGCGCACCGGCTGCAAGCAATAAACCAAAAAGAATAATACCGTCATAGATATAGTTCTTGATGGTGTCCATATATCCGTTCCCCTTTCCTCGGGTTGGATCTTCCAGTTTTGGTAGGTCGGCTAATGCCGGCGCACCGACAAGTGAAATCAATAACCCTAAAGCGGCCTGTTGAGCACGCTGATATAAGGCAGATGCCTTTTGTAGCAATTTCATAAAATTTTTCCTCTGTTGTTTGGTTGTTAAACGTAATTGCCGCTTCGAATCAAAAACAAAACAATGATGAATAAAACAATGAAACGAATGACATATTTGCCGAAATCTATCGTATTCATTTTTTCATCAGTAAATCCTTTGTAATTGCTCATAAACATCCAAGCACCGGCGAGTAAGAAACCCGCAATGGTTATCCCTCCGATAAGGATGCCTAATTGTCCGGGCGTAAACCCTGCTACAATTTCAAAAGATTTTGTAGGATCACTCATTAACGCCCCCGATTACGCTCATAGTCACCGGAGAGATCTTTGAGTTGTTTTGGATTGCGAGGTTGTGCTCGTTCGGAGTTAATGTAGTTATTAATTCCGTTACGTACTTTATTGATGTCTGCCCGAGCAGAAGGGTAATCAAAGTAAAAACGATGTTTAACATCCGTTCTCGCTTGATTTTGGGCGCGGGTGAGCGCCTGTTCTGCTGCATTAAGCTGACGCATGGCTTGAGCAAGTTCCGATTGCTCGGAGGCGATTGCCGTAGATAAACCACATAACGCGATAACCAAAGCATTCATTGGGTAAAAAATGCTTTTAATCATGCTCTTTTCTCCTTCTCATTGATTGTTTTGATTCGGGGTAAAGAGTGACAAATCCTGTGATTTAATTGAATGATTTATTGTTTTTGTAAATTAAACAAAAAAAATAAAGCGACAATAATGTCGCTTTGATAGGTGAGATTGATAGTTACAGGTATTTTTTGAAACTACCCGAGACGATTGAAATGGCCAAACCGAAAAGACCGGCTGCCGGCAGTAATATCCAGTTGGGATGGAGCGAAAAGGGAATGGATAAATAAATTGCCCAGGCAATAAACATAATCGGTAATACCGTGCGTTTGGCGTTATGGTAAATGAAACTGGATTCATAACCGCGTCCAAAACGACGTAAGTCACGACGAACAAGACCATCGGTTAATCCGACTAGTGCGGATAACATAAACAGAGGTAAGGTGAAGACGATGATCATCACACGAATACAAAACGTCAGTGTCACATACATAATTGATTCCAAATATGCCCGTGCGTAATGGCCGAAGATGCCACCGTCTGCTTGTGACAGCCAGGCACTGATGCCGGTTTTAATAAATAGCCAATTATTCACTTCAGAGAGTGTCAGTTGAGCCAATTGTACCGGAGAACTATGTAACAGGCTTTCGGTGAAATGACTTTCAAACCATCCCATTTCGGCCATCATCATTTCCTGACTGTGTCGGTATCCTTGTTCCGGCCAAAACCAGGTAATCCCAATCCATTCGAAAACAATACTGAGAAGCAGTGAAGCGAGCAGAATACCGATAATTTTCCCTATAAAAGAAAATATTTTTCCAATTATCCCGGGCTCTTTTGCCGGGCGTTTATTTTCCGGTTGGTTAGCCATCAGTGAAACTCCGAGATTGCAAGGGTTCTTACCACACACTGTAGGAGGGCGACATCTTGTTCCCGATCACTGAATTGATACCAGTAATTTCTGAACTGTAACTCTTGTGGTAGGACGCTGTTATCTTCTGTCTCAAAAGCACGTTCAAAATGAATTTGGTGATCGTGTAACCTATTCATCAAATGAGAAAGCGGTTGCCCGGTTTCGACATATCGGGCGATGAATGTTTTGGCTTGTTTGAATAATTCGGAACCTAATTCTTTAGGCAGTGATACACCAACAACTTCAATAATATCGACTGCACTTTTTTGTCTATTGCATTTCATGTATTAATCCTCATTCATATTCAACATTTGACTCAATGCATTCGTATCGTTTGAAATATCTTCATTGGATTCCGCGCGCAGTAAAGCGGATTCCCCACTCGTATCATCCATCTCAAGCCAGCGTAGCTGTTCAAAGGCACTCACTGTATCCGGTTTTAGGATGACCCTGTCGTTGTTCCACCAAGTGGATTCGCTGGTATGGTAATTTTGCGCCATATGATCGGCAATTTGTTGGATAGATTTCGGTACGGTTTCATTTTTTGCGGTTTTCGGCAGTGGCATTCTGATTTTCCATAATTTCCCGCCTTCCAGTAGAGCAAATGCCTGACCTTTAGGCAATTGAATGACATTAGAGGTGTCTAACATCGGCGCTTCTTTGTTGGTTACCCGGTCACCCGTACTGGATTTGAAGTCTTCGTGACTGGTTGGGTCGCTGGAGTCGGTGACACTGGATAACACCATGCTTTCCGTCACTGATACTTTAGGTAGTTGTTCGGTCAATAATGCAGCGGTTTCTTTTTCGCGGACCCGTAGCATAATGAGGGTATTAAAGTTCCCCACAACCTGACGAGCTTTAGCGCGGTTACCGATTCGCGCTTCAATATCGGCAACCGTCTGTGTATAAGCGGTGACCTGAATACCGGCGCCACCGCCTTTATTGATGAGCGGGATGAATTCATCGCCCATCAATTCATTAAATTCGTCACAGTGTAGATTGATTTTGACTTTATCGGATTTACCGGCGATTTCCCCCGGTAAACCGGAGTTTAAGCCGTGCTTATAGATGTGACCGGCCATAGAAACGAGATCGGCGAACATCGAATTCCCGACCGCACTGGCGACAACCGTATCGGATAAGGCATCTAATCCGATATAAACAATACCACGTTTGCGGATCACTTCTTCCCAGCTGAATATCGGTCGGTCATCGTTTAAATCGTTATAATTCGGTGCCAGAAGTTCGGCGATTTTCCCGGTAGTGAGTTTTTCCAATAATGGCAAAAGTGAAGCGACGATTTTATCAAAATAGGTTTTGTCATATTTCACCGCGCTGTACAGCCCGCCCAAAATCGGATCATAAATTTTATTATTTAGGGTAAGGTATTTATCAATTGCTACGACACGAGGGTCGCGTCCAACCAAATTACGCGGGGTGTTTTTATCATTCACTTTGGCTGCCTGTTGGGAAATAAGCTGCCAGATTTCCGGGTTTTGTTGATTAAAAAAGTGTGTGGCGTAATCAATAAATAACTCGTCAATATTTTGCACATAGCGGGCAATGGAAGGATAATCCGGACGTTTGCCCAGCTCAACTTGCGCTCTGGCAATAATATTGACAAAACGCCAGGCGAATTCTTTAAATGCTGCCGAATTCCCTTCACTGCTGAGTTGACCGGAAATACGGGAGGCGACTTCTGATACTCGTCCAAAGCGGCCGACGGCATTATAGCGAGCGGAAATTTCCGGGTGACCAAGGTGAAAAACGTAAAACTCATTTTCTCGTCCCGCGCGAACCGCCTCCAGGTACATTCTAATTAAAAGGTCGGAGTCACCTTTGGGGTCAAAACAGATGACGACTTCCCGGTTATCTCGATTTCCCTTTCCATTACAGTAACGCAAAATATCCTGTGTGATCAGTACTTCGGCCAGTCGGGTTTTACCAACGCGTGTAGTGCCAACCACCAAAGTGTGGCCCACGCGATCTGCTAATGGCATGGTCACATCTTCTTCGTCTAATTCCACGCCATGAATTAGCGAGCTCCCGCCGACCGGTGGGAGCGGACGAACTGGATTGAAGCGGGAATGGGAGGAAAGTAATCTGGTCAGCAAAGGAAGCGTATGCTCAAAGCGTTTTTCCATTGCTCGAGCACGCTGATACCAATACGGGGGTTTGACGTATTCGGCAACTTCCGGACTCATGCAGTTATGGAGACGCTGGGTATGTTTTTGTTCCCAAGCAAATCCCTTGCCGAGAAACAGGTTCCGTTGACTCACCGGAATTTGTGCGCTGGTTAATGCATAATCCGGTAGACGCAAAATATTACGACGAAAGCGAATTATCCGGTAACCTTGTTTAAATCGACGATAGCCGAATACCATAAAACAAGCTGCTGCACCATGACCGATGGTCGGATTCAATGCAACAGCCCAAGGGGAGAATTCACAAATTGAAGCGGCGCATAAAGAGACAAGGGCGCTATTAAACTCCACAGCGGGTCTTAATAGCGTTTCGACAACATATTTATCACTCATTGATGAAGTCCTCGGGAGTCAATCAGAACAGGGTAGTGTGTTAAATGTAGCCGTTGGGCTAAATCATCAGCGGAAACCGGCATTAAAGATAACGGACCAGCAATTTCACGCAGACGATTAAGCGCGTCCGGGTGGCTGACATGCACAACCATGCCGGTTGCCTGCATTTGCAGTAATTTATCCCGATTGGATACAAGCCACTGTTGAGATAACGTATCTTCGCCAAGCAGAAAAATGGGTAACATTCCAGGCAACTCAAACTGCCGAGGTTCAACGGTTCCCGGTGTCATGAAATGCGATACGATAGGTAATAAATCTGCCTCGTTTAGTTCGGACGGAATACCCGGGGCAGGAGAGGTTTCATCGATAATCGGTTGTATCGGCTCATAAAAACGTACCGCACTTTCGCCACCTAAATCCGCAATCACTTGCAGTTCTGCATGTATCGGTAAACTGACTAAGCTCACCAATCCGACAAGACTAATAATGGTTTTATTCATGAAATACTCCTAGACACTACTTTAATTTTTGTTCAATCCAAACCATTTGCTGTTCTCCCGGCTCAATCCAGATAAAATCATCATTATCTTTTGGAGCAAGCCACTTAAGGTTCCTATCATTGGATTGTTCCTGAACAACGAAATTGGCAATCAGCTTATTTTGCGTATAGTTGTCTTTTTGGTATGTAATAAAGTCACTGACTGACATCCATTTTTTCATACCGTTACGTCGCATGTTTTTTATATCTTCAGCAGTGGATTTACCTAATGTTGCCCGATAAAACCCATCCAGCCCGATATTGTGGGCCATATAAAGATTTTCATCAGTTGGCTGAATGCCGCGTAGCGCAAATTGCTCTATATGCCAACGGGCATAAAGTGCAGTTGCAAGAGTATTTACTTTATTATTCCGACGGGGGTCGAATGAGGTATTTTTATTACCTGATGTGATGGGAGTCATGCCAATTTTAACACCTTCGACAGTATTAGCCAGCCAATTCCACGTACCTACGGTAAACTGACCGATACCGGTTGCTCCAGTATGAGAAATATTGCCATACCAGCCATCCTCAATTTTAACAAGACCTCTTAACATAGCCTCGCTTACTTGATACCGTTTTGCGGAATCTTTAATATAGCCGTCAATTTCAGCACCAAATCCACTAAATGCCTGACTGTATGAAAAAACGCACAACAGCATAATAGCGCGGAGGAAATGGGTTAGTATGCGAGTGCCTGCCATTGCCCATCTCCTTGAACTTGAAATACGGCGGGCATTTTACCGTTGGCGTAATTCAGCCAAAGTCCATTGTCATGGTTTAGGGTAATTTGACGGTTACGGACTTTATCCACGTCGATAAGGTGTTTGACTGCCCAATCTTGGATTTTATTGTCATTGCCTTCACTATCAATGAGGTAAATATCCACTTCACGATTGGTAGTCAGTAATTTATTAAAGATTGTTTCACATTTTGAGCAATCTTCAATACGGGTAAAAAATAGTAAACGACTGGATGTATTATTTAGGTTATTTGTAGTAGCCGTAGATTCTGTGCGAACAGGCATAACATTCGGATAAAGTTCTTTGAAGGCGGCATCATAGGCTATTTGAAAACGGAGTTCTTTTTCTACCCGTTCATACTCCTTACGAGCCAAAAGACGAGCGTATTTCATGCGCTCCGCGTCACTTGCAGCTTCAATACCTAAGGTCGTTAATGGATCCAAATTGGGTGACCAAATTCCTCGGCTGCCTTCTTTCATGATTTTCTGATAGCGTGACCATTCTTCTTCAGATAATCCCCATTCCCCAGCTGCCTGTTTACTTTGTTGTTCAGAGCTATTGAGAAACTGGGAAATGGCATTTTTAGCCTCTTCTGTCAAAGAAGTTTTATTTTCAGTATTTTCTGCCCAAACAGAAGTTGCTCCAATAATGGCAACAATGAATGTGAATATTTTTTGATAACGCATGTTGTGTTCCTTATCTATTCTGCATCAGTTTCAATGACTTCCGTTGTCGTTGTGGTGACCTCTGTGGTAGGTACAACGACTCTTTCGGTAACAGGACGAGGTTTAAAACAAATTGTGCGAGTGATGTCATTGACGGTTAAGTCGTACGCCGGACCTGCAATCATTTGTAAGGCTTCGCGCAATTTCATAGAGCCAAAGCTATAATGAATTTTTGGTAGAGGAAGGGAGAATAGCGTTGATACTTCAGGTTGGCTTATGCGACATAGAGTAAATCCGGTATTAGCAAGCGTAGTTTCTAAACCTTGTCTGACGGTCGCATTGAAGACTTGTTTTTTACCTTTTCCAGAGGGGACTTTTACATCAATTAACTGCTCCAGTAGGTATTTTTGTCCTTCTTGGGGGGAGCTGCCGACCAATAAATAACGGTCATAGCGCACGACCTCTGGTGTTTCGGATGTGTATTGATAAATATCCGGCGCAATGACACGATCCTGCGGTTCCCGGACTTCAGTCCATTGTCCTTTTAGATTTTGCCCGGAGGCTTGTCCTTGAGCATTTTGGGAAATCGCCGGTAAATCTGGCACGGCAGAGGTTTGTCCCTCTTTCTGGATAGAGTTTTTACCGGCGCAAGCACTTAGGCACAGGGCAAGGGCAGTCACCGCGAATACCATTTTTTGCATTGAAGGTTCTCCATAGTTATTCAAATAAGCATGATTACTATGCGGAAAACCGAAAATGATTTGAACGATTTATTGTTTTTGCAAAAACAACAAAAAATTTGACCGTACTTTTATCAGAGTTAAGCTTGATTTATTAGTCGGCAAAAAGCCTGTCCAGCTTTTTGTATTTCATCAGGGATATTGCTGTTGCAAGGTCCCCAATGTTGCTGAACCTTCCAGTTTTTCTTCGATTTATTCCATACAAGACCCAAGGTGGCATATTGGGCTTCCTTTTGGTCATCGGATAAATAACAGGTTGAAAAGACTAAATAATTTTGCTCAATACAGCGATAAGTATAAGAAAAAACACAATGGCGCATTCGCTGACCTTCTTCCAACAAGGCTTTACCATTATTTAAGGCGGTAAACGTGATATTGGAATCATTCATAGTGTGTGACTGGATAGGACTGTCCCAATGACTTTCAATTAAGCGGTTATATTCCTCATCATCAGCACGTCGTTGTTCTGCCAGAATTTGTTCATGCCATGCCGTACTACGTGCTACAAAGCGAGTCCAGGTTGCTGGTATTCCATGCCGGCGACCTTCGTGTTCCCAATAATCTTCTAATTGATTTAATTGACTACTTAATTCATTTTTTAAATAAAGATGGAGTGTTTTTATTCCGTCATGCTTCCAAATATGTAAAGTGTGAAGAATTAATAAACGCACGACAGCGGTTTGATGTTCCGCATAATTAGTAAACATATGACTGTGTCTGATAATTTGACGGATGACACAGACCGGTATTTTTTCGGTGATACCATGTTGTGTTAGCGACGATAAGTCACATCCACATCCATTCCAACTCCATTCACGGATAACAAGAGGAGACTGTTTTTTTAACCATCGCCAGTGTGATTTTTGTGATAATTGGCTAATTTTTCTCTGTACTGTTCTCGAACTGGCTAATACATTGATATACGGTTGCGTTTTATCTACCCAGTAATTAAAACTAAACAAATTAGGATCTGACCATAGTTTTGTAGGAATTTCAGATAGTAGCGGCAATAAATTTGGATATTCAGCAGAAATTCTATCAATTTTTGATATATGTATTTGATAGTAAATACAGCTTGAGAGATTTACTCTTTCTAATCGTTCTATACGACTCACAATGGAAATTAGTGAGCGATCAAAAAAATGCTGCCATAGCCATTTAGTGATATGCTTTTCATGATTAAACTGATTTTTCATCACTACATTATTTCTGCAAATATATTTTTTGATAATACTGTCTATTACATCTAAGGTTAACCGACCTTTTATTGGAGTGAGACGGTCAAAATTAGTATAAATTTTGTGATGATTAACAATTGTTTTAACTTGGTTAAGCATACAGTGCATAGCATAGTAGAGTAGCCATTTTTTACCCTTAAGACAGGAAATGTCAGGGCAATGAGAAAATTTAAAAACGCTACCAGATTTATGAATCACACGGTCTTTTTCCCACTTACCAGACTTCAAGTTTAAATATTCAACCGATAATTTATTGGTGACTAAATCCCGGCGGTAGCGAAAGCAATTAAACAAAATGAGCAACGCTTCAGTTTTATTAACTTCAAGTTTATAAGATTGATACAGCTTATATTGATGGATTAAAGCAAGACTTTTTCTATAATATTCTGTGAGTTCTCGGCTTCCGAATAATATTTCTCGCATTCATAACTCCTTAACTGGCTTCTGGTTTTTAATAATTAAAAGCATATCTATTGCGGTTTCCTGAAATAAGGATTTTTTGTTTTTCCAAATAAAGAAAAAGCATACCCACAAGGTGAGTATGCTTGATATTTAATATTCGTAGGCGAACATGATGGTCGTAGCACTGCGATCTGCTTCTGTAATGACAAGGACATCTTCATTATCAACAGAATGTAGGCTGACTACACGACCATGCTCATTTATCGCATTATCGTTGAGTATCCAGTCGGATTGGCAGGTATTACCCCAATCGTAACTGAGCTGTTGTTCGATTAAATGGTGAATTTGAACCGGGTTTAGAATTTCCGAAATCGCTTGAGTTACCATGATTTTTCCCAAGGTAAACGGCGGTTTTCTTGAGTTCTCTAAAGACCAGGAAAAATAACCTCGATGTTCGTTATTGGCTTCATTGGAAAAATAAAGCGTGGTGAGATTACTGGCGATAGTGCGATCGGTAAATACGATGACCTCCCCCATAGGGGTATCATAATGCGAATAAATACCGGCGACATTCGGATGCGGTGCTATTACATTATCATCCAGCAATTCCGGCGAACATCTGCCTTGTTGCTGATATTCAATGAGGTTTGCAATCGCAAAATCACTGAGTTTGTGTTTGATTTGGCGTGAAACACAAACCTGACCAATTTCAAAAAAATGATTTCCCTGACACATAGAAGTTTCTCCTTGTAATTTAAGTGACGTAAATGTAAAGGGGAAACTTCCCCTGTCGGGAGTTTCCCCGACGGGTGAAGTGATGAGTGAAATGGACTATAACCATACATAGGGAATACCTTCCCTACGGGATAAAAGAAAACCACAATACTCTGAATCAGAGTATTGTGGTCGTGAGTGAAATCGGGCTACTTGGAATCGCTTTTAGGCTGCTTATTTTTCCCGGTAAGTTCGTCCCAGTTTACCCAGAGTACGATACTGTAAAAAATAGCGACAGCTAGCGTAAATAACCCGGTTGTTAAAATTAGAGGCCAATTCATGAACCCTCCTCTTTTTGTTTCTTTTCAGCTTTATCTGCCACATAAGCACTTACATGACCGAATATCCACAGTGTAACACCAAAGATAAATAGGATCACTCCTTCTTTGACACCGATGGTATCGTTTGGCACCACGATTCCGACAAGTCCGGCACCAGCGAGGGTACCTGCCTTTCGGAGGTCTTCACCAATACGTTTGAACGTATTGACATGAAGTTTATCCAAACGAACACCCTGGATTTTAGCCTTCAAGAAATTAAAGAAATGACGTGCGTACAACATAACCGCTCCTTTCATTTAAGTTAAACAATAAAACAAGGGAACGGTTACTCCCAGCCGGGAAATAATCGTTCCCGACGGGAAATCAAATCTATTTAGATTTGAAATATAAGTAAAACTATTGTGTAGTTTCTAGATTATTTAAAGACAGATAAAATTCATTTAATGCAGCAATATCTTCTGCACTCAATGTACTTTTTGCATAATTCACATCTTTTAGAAAGGTGTTTTTTAATGCCAATGCCGCCTCATATAATGCTTCAAGTTTTTCGTCTCTAGTCATGATATACTCCTTGGTAAAAATTAGGCCCAAAGTAGCTCGGCTAATTGCACCTTTTTAGTCAGGTCATTAACCGCCTTTTTGGCGTAGGTCAATGAAAAGCCATGCGTCCGATTTTCCGGGTGATCTTTTAAGTCCTGATGTTTTTCCTTCGCTTTTGCTAATTCAAATGCAAAGTACTCAAGACTTTCCGGCATGGATAAATCAATTTTTCCAGCCATACTTTCCCAGTAAGCGATTTTGCTTTCATAGCTTTCTGCTTTACGCATTTCCTCAATGGATTTTTCCATCCGACGATGATTGCGTTCGATCAGCGCACGGTGACGTTTTTCGCTATGATGACCGATTTTGATCGGTTCACCCAGACTAAGAAACTCACGCCCTTCATTGGCTGCCTCACAATATTGTGTGCTGCGTTTCATCGCATTATCGGCATAACTTTGATAACGTTCTGCTTTCTGCTCCGCACGTACCTGGCTATTTACACCGTCACAGCGGGTAAATGAGTAAAAGTAATGACCATCTACTTGTTTAACAAGATTATGGATTTCTACTTCCGTCTCATTACCATATTTGCTGGTAAGCGTAATAATCTCACCTTTGGCATGTTGTTCCGGACATTTAGCAACAAAAACGGTCGGCGCGAATTTTGCGTATGTGTTAATTGTCATAATATTTCTCCTAAAAATAATGAGTAAGGGAAATACTATTCCCATAAGGGACAATATTTCCCCTATGGGTAAAATGTTTAAGTGAATCCTTTATTGAAGGTATTAATGCGTTATTTTCATTTCTTCCACTTTGGTAATGAATGAAATTTCATCATTAATGGATTCTCCGTTAATGCAAAAGTGACTGTCATAGCCATTTACAAACGTAAAGACATTGACGGATTCATCACTTTCATCCAGACCGGTCAACTCAAAGAAGAGTGATTCCAAGCGACCGATAACCAGGCTTTGGTAAAGGTTACCCAAATGAGGAATTTTTTCACTTCCACGGGCAATTGCCCAAACTTCCTCATCTTCAACACAACTGTCGAATTTCCATAGAATATTTTCCCATCCGGTTAATGCCGGACTGACACTGTTCATATAGAACGAGGGGATAAAATTCACATCAATGCGACTAAATTTTGTGCTATTGGTATGGCTGTAAGGTAAAGTATTCATTGATTTCTCCTTATGATAAAAGAGGAAACCACCCAAAGGAGACTTCCCCTTGTGGGTAAAGAAAAAGACCAACAAAATTGTCGGTCTTTATCGTAGAGGTTAAGCTGCTTCAGATGCCGGAGATTCTTCAGATTCCGATGCAGGTTCATTCTTAGTCTGGTTAGCAGGTTTTTCCTGGTGTTTTAATACGCCATCAATCTTTAAGAATTTGATGCGTAACAAACGACCTTTCATTGTTACACCCGTTTCACCTTTGCGTTCCCCTTTCTCATAAATGAATGTATCAGGGTAAATATCGCCGACGACGACACCTGCAAGAATAGTTTTCTTTTCCTGACACGCTTTTTCGCAGCGTTTAATTAAAGATATTGCTTCTTCGCCGGAAACTCTTACATCAATATAAGTATATTCCGGATTTTCGCTACTACCGCGTAACATAGCAAGTGTACAAGCATAAAAGTTAGTACCTTTTTTTATATTAACCTCACGAATGCGATTAACATACGCTAAACCGGTAGTGTGCAGGTCGAAATAAGTAATTTCTTTGGAATTAGTTTGTTGAGTTTGAGTAGTCATGATTTGTTTCTCCTAATGTGAAATAAAAAGCGGAGAAACATTCCTACCCAATGCGGGTCAAATGTTCCCCGCGAGGGTTAAAGCGTTAATGATTAATTCATTGCGTTTTTGGTTTCAGCATAGACTCCGTATTGACCGTCGCCTAATGCAAATAAACCTAACGCTACATGATTAATTTGGCGGGAAGCTAATTCAGCTTGCAATGTTTGCGCTGAGCAAGTCTTCTCATTAACAGGAAAACGACCATCATTAGAGAAAAAATAAGTAATTTTTCCGGTGACAGCGTTTAATACTTGAGTGAATTGGGATTCCATGGTGTTTCTCCAATATGCAGAGAAACACTTTACCCACAGGGAAAATGATTCCCTGCTGGGTTAAAGATAAGTAAGGTTAACATCTACTCAAAGAGCGTCAGATTTCAAGATGCAGCTGACATTCGGGCTATGCACTAATTCATCTCACGGATGAATCGAAGACTTAAAAGTGCGGTCTTCCTGGGCTTAGTGTTGTCAACGACAACAGACTAATTAGGTATATTAGAGAGAATAAAAAGAAAAAAAACGAGGATTTTTTATTTTTTGTAGATTAACAAAAAATACATAGTAACTTTCAATAAAATTAAAATGTTATATATAAAAACTAACCCCCGCCAGAAGTAGGAACCTCGGGCGGGGGTTAGTATTTTGAAAAATAAACAAGACTAAATATTTTGAATAAATTTCTTGAATAAATGGAGTAATTTGACCCAAAGAGTTCTGTTTTACACAGGACTACGCTTCGTTACCGTATGCTATGTAATTCATCCCGCTCTCGGTTCTATTGGGGTCTTTAACCGAAACAAACAGTGGCACATTCCAGCACAAACGGAGCTCAGTGTTTTACCTACGAGCACAGGTAGAGTTAGGGATGGCGACTGCCTAGTCTGGATAACACAACATGTTATCTAGACTAGACGGTCGCCTGGGAACAATATGATATGCAAACAAACATACCGTAGAATAGTTAGCAATCACCTAAAAAGGAGTCCGTATTTCAGATTGCGTCGAGTACTGAAGGTTCAAGTCAATCAGACCCTGATAACGGCCATATGGGAGTGAGTTCTGCGGGAGTTCGTCGGTTCCACAGATACTCGGGAGTCGCTTGATGCCGACAAACGACAAACGGTGTTTAAGTTAGTATCCTAACCCCATTTGTCGTTTTTTTCAAGGCGGCTACATGCCAATGCTTAATTTCCTACGATTTTTATTTAAATTTTAAGTCTTCTCTCATAACCGTGATTTTTTTAAGCTGTTTCTTTATATTCATTTTTTTTGACTTTTTACCAGATTTTCCGTCAATATTCTCAATTCCGTCACAATCCGGATATTTAGTGCAGCTCCAAAACATCCCATTTTTTCCGTTACGTTTTGCCATAGGACTACCACACTTCGGACATTTTTTAATTTCAATATTGCCTAAGCGGACACCGGATTGTCGTGATTGATTCATTAAATGCCGGATAAAAACTTCTTGTTTTTGCATAAAAGTTTCAAGTGACATTGCACCTTCTGCAATTTGGTTCAATGCTTGTTCCCAAAGGGCGGTCAAACCAGGGTCTTTTAATACCTCCGGCAAATTATCAATCAGCATCATTCCTTCTGCCGTTGGTATCATTTGCTTACCTTTCTTTTTTACAAACCCTTTATCAAATAGGCTCTGTATCAATCCTGCACGCGTAGCTTCCGTACCCAACCCCTCGGTTTCGCGTAGCTGTTGCTTTAATCTTGGATCGGTTACAAAACGGGCCGCATTTTTCATTGCTGTCAACAAAGTTCCTTCGGTATAACGCGCCGGAGGAGAAGTTTGTAAGGATTTAATTTCTGTATCAACAACCCTACATTGTTGATTAGCTTTCAATACCGGTAATTTCTGCTTGGCGTTATCGTCATTACTTTCATCCTCTTCAGCCGCTTTGCCAAATAGCATCTTCCAGCCCGCTGCAAGCGTCACATTGCCTTTGGCAATCAACGTTTGCCCCCCACTTTCCAGTTGTACTACGGTTTTATCTACTTCACACAATGGTAAGAACTGCGCCAAATAACGTCGGCGAATTAAATCATAGAGTTTGAATTCATCTTCCGACATTTTACTCATATCAACGCGACCTTGTGTTGGTATAATTCCGTGGTGCGCGGTAATTTTTTTGTCATTCCACGCACGGGATTGCTGTGATAAGTTCAAGTGCGGTAGAATTTTTTGCAGATTCTTATCTACAGTAATCAAGGCTTTGATGACCGATGGTACTTCTGATAGTTGTGATTCGGGTAAATACCCGCAATCAGTACGAGGATAAGTTGTTGCTTTATGGGTTTCATATAATGATTGGGCGATATCCAACACTTGTTGTGCCCCCATTCCATAAAGGCGGTTACATTCTGCCTGTAAATCGCTCAGTGCGAACAATAACGGTGGATTTTGTTTTTCCCGCTTAGTTTCGACATTGACGACCTGAGCCGTTCCGGATTGTCTAATTTTCTGATTGGCCGCTTGCACAACTCGACCATCCAAACACAAGCCATCTTCATCACAATATTGTTCCGGTATCACATATTGCGCCATAAATTGCCCATTACTTACATTTAATTGTACGGCTAAGGTAAAATGTGATTTTGGTACAAAGTTTGCTATATCTCGCTCACGATTGACTACAAGAGCTAATGTAGGGCTTTGCACCCGTCCAACTGATAATGCTTTACCCTGGTAACCTTTTTCTTGTATCAGTAAAGTAAAAAGCCGTGAAAAATTCATCCCAATTAACCAGTCCGCCCGACTACGTGCCAATCCTGCATAATAGAGCGGTAAGGTTTCCTGATTAGATTTTAATGTACCTAAAGCTTTACGAATACTCACTTCATCCAATGCAGATAACCACAAACGCTGAATTGACCCTCTAAATTTGGCTAAATCCAATAGTTCACGGGCAATAGTTTCACCCTCTCTATCAATATCGGTAGCAATTATCACTGTGTTAGCGGCCTTAATCAGTTTCATAACGACATTATATTGCTTTTTGGTTTCTTTCTTCGGGGCAACCTGCCATTGAGATGGGATGATGGGTAAGGTATCAAACGACCATCGTTGAAATGCAGGGTCGTAATCCGCCGGTCCAAATTGCTCAACAAGATGGCCGATCGCCCAGGTGACACAAATTTGTTTATCGGAGGTATAAAGACAACCATCCCCGCGCTGATTGGCTCCTAATACCTTGGCAATATCATTTCCCTGAGACGGTTTTTCACAAAGATAGAGTTTCATTTTTTACCTCGCTTAATCCGAACAGAGCAAAGAGCCATAACTAAACATTGACATCGACTCCTTTCATAAATAGCAGCCAATGCGTCTTTGCCGCTTTCCCGGATTTATGCCCAATAATTGGTTGTATAGGTAAAATATTTAGTAGCTCGTTTGTTTTGATTTGGGTCTCATTCCATTTGAATACTAAGGTGCCAAAATCGTCTAATACCCTCATGCATTCATTGAATCCTTGGTATATCTGTGTTTTCCAGTCTTTATCAAGCCGTCCGTATTTTTTGTAAAGGTAGGCATTATCGCCAATTCGGGTTAAATGAGGTGGGTCAAAAATGACCAATTTAAATGTTTTGTCAGGATATGGCATGCAGGTGAAATCATGTTTTACATCAGGTTTGATTTCTAATTTTCGCAAGACTCCACGGTCTTTTATTGTGGTATCTAATTCACGATTATCTGCAAACAGAATACAAGGATGGTGTTTATTAAAATGAAACATCCGGCTTCCGCAGCAAGCGTCAAGAATTGGTTTATGCATATTCATTCATCCTATTTAACTTATACCAACACATCTGGTTCAGGAGGTAATTCCATCCAGTGTGTAATTTCATCATCAGAATATTCCAACCATCCGCCCAAGTCAGCGTCGTAAGTTGCGATTAATGTATGTCCTCCGTCATATGGGATATAAACCAAGTATTCACCGTCAATATCGGGTGAAATATTCTCATAGTTATTCCAGGCTTTATAAGTCATTTCATTACTCCCATATAATTTTCTATGTAACTATTAACTGAATTGATTAAGATATAGGAGCAGTTTAAAAAATTTATAGAATTAAAAAAGTATAAACTCTTAACAGAAATGAAAATAAAAAATCCCAGTTATGTGGGGGCATAAGCTGGGATAAATAATACAAGGAGAATTTTATGTTTATTATTTAATAATTTTTAGCATCCGTTGTTTTATATCTTCTACCTTAGCGCGGTCTTTTGTTTTCACTGACCAAGAGACTAATACATGTTTATCTTCTTTTTCTAATACAACATCAAGATAGCCATATTTGAATTCATCTGCTAAATGATAATATGCGCCTGGTGTTACTTCGTGAATAAATCCACTTGTGATCATACCGTGTTCGGCCCATCCACGATCTGCTGAACCTAAAATCTGACCACCACGTGCTTTAATTTCTTCTTCGCGGGTATTGAAACCGAACTCACGTTTAACCCGGACATATAGCGTATCGATTTGACGGGCAGATGTAGCACTATCATCAATAGTAACTACTGAACCAGTTCCTAGTGTTTGGTTAATTGAGCCTGCCATTTCACCAACTTTATTATTTAGTGCGGTTAATTCGGCACATCCCGCCAGTAATATTATATATAGTGGTATTAAAATTTTTTTCATCTTGAACCTCGTTATTTGTTATTTAGAAACGTGAGTTGTTAGCTAGAAGGGAATTTCACCATTAAAATCATCCATTGGTGGTTCTTGTGATTTAGGTTTGCTATCTAATAATTGTATATCTTCACCAACGATGCTTGTTGTCCAGCGATCTATTCCGTTATTGTCCGTCCATTTTTGTGTTCGTAGATAACCTTCAATATAGATTTTAGATCCCTTCTTCAAGTAATCTCTGGCGACTTCAGCTAATCGACGATATAACACGATTCGATGCCATTCAACTAATTCCTTGTTTTCGCCAGTAGCTTGATCTTTCCAATAGCGACTTGTTGCAACACTTAATGTTGCCGTATGATCTCCGTTTGGCATAACTCGGATTTCAGGATCTGCACCGAGGTTTCCGATAATAGTAACTTTATTAACTGACATGTAAAACTCCTATTTAGTGTGGTGATATGGTAGATCTCAAAGATCTGGTTTAAATAAAATATATTTACTTCGTTCGGGGGGTTAAGGGGGGCTGCGCCCCCTTACCTTTAAAAGGCCTTTTAGGGTAGGTTTTTCCTCTACATAAAAAATAGACTTTCCCTCTCAAGCTTAAGAAGATTTTCCTCTCAATTATTCCAATGCTTTTTTAAATAATTTCTCGGCGATAACCAGTTTATCTTCACACTCTCTTGATTGGCGCAAAATTGAATTTAGAACAGCCATTTGCATATTGGCACAGATTCTATCTTTTTCGATAGCCAACATTGCCTCACGAATTTCAATCGGGATATTTTTGTCTTGGATAATTTCTTCCCAAGCTGGCTGTCCTTGACGGTTATTACCGCAGTTGCGCCAACGTAAAAAACACCCACCAGATGACACATCTTTTTTCAAATAAATAGGTAAGTGTGTCAAAGGATAGCTGTTGGCTGCGTCAATAATTTTTTTCTGCATCAACATTAAAGCATCACGGGTTTGTTGAATATATTGAGACAGTAATTGATAATCTTCTGCGCTATTAATTTTCCGGAAAACACTTCTCAAACTTGCATTTACAGGGGCTGCTCGGTGAAATGCCTGAAAATCTGCGTCAGATAATTGAACATACTGGGTAGAGAGTAAAGACATTTTACTATCCTTAATGATCTTCTAAAGTTTGACTGTTTTGTTTTAAAACAATTTCTGTTTCAACTTGCTCCTGGCTATTATTAGTTTTAATGGCAGGGGCATATCCACTACGTTTGCTTCCTTCTAAAATTTCCTGAGGCAATTCACCAAAACGTTCAACCGCACTTTGTGCTCTTGCGTTTTTTTCTCTGAAATCTTGACGGGTAACACCACTATGACGATATTGTTGTGCCATACCAAAAACACTTCTCATCAAATGGGAGGCTTTTTGCATCCAGGCTTTTGCATCGGATTTAGTCATAATTGCAATATGTGAGGCGGTAAGTACTGCTCGAGCAACAGAATCATAATCTGTTAATAAATAAACCAAGATATAACCTAATGGATATTTAATATAGATAGGCATAGTAACTGGAGCAATATTTTGGCAACGCTGGATATCAATCCCTTCAGGAATTTGGTTTGCATAAAGCGCATAGATTTGTTCGTTTAGAGCCTGCATATCTCTACGAGCAGAGATAATTTTATCTTCCAAGGCAATTAAAAACTGATCTGCATAAGGGTCATCATTTGCCGCATCTGTATTGACCTGATTTAAGATGGAAAGGCAATGCGGCATGCTAATGATTTGCGAGTAAAATTTATTACTCTTTTCATCTGTTTTATCTTCGGTTGCACTCCAAGGTCGGCCCGCCCAGACTCTTGTAGCATAATGAGTATGTAGTGTCATATTAATATCACTGCGTAATGCACCGAGTTCATTAAGTGGATTTTGAGTGTCAGTCATAATCTTTTCCTCTTTTGTATTTGGATAATATTTTATGTATAACTATTTGTAATTAAATGAAAAACTAAAATCTGAATTTTACTAAAAAAATTCTCGTGATTTTTGATATTGTCATAGATGATTTCTATTTCTTAACCACTCATTCCGTGGGAATAATTGTTTATTCTTTAATCATCGTGTACACTGTACACACTGTTTATTTTTTAAACAATCATCCTCCAAAATAATCGTTCGTTAATATAATTTACGCATTTCATTGAGTAATGCTAATCGTTTTTTTATTTCTTCAGGTGTTAAGGTTATTTCTGTCTCAGATTTGTTTTTATCATTCGAGACCTCTGGTAACACAGGTTGTATTTTGCCTGTTATTACATGTGATGCGGTCGGTTGATTTACTAAGTAAGGTTTAAATTGTCCTGACGCAGCATTACGCAGCATTTTGCAAAGATACCCCATGATATTTTTAATCGCTTTAGCCGTATTCTCACTTTGTTGAATACGTAGTGCGGTTTCAAGTAAAACGTTCTTGAAAAGTTCTTCTGATAAATTTAATTCTGCTGTTATTTTCAGTAACGTATTTTTTTCCAATGCTGTTAAGGCATATACATTTGGAAACTGTGTTGCTACTTGTTCAAGTACTGTACTGTACAAATTATTATTTATATAAGTACTAGTACTGTACTGATTTGCTGACTTCCTTAATGGAAGGGAGTCAGAAATCAAAGACTTAGCACTAACTTCCGTAATGGAATACTGCGAATTTTGACTGACTTCCGTATGGAAAGTCTGTAAATTCGTTGATTTTTTACTACCTTCCGCACATATTTCACTGACTTCCTTAGTGGAAGTTAGTAAATTATCTTGAGTCTTTTCCAATAATTTGGTTGTTGGTGCTGTGAGTTTTTGCTGTGTTTGCAGTTCAAGATGAGCATCACGAGATGCGTAACGTTGGCGCATTAGGTTGATATGTGAACCATAATGCACGAGCGTATCGTCATTTAATAATGACTGCATTATTTGATTTGCGACCTGATTAACGATGTTATCTTTATGATGACAAGCGCCCTCAAGAAAACTTAGGTAATCATCATTAAAGTGGATAGCATCTACCACACTGATTGGTTCATCATGAATAATGTAAATATTGCCAAGCACGCGTCCATGATTATCTCGGGCGGTGCTACAAAATGTGAGCCAACGGCACAAACGTAATAACATAATTGTTTGACTAACCACTTTAGTTGAGGCTTTCTCATGACTATAGGGTCTGTCTGACAGTAATTTTTGTAATTCCTCATAGGAGGGAAATGCTGTACCCTTATATGCCTTGGCATTAAATTTAATGACCTGCCAGGCAAATTTAGCCTTGGGGGTAAGATAATTATCTTGTAGTAATCGAAGCGGAATGCTTTCATGCGGATTACCAAAATAGAGTAGTCCTTCCGATTGTATGGATAGCTCTGATTTTGGTATATCTTTATTGTTCTGTTTCTCCGCTTGACGACGAGATAATTCTGCCGTTGCATTTTCGATAATTTGTGGTATATTTTGCGCCATTGCTATGACTCGCTTAGCTTATAAGCAGTTAACGGAAAGGAAAATGTGGTCAGACATTTTCCTTTTTCATTTGTATATTTCCCTATCATCGTTGAAATCCTTGATACTAGTTCTGTTTTTCCCAACCTTGAATCAACTTCCACACAGAAGTCAGGCTGACTGCATATTCTTCAGCAATAAGCATGTAAGTATCTAGGGCTTCCAGGCTATCCAATTGAGAAACTGTCTTTTTTAGTTCTTTCCAACGTAACCAAATTTCACTTTCTGTTTCTTCACTACAGTGTTTTTTTCTACCTTGTTTTTCAGTCCGTCCAAGTAATTTTCGACGGCCACTGACTTCTGCGGAAGTTAAACCAAAAAAGTGTTGCATTAATTCGATAGAGGCATCGAGCATTAAAGCTCTATCCTGTGTTTTTTCCAGTTTTTTATCTTTTTGGGCGCAATCTAAAATGCGCCCTAATAAATGATGATTTATTTCTACATTGCAAAATTGGGCAGGAGAATTACACAAATAAACCACTTCATTAACTGACAAATTTTTAATTTGGCGTAATTCTTCTTCGTTAAATCCTAGCTTTTCACAACATTGCAGATTACCTGCTTTCAGCTGAGTGACAACATAGCCGATAATGGCTTGGTTGATTGATGTATGCATGACGAACTCCTTATGTATTAACGTAAATGTTCACGCATCCGGCGAACAATACGGATTAAGCGGAATATTTTGACTAATAAAATATCGCTTATAGCGGCATTCATTTGTTCGTTGCCGACTAATAGCTCCTCAGGAATGGTCCAGCTCAACATGTCAGTATGTTTATCTGAAGCGAGCATGACCATTAATTCGTAAATACTTTCACTTAGTTGGTTACCTTTTGCTTCGGTAGGTAATGGTGCCAATGTGAAAGTAAAATCGCTGATATTTTTTTCAGCATTTAAATATTGAATAAGTGTTTTAGGATTGAGTCCTACGGCTTTGAATATATCGTAAGCAAGCCCATTGGCTTCGGCTGTTAAACGATTAAAACTGTCAAATGCCGGGAAAATTTGCCAAATGTCGGTGACCGGTTGGTGACCAGTATTGGCAAATGTGAGACCGTTATCTTCGGCGCGTTTTTGTTGCTGTTCTCGTAAAGACATCCCCGGGGTCATTCCAAATTGATCAAAGATACTTTGATGATTATTATTTTTCTGGACGTCATCATTGTCGGTAATGTCCGAATCATTTGAATTTTCCGGTTTAACTGGTGTTTTCACTATCTTCGGTTCTGAAATTTTGTTCTTTTGTGGTTGGGTGTTTTTCTCTTTGTTGTTAACTGTGTTATTGTCCAACTCAGATAACGACTGAACGGGATTATGTACCGGTTCACCGTTATTATTTTGAAATGAGGTTTGGAATGCTTTTTCTTCTCGACGGCGTTTTTGCTCGTCAATATCCACTTCAAAGCGAATATCTTCATAGGTTGTTCCGTTATTTAGAACTGTAACCATGGCACCAATTAACTCATCTTGGACATATGAAAGATGGAATGACTGTGGTTCAGAGTCAAAGGTACTAAGCACTTTTTCCCATATTTCTAAAAAAACAGAATCATCAAATAGTTGCTTTTTCCATAGTGATAAGGCATTGTTGTACAGTACTAATAACTTCTCAATTTGAGGTTTTCCCATGCCGGCAAGAAGCACATTAGGGATGTATGGATATAAATGCACTAGGCATGATTCCATTTTTGCTAATAATGAGTAGGATATGCCGTACCCATCAGTTTTTAATCGTTCTGATAATTGACGGTGAGATAGCTTTTTTTCATCGTTCTTTTCATACATTGCCTTAATTTCGGCAATCGCCAGCGCACGCTCAACGAAGCTTAAATCACCACGTAAGTCGTTTTCCGTTAAGTGGCCGATTAGACAGGATAGGGTGCCTTCATTTTCATTGCCATCCCATGGCTTATATAGGCAGCGAATAGACCAGTATTTAGGGTCTTGAGTTTCTTCCCATAGTTCATTTAGTGCCTGTAAGCGGGTATTACCACCGTCGGCGATAATATAGAAATCGTCTCCCGGACGTTTAGTAATATTCGGTGCAAAGTCTAAACCACGCATACGAATAGATTCTTTAATTTCTTCAAATTTGGGATTTTTAGTTTTGCGTGGGTTGCCGTCAAACGGACGTAGTTGCATTAACGTCACGCTGATTAATTGTGGTTGTTGTTCATTTGCCGATTGCTGGATTTCCTGTACTGATTTTTTATAGTCAGGAGATGTATTAGCAATTTGGGTTGCCATCATATTTTGACGTATCAGTTGCTGGCGTTCTTCGGCTGTTTTCGTTTTGAAAAAAGATTTTTGCGTATTCATCATTTATCTCCATTAATAGGTCGAGTATTGTTCAGTGTTGTCTAGTTCGGTGAATCTGGAATATTCACCCTCGAATTTGCATAACACTCGACCCAACGGTCCGTTGCGGTTTTTCGCGATAATAATTTCACATAGCCCATTGAGTTCATTGTCGGCTTTCGCGTAGTAGTCATCTCGATGCAAAAACATAATAAAATCGGCATCTTGTTCTATTGCTCCTGACTCCCGGAGATCCGATAATATAGGTCTTTTATCAACACGATTTTCAGGGTTGCGGGATAGTTGAGATAAGGCGATGATCGGTACATCAACTTCTTTCGAGATGGCCTTTATTTCTGCTGATATTGCCGTAACTTCTTCGTATCTATTCGGTTTACCCGGCATAGTCATAATTTGCAGGTAATCAACCAAAATAATGGATGGCTTGCCGAATAAACGGATGTTCCGGCGGATTTTTGTTCTGAGTTTATGTGGAGTTAGGCGGCTTTCATCATCTAGAATGAATCGATTAGTCCATTTTTTGATATGCCCTAATGCAATAGCCAGCTTGCCATAGTCTTCCTCACTCATACTTAAAGGACTTCTGATGCGATCTGCGGATAAATTAGCAACTAAGCTAATCATGCGCTGCATGATTTGATCTGCCGGCATTTCTAAGGAGTACATATGTACCGGAGCAGGCCGCCTTTCTAAGGCGTTATAAGCTAAAGTTAAAGCACAGGCAGTTTTACCCATAGAGGGTCTTGCAGCCAGGATATGCATTCCCGATTGAAATCCTCCGGTCTTGAAATCCAGTTTTTTAAAACCGCTTGGCGTACCAACAATCGGATCTTTAGTTTCACAAGCTGACTCAATGCGATTGACGACTTTATCCATCACTTGAGATAAATCTACAGGTTGATTGTCTTGTACTTGATTGATGGCTATGTCAAATAAGGTTTTCTCTGACTCAGCCAATATCTGTTCAAAGTTTGTTGCAGAACAATGAGATTGGGTTCTTTCAACAAGATATTGACCCAGACTATTTAATCGGCGCTGACGACTATAGGCAATAACGACATCGGCATGTGCTTTAATATTGGCTACGGATGGTGTGGTATGCGCGATTTCTGCGATATAAGCAAATGTACCGTCACTGTCTTGCGCATATCCTATTTTTTTGAGTTCTTGCTCTACCGTAATAAGATCCGCCGGTTGCCCTTTACTTAATAAAGTAGCAACAGCCTTAAAGATGCATTGATGAGCCCAAGGATAAAAATCTTCGGCTTGAAGTAAGCCTGCAATTTCATCGAAACAGTCATTCTTAAGTAGCAGTGAGCCTAAAACGGCTTGCTCACTTTCTAGTGAATAAATCGCTTTTTGTTTGGATGCCATAACTTTTTCCTCTTAAAATTTTTCAGCCCATTGAGGAAAAAGTAGTTTGCATAGACCTTGCATGGTTTCATATTCACTTTCTGCATAGCGGTGGATTGGTGTGCAGTATGCATTAGCTTCACGGTATGCAACACGGGCAGGAATAACCAAGGGTAAAAATTCAATTGGCGCGAGGAATTGCGCTTTGAATTCTTCATCATTGAATAATTCACGAACCTGATTGATCACATCTTTCGCATTATTTGTGTTATCAACGCGGTTGGCTAAAACTTTGATAGGTGGTAATTGAAAACCGAAGTGAGTATAAGTAGCTAAGTCATTATAAAGACTTAACGTGCCACGCATAAATTCACGAGTGGATAGTAATTCAGGTAGGACAGGGGAGAGAATTAAGTCACTGGCAAGCACCGACATTGAAAGGGTAATGTCGCGCGTACCGCGCGTATCAACCATAATGAGGTCGTAATCTTTAATTTGCTTGATTAAGTGATTAAAGCGGATCACGCCATCATCCGAATCTTTCAGGAGCAGACTTATTTTACCGGTAGGATCGTTTGATTTGATTAAATCAAGGTTAGGAATATCGGTTTGAGATATAACTACCGTAGGATCAGTGGTGCGGTTGATAATAAACTCATAAATTCCACCGGGTGCGTTATTAACTGTTTTGTAATAGGAACTTAAAGAGGGTTGAACATCTGTATCAATCATTAAGACTTTAAGACCATGATCAGCACAAAAAGCAGAGATATTAGCGGCATTAGTGCTTTTGGTTACTCCACCTTTAGTAGATAAAACTGTAACTACGAATGGAGCCTTGGAAGAATTTAGATTTGAATTTTTCATGACGAACTCACTTTTTATCAAAATTAAACTAAATTCTTTAATTCTGTCTAAAAAATAAGCTCTTAGATGGGCTTTTGACTAAAATTTAATCGTTTGAGATGGTGCCCGAGGCCAGACTTGAACTGGCACGCCTCGAAAGGCGAGGGATTTTAAATCCCTTGTGTCTACCGATTCCACCACTCGGGCATCGAGTGATTAACTAACTGCGTGGTTATGGAGGCGTGTCCCGGAGTCGAACCGAGCTACATGGATTTGCAATCCAGTGCATAACCGCTTTGCTAACACGCC
>FLSK01003170.1_pt1 | contig 49631 bp, 52 predicted proteins | sample 1550541 | NCBI WGS metagenome assembly FLSK01 (sample SAMEA4031773, study PRJEB14383) | metagenome | biome: human; feature: oral; material: saliva | place: Philippines | collected 2014
ATTTTTATGATTTTAATTTTTATATATATTAAATTTATATATACTTATATTTTTTATTTAAAATTTTCTATTTTTTCTCCTCTCAAACTCCTCCCTACCTCTAGCTTTTAATTTTTCTAACTTTTCTTCTGGTACATCTTTAAACCATAAAAAATAACCTAATAGTATTTCACTATCTACATTATCTATTCCAGCTATTTCTAATAATGCTCCTTTCTGTATTAAATGAGCTGCCCTCTCTTTTCTTGTTAAGGAATTTGTTTTATTCTTTTTGCTTTCTAACTTATTTAAACTACTTCTAACTTCCTTTATCTTGTCATCATAGTTTTGTTCCATATTATCACCTGTCCTTTAATCTGCTATACTTAATTCTTGTTTTCTCTTATTCCAAGTATTGGTTTTTGTATTTTCTCCAATATTAAGTAGCTTATTAAGTTCATTTAACCTACTCTTTTTTTCTTTTAATATACCAGCTTTTTCAAATGGTCTTTTTACCTCTTCTTTTGCTCTTTCAAAATTTTCCTTTATCTCTTGTAGTTTTATTTCTCTATCTTTTAATCTATCTGGTATTTTATCTAATAAGTTATCTAGTCTTTGTAGATTTCCTAGAGAATCATTTCCAAAGTCAGTAAAGTGTTTTCCCTTGTATTCTAAAATTCCCTTATAAACCTTAGAAAAAATATCATAGTATGAATATAGTGTAAAACCTCTATATTCTCCTATTTTAGTTGGAGTATCAGTTTTTACAGAACTCATTGCCATTAAAAGACTAGCTCCTGCAATCTTCTTATCTGTTATCTTTTCACCATTTAAAGTAATAGAAGTAAATTTATTCTCTGTATCAGGTCGTATTTCAACTCTCTCAATATCAACTTTCATATTATTAATAATTCTTTCTTCTTCCTCTATTTTTTGTGGAAAATGATTTAAAATTTTATCTTCTAGGCTATATAAGTTACTTTTATAATTAGCTTCTAACATAGATAATTTATTTACTTCTAAATCAAGATCCATTTTTTCTTTTATTAAAGGATTTCCAGTAGCAAGAGCTTTTATCTCTGCATAACTTAGTGAACTTTCATCCACATCTTCTGCGATTCTTACAGGGGTTTTTGAGGTCATAACTTGAGATATAAATTTCTGTTTATTTTCTATCGTCTGCCATAAGTACGCATCAAATGTAGACTCTGTAACATATCTATATACTTCAACTTTTTCATTTTCATTTCCTTGCCTTACAATTCTTCCAGCTCTTTGTTCTAAATCAGAGGGTCGCCAGGGAACATCTAAATCATGAAGAGCTATAAGTTTTGTTTGCACATTAGTTCCCGCCCCCATCTTTTGAGTTGAGCCAAGTAAAATTCGTATATCTCCACTTCTCACTTTTGCAAACATTTCATCTTTTTGTTGCTCATTCCCTGCACTATGAATAAAGGCTATTTCTTTTTCAGGAATACCTCTTGCTATTAATTTCTTCTTAATATCATCATATATATTAAATTCATTATTTCCCTTTGGAGTGGACATATCTGAAAATACTAATTGTGTTGATTTATTTTCTTTTGTCTTTTCCCATATTTCAAAAATATTATTTACACAAGCATTAACTTTACTATTTGGGTCATCAAGGAACATTTCATTTATAAGTCTTTGATCTAAGGCTAACTTCTTACCATCATTTGTTATTTTAAGCATATTATCTTCTGTTGGCTCTACCTCTTTATCTCTTACTAATTCAGCTCTTTCACTTAAACTTTCCAAAATTTCTTTTTGTTCAGGAGTAGGTTTTGTTAAAACTTTTTTGTACTCCACTTCTGGTGTAGGAAGGTTAAGCATATCTGCTGTTTGAATATCTGCAAATTGTTTTACTTGCGTCATAAGCTCTGGTAGGTTATAGAATTTAGAAAATCTCGTTTTAATCCTGTATCCATTTCCTTCTGGTGATAATTCCATTGCTGCTGTTGTTTCTCCAAAAGTGGAAGCCCAACTATCAAAATGATGTAATCCTAGTTTCTTTAAATCTTTAAATTGTAAATATCTTTGCATAGTGTATAATTCAGACATTGAATTAGATACTGGTGTTCCTGTCGCAAAGACAATTCCTTTACCTCCTGTTATCTCATCCATATATCTACATTTCATAAACATATCACTACTTTTAAGTGCTTCTGTTTGTCCTATCCCTGCTACATTTCTCATCTTTGTGAAAAGATATAGATTTTTAAATGAATGAGCCTCATCAACATAGAGTTTATCTATACCTAAATCTTCAAAGTTAATAACATTATCTTTTTTAAAGTCATCATTTAGTTTTTTTAATTTAGTTTCTAATTTCTTTTTAGTCATCTCTAATTGCTTTACAGTAAATTTTTGGTCATTTTCTTCTTTTAATTTCTTAATATTGACTATAATATCATTTATCTCTTCTCTAAGATGTCTTTCTTGGTAATCTTTACTCATTGGTATTTTCTCAAATTGGCTATGTCCTATTATTATTGCATCATACTCTCCTGTTGCTATTCTTCCAATAAATTTCTTTCTATTATTAGGCTCAAAGTCTTTCTTTTTAGCAACCATAATATTAGCACCAGGATATAGTTGCATAAACTCTCTCCCTATTTGTTCTGTCAGATGATTAGGAACAACAAACAAAGATTTATTACATAGTCCTAGTCTTTTACTTTCCATTGCACTTGCAACCATCTCAAAGGTTTTTCCAGCACCCACCACATGAGCAAGAAGTGTATTACCTCCATATAAAGTTCTTGCAATAGCATTTAACTGATGAGGTCTTAGTTGTATTTCAGGATTTATTCCATCAAAAGTTAAATTAGAACCATCATATTCCCTAAGTCTTATAGCATTAAATCTTTCATTATATATTTTAACTAAGTCATTTCTTCTTTGAGGATCTTTAAATATCCAGTTTTTAAATTCTTCTTTTAATAAGTCTTGTTTTTGTCCTGCAAGCATTGTTTCTTTCTTATTAAGTACAGCTACTTTTTTACCTTCTTCATCAAGAACATAATCAAAAACTCTAGTATCTCTTAAATTTAAACTATCTTCAATTAATTTATAGGCATTAACTCTATCTGTTCCATAAGTCATATTTGATAGAGGATTTGTACTATCAACACTTTTTCCTTTTATATTCCACTCTGAATTATATTCTGAATAATTAACTTCTATTCTATATGTTACATAAGGCGACGTTTTTAAAGTTTCCCTTATAAAATCCTTAATATATTCAGGAGGTATCCAAGTTGATCCAAGTCTTATATTTATCTCACTTGCCTCTAATGGCTTTGGCATAACTTTTTCTAGTTCTTTCTTTTGATAATTAAGTAGTTCTAAATTTATTTGATATTCATCAGGTAGGTTAAATAGGATTTCCTCATATCTTTCTATATCTTTTATTTTATTTAAAATATTTCCACTTAAATATTCATCTTTTGTAATATATTTAAATGCATTAGGAACATCTTTTCTAATATCTACTATATTTTCATTATTTAATTTTATATCAAGAAATATCTGACCTTTTAAATCATTAATAATATCAGATTTATCCATATTTGTTAGACTTTCCATATATTCAAGATCAACTTTTCCCTTTTGAGAAATACTTAAAATTAGTGCTTCTTGTGGAGTATCTACTTTTTCAATAGCTACTGGTTTTTTAATAGTTCTTTTGAAAAATATATCCCCTTTTCTTTTAAAATTACCTTGTTCATCTAAAACCTCAGTAGCTGATAAAAGAGGATAGGTAGAATCTTCACGAAGTATTTTACTATTTGCATAAGAGTTTAGAGATCCATATCTATTAAAGAAATCATCATATATATTATTTAATTTTTCTTGCTCCTTAGCTAATCTTTCATCTGTTATATCTTCTTTTTGAATTTTGATAACATTTCTTAAAGTTTGTGATAGCTCTACATATTTTTCAATTTTTCTAATATCTTTTTGTGAAAATTCTTGTAATACTAACTCATTATTTTCTTTAAAATAAATTTTATTATTTTTTGCAACATAAGAGAAATTTCTAATATTTTCGTCAGATAAAGTTATAGTTTTAGGCTCTTCTTTTTCTAATGTTGCTGTAAATTCTCCCTTTATATTTTCTAATGCACTTTTTAATCTTTCTTCAAAGTTTGTATCTTCCAAAGAACAAGTTAGGGTTATTCCAAAAGGACCATTAACTTCCTTCATCTCTCCAATAATCATTTCTGGGTTATCTACAAAGTATTTATTATATTTTAGCCCATTTTTATCTTCTACAATCTCATACCAGGTTTCATTATCTAATTCTTGAACTTTATCTCTTTTCTTTAAAAACAATATATCTGAGGTAACTTCTGTCCCTGCTACACCTTTAAATGCACTATTAGGAAGTCTTACAGCACCTAAAAGTTCACATCTCTCTCCTAAATACTTTCTAATAGAATTATCCTTTTTATCAAGTGTTCCTGATGAAGTAATAAAAGCAATTATTCCTCCACTTTTTACCTTATCAATAGTTTTAGCAAAGAAATAATCATGAATTAGAAAATTATATCTGTCATATTCTCTATCAAGTATTTTAAAATTTCCAAATGGTACATTTCCAATGGCAATATCAAAGAAATTATTGCTAAAATTGGTTTCTTCAAAGCCTTTTACTTGTATCTCACTTTGAGGATATAACTGTTTTGCAATATTTCCACTAATGTTATCAAGTTCCACACCATATACTTGGCTACTGTCTAATTCTTTTGGCAAGTTTCCTATAAAATTACCTACTGCACAACTTGGCTCAAGAATTCTTCCCTCTTTAAAGCCAAATTCTATTAGCTTTGTATAAATATTATCAATTACAACTTTTGGAGTATAGAAAGCTGTTAAGGTACTCTCCATTGCTTTGTTATATTCATCAGTAGCTAGATTCTCTTTTAAAAACTTTCTTGTTTCTTCCCATTGTCCAGATTTACTCTCATCAAAGGTATCTGCTAAACCTCCCCAACCTATATATTTAGAAAGTATTATTTGTTCTTCATAAGTTGCACTTCTATTTTCTTTTTCTAATAATTTTAAAGTTTTAATAGCTTCTATATTATTATTTAGCCTTTCACTAGGAGTTAGTTTTTCAGGAACAATCTCATCTGTAATATTAAAATTCTTTTCTTCTATAATGGTTAATATATTTAATAAGTCATCATCATTTCTATATGATATAGTTTCTGATACCTGAATTGGTATATATTCTCCAACAGCATTTATTCCCTTAATTGTAATTGTTTTTAAATCTTCACTTATAGTATCTAAATTTGTTATTTTAAATTCTTTTTCTTTATATAAAACTTTCATTCCCTCTCTAAAGACTATCTTTGAATTATCTCTTGATAGATTATTTCCTTGAGAGAAGATTGAAAGTTGTTCATTAAAGATTGGTGTTCCTCTGTTATTCCCCAAGATTTCATCATTCTTGGTTTCTCTATCTCTATGAATTTCTCCACTTCTTTTTGTATTGCTATCAAGTGTGGTATCAACTCTTTGGTTGTCATTAGCTCTTTCAATAATTGTGGTTTCTCTTCTTCTAGGTATCTGACTCTTTCTCTCCCCCAATATTTGATTTCTTCCATTTCTAATATCTTGTCTAGGTCTATTACTTCTATCCCCTCTGGAAGCAGAATTTTCTGTCCATCCAAAGATTCTATTGTATACTTCCCTCCCTGTCTCTCGTAAAAATTCATTGGACTTATGGCTGTATAGACTTCCTTGTCCTTTATAATTTCTTGATAAAATTCTCTCTCTTCTAATACTACTTTTTTCATTCTCATTCCTCCTTATTTCTTTACTTATCTCATTTAATATATCTTTATTTATATTATTTACTATATCTAAAAACTTATAGGTACTCTCACTAAAATACTTTCTAAATTCAACTATTTCACTATTAATCTCATAAGGAATTTTTAATCTTTCCTTTATAGAAATCTTTAAAGATTCTTCTATAAATTTAAGTTCATTCTCTTGCATAACTGATAAATATCCTTTAATATTTTCTTTAATTATTAAATCAACCTTTTCACTTGTACTTAAATCTTTATCTAGCTCAATAATATTATCTAAAATACTTTCATTATTAAGCTCCCAACGAACTATATTATCATTAGTATATTTTGTTTTTACTGTTTGTGATACATCAAATATATATCCCGTTATCTCTTCATCTTGGTTAAATACAGGTATTCCCACCTCATACTTTCTAATAAATCTATTTGCCTTATTATTCCAAAAATTAAAATCTGCACAAGCTGTTGAGGTATCTTTAAAAGTTGCAATAGACATTTGAGTTCTTAAATCATATTTATGGTTATTACCAATTACTTTTAATAAACGAATAAAATCATCATTTTCAACTAAAATATTATCTTGAAATTTCTTAAAAATAGCTTTTTGTTCCCACTTTTGAATATACATAAATCTCCTCCCTTCATCTTATATAGAGAAATCTATTTCCTTTCTCATTTGTTTTTCTAACTCATCTTCTGACCATCTAATATTTATATTAGTTCTTAAAACTTCTCCTAAATTTGCCTTATATCTGTTATGATTTTCAATAAAATTCTTTATATTAGGAATATTAGATTTACTTGTCTTAAATAACAAATCTTTACTTTTTCTTAGTGCATAATTAATATGTTGTCTTTCATTCTTTAAGTTATTAATTTCTTTTCTATATGTCTTTATTCCATTTTCAATTTTATTTAGATATTCTTCTTTTAAAGAATTAAATTTTTCATTAGTTATAGATTTTTTTATTTCCTCATACTTAATTACAAAACTTGAATTTTCTTTTTCTAATTTTTCTATTTCTGCTTTTATCTTATTTTTTAAACTAAAATTAAAAGTATTTACATTTTTAAGTTGTTCATTTAATTTACCAATTTTTTTCTCATTAACCTCAAATTGTTTTGTTATTTTTGAAAATTCTCCCTCACTTATTTCATCATAAATTTTTACTTGAATATTAACTTTTTCTAAGGATTTTATTTGAAGCTCTCTTTTTTCTATTTGATTATTAATATTAGCTATATCCTTTTGAAGAGAATTTATTGTTTCAATAATTAAATTATTCTTATCTTTAAAATCTAGTTTTCCCTCTAAAATATTATTTAAAACTTTTTTCTTTTCTAACTCCATAGTCTTAGCATTTATTAGTTCTTTATATTTTTTCTCTAAGTTGTATTTTGTTCTTATATACAAGTTCTTATTATTTCCTCTTGAAAATCTTTTTTCTAACTTTAAAAGCATTTCATCCTGTTCTTCAGAATTTTTATATTCTCTTAGAATTTTAGAATACTCTCCTTTAGTTAAAATGTTTAAAACAATTTTTTTAGAATTTTCTAATTTAATTTTATTTTCTTCTATTCCTTTTTCTAATTTAGATATTTCACTTTGTGTTTCTAAAAATCTTTTATAGTCATTTTGAAAATTCTTTTTATTTAATTCCTTATATTTCTTTTCAAATAAATCTCCAGCTTTTAATTCTTCCAGCTCCTTATTTAATTGATTATTAAAATTTATAAGTGAAAATTCAATGGACATAATCTTTGCTTCTAACCTTCTTAATTCTTCTATTTTTTCATCCGTTTTATCTTCTACTTTACTTAAATTTAAAATTGCAAGTTCAGTATGTTTCTTTTCAACTTCTAACATTAAAATATCTTCTTGAATAGAATAAATATCTTTAAATTTTTCATCTGATTTATTAAAATTTCTTATAACTGAATTTATATCTTTTAAGTTTTTAAAAATATTACTTCTTTCTATTTCTTGTTCTTTTTTCTTTTGAAGTAAGTTATACAACTCTTCTTTTAAATCTCTAACTTTTTTATTGTGCATATAGTTATCCCAATCTGCTATATCAAGTTCGTTATAGTATTTTTTATCTTTTTTTAAAGTGTAATTATTTATTTGAATAGGCTCTCTATCTAAAAAATCAACTAAGTCTAAATCTTGTTTTTCTAATGCTTCTTTTCTTTGTTGTTGTAAACTTTTACAAGACACTTTTCTCCAATTCTTTTTTTCTAAGGCATTATTTAAAGTTTCTTCCCAGCTCTCTCTAAAATGTGTAAGAGTTTCTTTCTTATTCCAATATGGATCTTTTAACGCTCCTCCTTCTTCTATATTTTTAGAATTATATCTTGAAAAAAATTGCTTTGTATCTCTTTCTATTCCATCTATTTTTCTAGGACATACCATTATATGAGCATGTACATTTCTAATTTCATCTTCTGATGAATCTTTGTCATGAATTACTGCTGAATAATGAAAGTTATTTCCTAATTCCTTTTCTAAAAATTTATTTAATAAATCTTGATTTTCTTTTTTACTAAAACCATTAGGAAGAGCTATCCTTATTTCTTTATATACTCTTCCATTAGCTCTTTCATAAGCATCGGCTGACTGCCAAAAATCTTCAGCTGATAAATGAGGAGGCATATTATGTTTTTCATAGATAACTTCATTTTCTTTATATAGATATTTATCTTCGCCCATTATATATTTAAAATGAGCAAGACCTTTTCCTACTTTGCCATTACTAAAACTTAAATGAAAAATTGCCATTCTTAACACCTCCCTTTCCTCTTTTCTTTTTTTCAACATAGCATTGGATTTACAATGCACGCTTACAAGTTTCTATCCTTTTTTTCAAAAAGGAAGAAACTAGCGTGCAAGTGTTCCCCTTGATCCCTTTTACCTTCGGTGTCCCTTTGGGACTTGCACAAGTGCAACCAAGCTGTTCCTCTTGGATACCCTTTTCCTTCCTTTTAGTATGGATATACCATACTTATTGTTTAAAATTTTTTTAGATTTATATATGTATTCCCTTGATGATTTTTAATTTCTATTTTCAATGTTTCCTCTTTATTATTTATTTTAAATTTAGCTTTACCATTCTTTTTAAGAAGAGCCTTTGCTTTATCTTTTGTTATTTTAATTTCTTCTTTATAGTATTTTACATTTTCCCATAATGTAAACTTACAACCCTCTTTATATTTCTCACAATAGTAATTTACTTTTCCTGTTTTAGTTCTACCTTGATATATATTTCCACTACATAGAGGACATATTCCAATAACTTCTTTATCCTTTGTTATTTTTTCAATCTCTATATCTTTACTAAATATATTTTTTAATTCTTCTCTTGTTATATTAATAACTTCATCTATTGTTTTTGCTCCTGTATATACTTGTTTTAATAGTTTTGAAAACTCAATAGATTTTTCAGCATATAGATTTATTTGTAATTTATTTAAAATCTCAATTACTTTTTCACCCAGTGGCTCTAATTTATAACTATTTTTTTCCTGTGAGATATACCCCATCTTCTTAGCTGTTTCTATAATGCCCGTTCTTGTTGCTTCTGTTCCTATTTCTATTCCTTCAAGAATTTGTTTATATTCTTCATCATCAGTTTCAATATTATTTAGTTTCCTTAATGGATTTTTTAAATATTGTGATAAATTACTTTCTGAAATTCTTGGAGGCTTTGTAGTAGTTTTTTCAACTACTTTAAAGTCTATATCAAACTCATCATCTACATTAAGATCAGGAACTTTATCTGTGAATTCTTCTTTCTCATATTTTAAATATCCTAATTGTTTAACTGTCTTTCCATTAATATTAAATTTTTCTTCTCCAACTTTTATTAACATTTCTTTTTCTAATACAATACATTCTTCATTTACGAAGTTTGATAAAAATCTATCTAGGACTGTCTTATATATTTTTTGCTCTATATCTTCAAGTTCAAATATATTAGGAAGTTTTATAGTGGGTGTTACAGCACTATGAGATTCTATTTTCAAATCATTAAAAATTCTTTTACTATCTCTAATCCCTATATCTAAATATCCATAATCATTTTTTATTTTATCTATAACTTTTGCTATTTTTTCTTTTTCATTATTTGCTAAATACTCTGTGCTTGTACGAGGATAAGTTAAATATCCATCCTCATATAGCTTTTGAATTACTATTGAAGATACAGCAAAAGGTATTTGATATTTTTCAGATAGAAAACTTTGTAAGGTTGAAAATGAAAATAACTTAGCTGCTTGTTTTTTAATTTCTTTTTCTGTAATAGAAACAACCTTAGCTTTATGTAAATTTAATTCCTCTATCTTTTCTTGTGCCTTTTCTTTATCAAGTTTTAATTTAGATATTAACTTAATGTTCTTTTCATTTTCTATCCCATAATATTTTTCTGGAACAAAATTTCTAATTTCTATTTCTCTATCATGGATATACTTTAAGATTGGAATTATTACTCTACCTGCTCTTAATTTCTCTCCACTTTTATTACTTAGATGTACTGTTAAATTTATTCCAAGTAACCAGTCCATATATGTTCTTGCTTTTCCTTCAAGATTTAATTTTTCATATTCTTTATTATCTTTCATCTGATTTATCTGTTCTCTAATAGTTTCTTGAGTTTGTTCAGGTAGCCATAGCCTTTCTACTTTTCCTTTATATCTACAATATTCTATTATATTATCAATAATGAGTTGCCCTTCTCTATCTGCATCTCCACAATTAATAACAGATTCTATATTTTTATTTTTTAAAAGTTCTCTTATTATTTTTAATTGATTTTTAACTCCTGAATCATTTTTTACTTTATACTCAAATGTATCAGGTACAAATGGACTTGTAATATCATTCCATCTTATATTTTCAAAGCCCTCATACTCTTTTATTTCTTTTAAACCTAAAAGATGACCAAAAGCCCAAGCAACAATATATTTATCACTTTCTATATATCCATCTTTCCAATCTCTAACATTTAATGCCCCTGCTACATTTTTAGCAAGACTAGGCTTTTCACATATTATTAACTTCATATATCCTCCCATATTATTAAAGGAACTAACTTATATATGACATCTGATTTTTTAATACATCCATAATACCTTGAATCAAATGATTTATCATTAGTTCCTAATACAAAAACTTCATCTTCTTTTACTATATATTCCTTTTCTTTGAGTTGAGGTAACTTATTATTTAGCCCATCAACTTTAAAAATATTTCCTTTTTCCTTATTATTAACATATATTTTATTATTTTCTATTCTTATATAGTCCCCACTTATTCCTGCTATATATTTAGAAAATGTAATATTTTTTATATTTCCTGGATAATCTAATATATCCTTATATCTCTTTGTTGAAAATGTAACAATATCTCCTCTTTTAAAATCTGTACTTTTATCCACCTTATATATTCCAATAGGGATTGAAGAACTAATATTTATTACAAAAGATTTACGAGTATAAATACCCAGTATATTTAAAGTAATAAGGAAAATGAGGAGAATTAAATATTTCTTTTTATATTTCTTCATTTTATTTTCCTTTTCTTAACTTATTCAAAGTTTGTAAACAGCTTTTTATAAAATTCATATCTACTTTCAGTTACCCCTATTATTTCCTCTATTCCTAAAATATTTATTTTAATTTTATCTTGCTCTTTTATCTCCTTATTATATTTTGTAAAAAGTATTTCAAATTTTTCAGAATATGGTATAAATGAAGAAAATTTTATAAAAGGTTTATTTTTAAAATACTCATTTTCTTCATCTGAATAACCAAATCTATTAAAACTTTCATAATTAAAATCTTTCCTATTTTCTTCATACCAGCTCTTTATATTTGTTTTATCAAATTTCATCATCCTATATTTCATATACTCATTCCATTTTATAATTTCATAGTTATTCTTATTTGTATCTATTTTTATAACAATTTCATTATTTATTCTTGTAAAATAAGCAAATGACTCAACATATTTATAAGGAGTTATTGGAAGTTTAATTACAGTTTCCCATACAATCATATACATATCTTCCTCTATTTTTAAATCTCCTCTTATCCTAACTTTATATCCAATTATTTTTTTTCTTTTCATTTTTTTCACCTTTTTATATTGATTTATATAGACATATTTCTTTTTTTCTTTTATAATATACTAAAATATTATTATTTGAGGTGATATATATATGAGTAAATTTGCATTTCGTGATAAAGAAAGAACACAAAAAGTTTATGCTGATAGTCTTAATATTAAAGATAATAAGACTGAATTTTATTGTCCTAACCCTGAATGTAGTGCCCTCCTTACTTTAAAAGCTAATTCATCAATTGCTGGAATTCCAGCTTATTTTAGTAATTTACCAAGTGCTCCTCATATTGCAAATTGTTTTTGTCATAAAAATAATTTTTCTTTTGATGATAGGGAATACGAGGAAGTTCTATTTAATTTTGAAGAAATTGTGAACGAATATACAACCAATAACATTATAAATATTGATAGAAGATTAGAAACGATGTCAGCTATTTTTTATATGTGTAAAACTAGAAATATAAATGATACTTATAACCAAATAAAAATTTGGAAAATATTAGTTGATAATAGAGCTAACCAGATATACTCTAAGGAAATAATAGGACCACATATTATAGAATGTTATTTTTCTCATTATTCTAAGGAGAATTTAACAATTTATTTAAAATATCCTGTTGATGACTCTTTAAAAAATAAATATAGTATAGGTATCTCTTTTACTGATGAGGAATTATTTAAGGAGATAAGAAATAAACTTTTTAATAATGATAAAAAGAAATATCCTGTCTTAGTTATTGGAAACTGGGAATATGATAACAAAAAGAAGCTTGTACAAACTTCTATAAATAGCTCTTTTCAAATATATTTTCGTAAATAGAGTATTTTTTACTCTATTTTTATTTGTTTAAAATTCATCTTCAAAGGCTATTTTTGAATCTTCCTTAAACTCAACAATGTTATGTACATATTTCTCTTTTTTAAGTTTATTGTATTCTTTTAACACTTTTTCAATATACTTTTGAGTTTCCCTATATGGTGGAATACTACTATATTTCTTTACAGCTCCTTGTCCTGCATTATATGCTGCCAAAGCTAGTGCTATATCTTCTCCATTTTTACTTAAACATTCTTTTAAATATTTAACTCCACCTTTTATATTTTCTGGAATATATTCAGCTTCTACTCCTAGATATTCAGCTGTTTTTGGCATAAGTTGCATTAAACCCATTGCCCCTACTGGAGATACTGCAACTACATCATAATTAGATTCAACTTTTATAACTGATACAACCAATTCTTCCTCAACACCATACTCTTTCGCATAGTATTTAATATATCCATATAACTCATTTGCGAGTTCAAATTCTCCAACATTCTCTATCACATACTCTTTTACTTTATTAGTAAAATTACTTCTTTCTTCCTCAGAATAACTAATTCTTGTGGAAAATAGCAGTAAGACTAAAAATACAAATATTCTTTTTTTCATTAAAAATCACATCCCTCTAAAATTTATACTTAAAATTTGTAGTATAAACATTTTCATAATTTCTATTATTTAAACTTTTTCTAACTTCTCCTCCTAAAAATACTTCAAAAGTTTCTTTTTTAGCTGTTACTCCTATTTTTATTTCTAATTTTTCTTTATCTTCTTTTTTACTGCTGTCCTTAAAAGTATATTTATAGCTGGTTTTTATACTAGGAACTAAGATCATATCATATATTTCATATTCATTTTGATATTTTAATGAAATCTTTCCATCAGTTTTTCTTTCTTTTTCTTTGTTTTCTCTTATAGCATTAAATTCTAAATCATAAGAAAATTTCCCCTCTAAATCATATAAATAAAAATCTTGTCCATATGCTGCTGTTAAACCTATATATTCTTTCTTTAATTTTTTTAAATTACTTTTATTCTTTAATGTTTGTTTCATATATATTGGAGATATATACAATCTCTCATCTTCTTTTTGTATTCCAAAAATCAAATTTATCTGGTGTTTATCACCTGAAAATCTTTCATCTTTCTTAAAATAATTCATCTTATATGAATTAAAATTAATTCCATATACAGTTTCATCATAATTATTTAAAATTGAAACTCCTCCACCAGTATTCTTTACTTTATCAACTGACAAATATGACAGATAAGGAGTAATTTCCATATCCTTATCCAAATCTTTTTCTATAAAGGACTTATATACAATAGAATTAACATTATCTATTGTTAAATAACTATCTTTATACAAGATATTCTTTTTCTCTTTTAAATTAACACCAGATAGATTAACATTTGCATTTAAAAATCCTCTTCCATCATTTTCTACTTCCATTTCTGCAAATACAGAAATAGATAAGATTAAACCTAATATTCCACACTTTTTAATATACATATTTTCCTCCTTTTAGTATGGTTTTACCATACAAATATAATAAAAAAATTTATTTATTTTTAATTTCTTTTAATAGCTTTTCAAATTCTTTCTTGATTTCAACTTCATTTACTGCTGCATTAAATCCTGTTTTAAAAAAATAAAACTTGATTTTTTCTAAATACTCAATTTGTATATCAGTTAAATCTTGAAAAATATTACTTTCTATTTCAGCTAATTCTTTCATAATTTCAGAATAAATATTGTAAAAATATGTATCATATGTAATATCTATTTTATTTTTCTTCATAAATATCTTCTCCTTTTACTCTATAAATTAAAATTAAATTGACTTCTTAAAAAAGTATATAATTTACTATCTTTTATGTCAAGAAAATGAGCGAATAACTCATTAAATGATGTTTTCAAAAACTTTATTTTTATTAAAATTATATCATTATCTCTGAAAAAATATCAAACTACCGCTTATTGTATTTTAGATTATAACTACTATTCATTTAGTATTATTAAAGATACTTGAAACCTATTTTTAGAAGTTTTTAATAATTGCAAGCAATATCTATTTAAAATTAATTAAATATATTAGGTAAAGAACAAGGTATTAAAATAATAAAGTATATTAAAAGGATTAACTCCTGCTTCTTACAGAAGTCAATCCTTATTGGTTAGTTAAATTAAATTTGTTTAACTTTTTGGGGTCAGTACAGTTTCTTATTTTTTTAATATATTTTCACTAATTATCTTAGAGTTAAAACTATTAAAATCAAACAACAATTCTTTTCCTAATATTTTGCACTTTTCTTCCTTGAAAAAATAATTAAAAATTTCATAGCTATATATTACTCCAGCTAAACTATTTGTAAAGCTATTAGAAGCCGATAAAACTTTTCTATATAAAATTTTTTCTTTAACTATATTTTGAGGTATTGAATAAATATATCTATAATCTATTATAGGTCCTATAACTGCTTTTGATAATGCAACTGAGCATGAACCACACGGAATAGATTTTTCTTGGCATACACTATACACTAATTTTTTGATTTCTCCAATTGGATAATCTGCTGATAAAGAAAAAAAATCAACATTGTATTCGTTTAAAATATCAGACAAATCCTCTTTCTCAGAAATCTTTTTTGAAATTGTCAATATATTGAGATCTAAAAATCTTTTCTTTATTTTCTCACATACTACAGATATTTTTGGTTTCCCTATATCTTTATCCTCAACTAAAAATTGTCTGTTAAAATTATTAAAATTAACTATATCATAATCTATTAGAATAAAATTTTTAAAGCCTGAAGCAGCTAATTGTTCTAAAACAACCTGTCCAATTCCACCAACACCCAGAATTGCTATATTTTTTTTTGAAAAAATTTCTAATACTTTAGTTGGGTTATTATGAAATTGAGCAATATAAAAGCCTAATGAACTTAATTTTTTATCGGGAATTTTAAATTCTGGAATTATTATTTTTTTTTCAATTAAAAAAGAAACAAATTGCTCTTCTAAATCTGGTGAATCAACTATCTTACTTAAAATGATACTATTTAAAATATTTTCTATTTTCGAATTTAATTTTACAGAAAATCTTTTATTATCTATTGTAAAATATATTTTTTCTCCAGTTTTTGAAATTTTATAAGCATCATTTAATAAATATTTCATTTCATCTTCTCCTTATATAATAAAATTATTAGTTGATTGCAAACATTTGAGAAAGCTCTATTAGCATAAAACTTCGCAATATATCTATATCTAAATTGTCTTATTTTTTGGATAATAAAAGTCACCAAACTTAATTTATTTACAGTAATATCTACTCTAATATAATATATCTTTAACTTTAATAAACTTAAAATTCTTTCTTTATCCAAAATTTTTGGTTCTTTCATTTCATTATTTTTTATTACTATGCTTTTATCCTAACATGGATAGAAATTATATTTACCATATTGATAGATAGATTGTATCCATGCTCTTATTCTTCAAAAAATTTTAGCATTCTATTCCAATACTTTTCTCATTTATTTTTTATAACCTTTATTTTGATTTTACTGTTTTTCTATTCTCTTAACTTTTCATCTTCTCTCAATTTTCTAGTTTTAAAAAAATTATATCTATAATATTACTCCCTTTAGGTCTTTATTTCTGAAAAAATTCTAAATTAAAAGAAACTAAAATTTTTCTAAAACTAATGCCCTTTAATCCTCATATTTTTGTTTATTCTATACTTTTTAGCTCATCTCATCTAATACTAATCAAATCATTAACAATCATTCTCATTTTATTTTATCTTCAAAGTACCCAACTTCTTTCATAAGAATTAGTAAATACCATTTAAAAATTCTTTTAACAAAGTTAGAATTAATTTAGAATTTTTCTACTTTAATAAATGCTTTTTCTCTCCCTTGTTAAAGAATTATTTTTTATTGTACAGATTGGGAAAAATAAACAATAATTATCATTTATCCTTTTTATAAATTTAGAATTATCTATTTTAGAATTTTCAAGTGCTTCAATTAATTTAGAATAATAACTATTAAATATATCTTTATCCATTTTTCTTAGAGGACTAATTATTCCTAATAAATAATATAACCAAAACTTATTATTATAACTATTATGTATTATATGTAAACGAAAATCAAAAGTATTCTTTACTTTTTTAAAATCTGTTTTTACTAATTTTACTTTATAGCTAGTTTCTTGTTCTATCATTTTTTTTAATTCCTTACAAATTTCTTTATTTGGAAAATAATCATCATAAGATATTGTCACTATTTCATCTTTATTTTTCTTTATTTTAAAATTAGATTTACTATACTTTATAAATTTAGGTTCACTAATTACTTCACTATATTTTTTTATAATTTTTTCATTTGAAAGAGCCTCAAAAATATTTCTTCTCATCTCTAATGAATTAAAAAATCTGCTATCTGTATTTGTAGAAACCAAAAATACAGTGATATCGCTCTCTTTTGTTTTAAAATATTTTGTTTTTTTTAATAATTTACAAAGTTTATTTCCAAATATTATATTAGGAGTTTCAGAAATAGCTCCAATAAAAAAGAAAAAAAGTGATAAAAAAATATTTCTACATTTAATAAAATAAATAGTATCTTTTTTTATAAAATTTTTTAATTTTATTATATTTTTATTTTTAAAATCAATTCTATAACTTTCTTCTAATAACATATTAAATTTATAAGATTTTAATATTTGTATAAATAATCTTAAACTTCTGATATTTTTAAAATTAAATATGATTTCGTTTATATTTTTCTGATAATCAATTAAATTATTACGTATAACAATAGAATTAAATTGATCAATCTTATATATGTACTGTATAATTTTTTTAAATATTTGTTCAAATAGATCAGAATATTTAGTATCATTTAAAATAATCTCTAATTTTTTATCATCACATAATAATGAAAAAATAAATTCTTTTTTACTATTCATTATTTTTAAAAATGGTCTTCCAATGAAAGAATATATAATTTTGGAAGAATAGTCTGATGACTTTAAAATATTTTCTTCTAATGGAAATTCATCAACTAAATAAATTTTTCTCATATTATATTCCTTTGTATTTTTTCATAAACAAAACACCTAAAATAAAAATTACTAGAAAACATATAGAAAATATTTTTTCCATTATAAAATGATTAAAATTGTTAAATATATTCCCTAAAACTAAATAATATGCTGAAGCAAAAAACGATGTTATTAATGAAACAATGGATAATATTGTTGCTCGAAAGTCTGATTTAATATTTTTTTGAATAAAATTATCAGTTAAAATATATATAATTTCAGGGATAAAACATACACCTACTGACAATACAATGAAAAATTTTATATCAATATTAAAGCTCATTAAAAAGTAAAATATTGATAAAATAAATATACAAAAAAGTATAGATTTTTTTGAACCAATTTTTTTATGCATAACATTTCCTAAAAGATATGCAAAAGAACCTGTGAAATACATTATTGAAAAAAATAGACTAATCCATCTATTATTTACAAAAAAACTATTTAATATAATTTGGTTAAAATTAAAATATGTTTGAAAAAAACCATCTAATAAACAAATACTTGTAATTATTAATATATATATATATATAGGGTTATAAGTAATACTATTTTTTAACAAATAAAAACTAGTATTCAAATTTTCCCTTTTATTTATATCATTATTCCTAATCTCATATCTGCTCAATTTTAAAACTACAATTATTAAAATAAATCGTATAATTATTGTAGGAATGTACACATAATTCCATGAAATTTCAGATATATATCCTCCAATAAAAATAGATAATGATACTACTATAGAGGATAAAAACATAATTTTTGAATTTAAATCTAAGTATTCTTTTTCATTACTATCTTTTTCAAGCAGTTCATATAAAAACGCACTCTCAGTTCCTGAAAAAAAACTATTTCCCAAAGCTTCAAAACACACACACATATATATATAGCCTATAATTTTAGGTGGAGAAAATAATAAGCCTATATAATGTAAAAAAGTTAAAATACAACCAAACATTAAACTTCGAGATTTCCCAAATCTATCACCAATATATCCTGTTGGAATTTCAAAAAGAGTTATCAAAATAAAATATAATGATTGGCAAGTTGTTGCTTGTAAAATTGTTAATTTTTTTTGTTGAACCAAAAAAAGAAGAAAAATTCCTCTTGTTAATAATATTGATGACAGAAGTCTATAAAGTGTATATAATCTATATTTCATACTTTTATTTCTTTCCTTTCATTTTTAAATAATTATTAATTTTTTATTTTATAACTTTACACAAGTTAATTTCTTCTCCTCAAATAAAATATCCTTAATTAGGATATTATCTTTTTTTATTTTTACAAAAATTTTTTGTATTGGATATGAATAAGTGATAGTTTTTTTTATTCTAAGTTTTTTAAAACTATATCGCTGGATCTCGTAAATTATGAGCTCTTTTTCTATTAAAGACAACGATTTTTTCTTATTTTTTAATATATTATCTAAAAAAGTAATAACTTCAATTTTATCCAATATCATAAAAATTTCAGAAAAAGATAATAAAAAAACCTTTCTAATAATTCTAACAGACACTGGAAAATTATTTAATAATTCAAAATATTTAATTGTTTGGTTAGAAATCTTAATAATATCATAATTTTTATTTTTAATTGTATATATATGATTAAAAAATATTGGATCTAATATTTGTATTTTAAATCCTGCTTCTTTTAATTCTTTGTAGTAGTCACTTTCAGTTAGAATAATGTATTGTTCTTGTTTAGTAAGCTCTTTTATTTTACTTCCTGGTTCTGGACTCATAATAGAATAATTTACAAAAACATTATAATTAATTTCTGATAACTCTCCTGCTAATTCAATAGTTTTTAGAACATCCTCTAAATTTTCTTCAGGAAAACCTACAATAAAATTAATTTGATTTTGAATTCCTTTATCTGTAATCAATTTCACCTTCTCTTTAATTGTTTTATCAATTTTAATATTTTTATTTGAAATTTTTTGTATTCTATCAGAACCTGTTTCTATTCCAAAAAAAATTGATTTACAATTTGTTAGGTATAATTTCTCAATTAGTTGCAAATCAATAGCATCCACTCTTCCTTCACAACTATATGGAAAATCAAATTTATTCTTTACTTTTTTATCTACAAAGATGTCAAAGTTTTTTCTTATAGAAAAAAAATTATCATGTGTAAAATTAATAATTGCCTTCCTATGAGTTAATTCATAAATTTTTTGTGCTTCTTGAAGAAAATCATCAGGTTCTCTATATCTAACATTTTTTCCACTAATTACATTGGATGAGCAAAAATAACATCTGTATGGACATCCTCTTCCTACTTCTATATCTAAGATTGGAGCATCTATAAATGATGCATATGATACATTTTTTATAATTCCAAATGGAATATCTATTTGCAATTTCTTAGAATATTTTATTATACCTTTATTATATGAAATAACATTAATTGGCAATACACTTATTTCTTTATTTATATATTTAACTAGTTCAACTATAGTTAGTTCTCCTTCAAATATACATAAATAATCTACTAATTTTGCTGTTTTATTAAACAACATTTCTTGTAACACTGTAACATGAGGTCCTCCAAATATAATTTTTGTATCAGGATTTCTAAACTTAATTATTTCAGCTATCTTAATTGCCCATATAAATGATGCATTCATTATACAAGAAATACATACAATATCATATTTTATATTTTGTAATTTATTTTGTAACCATGCAAAAACGTGTTTATATTCTATATTTTCACGAATAAAATCATTACTTAAATCTATAAATTGAGTTTTTATCCCATTATCTTCACAAGATTTTTTTAATAACTGAATTGCTATTGCATTACTAACTCTTTTTATATGAGCCAGTGGATTTATAAAAGTAATCTTTTTCATAGGCTCTACCTTCTCTATTCAGTAAGTTTTTTTATTTATCAATTTTTTATATCTAAATGTTAAATATAAAAATAGGATTGCTACAAATTATAATTAATAAATTGTAAACAATCCTTTTTAGAGTTTTAAATGCTAACTAACATCTACGATTCCCTTCTACGCAATATATTGCATCCTCTATTAATTCTTCCTCTACTAATAATTCATCAACCATTTCTCTCACTTTTTCCATACTATTACCTCCTTATAAATTATATTTTATATCTAGATATATTTTTATTATATACATTTTCTTATAAAAAATACAATATAAAATATTTAAGTTATGTATATATTCTGTATATATAATTTGTTATCAAATCAATAAATTTTATAATGAGTTATTTAAATTATTTTTTTCTATTTTATAAACTTTTTCTACACTCTCTTATTTTTTCATAACTCCATTTCTTTACTATTTTCCTTTTCTTTTCTTACTTTCTCTGCCCAAGTATCATATAAAATCATAGCTGAAAAAGCACAACAATTTTCTAAAGTAGTGTGAGAAGATACAACTTCGAAATCTACACTCTTTACAATTCTTCCATTTTCAATTCTTTTTGCAATTTCTTTATCCAACTCTTCTTTTGTTTTACAAAATAATGTTTCTACATATTTATGTGCATTATCTAATTCTACATCTATTTTATTATTCTTTTTATTTTGAAAAAATCCCATAAAATCACTCCTTACTTTTATTAAATTTATTTAGAAAAATAGATTTAATAGTTCCTCCAAGAAGATCCTTAAGAGCTTCTTGAATATCTTCAGCAGTTTTAATATCATACTCTTCAATTAAAGTAGCAATAATATTCTTTTTTCCTTCTGTTAATGGTTTAACTTTGTAAACTTCTTTTTTTTCTTTCATAAAAATAGCCTCCTACGATATTTTATATTCTATCATAGAAGACTATTCTTTTAAATATTTACAGACTTTTTTCTACACTCTCAGATATTTTTTTTAAATTAATATAACTTCTGTATTATTATAAATATTCTACTCTAATTTTATATATCTCTTAATTTTATCTTTTCTTATTAATTTTTCCATGAAAAAACTGCACTTCTAATCTTGTGTCCAAGATTTTAAGTGCAGCTCAAAATAATCACTCTCTCTATTATATAAGTCTTAACTTTGTAATTAAGAACTACTATTACTTTTAAGATTCTTGTTTTGGAAGTATCATACAAATTGCTGCAGACAAAATTACTAAAATAATTCCAATTATTGAAAGAAAATTAAGTTTTTCACCTAATACTAAAACAGCGAGTAAAATACCAAATACTGGCTCTAAAGCAAGGAATACTCCACTTTTACTTGCTTCACTTCTTTCAAGTCCTTTATTCCAAAACCATCCAGCACCTATACTACATCCAACAACTAAATATAAAAGAGCTATAATCCCTTTTAATGAATAGTGTATTTCCCAACTTTTAACTAAAAATAGCATTATTGGCAAAGCAAACAATGTTCCTAATTGAATAGTTAATGCTGTGTAATAATTTGAGTTCATTTTTGTAAGTATTTTTTTTGAAAGTCGAACCCAAAAAGAAACTACTATAGTAGATAAGAATACTAAAAAACATCCAAAGAAAGATACATTTTCTAATGCCGAAACACCCACTGTTAATGCTACTCCAAAAAATGCAATAATACCTAATAAAAAAACAATAGGAGAGGCTTTTTCTTTAAAAAAGATAAATCCAACAATTGTTATCATAACAGGTTCAATGCCTATAATTGTTGTTGCACTTGAAGCTGAAGTAAAACTAAGCCCTATAAACTGTAACATTGAAGTAAGAGGATATGTTAAAATTCCTAATATTACAAGTAAAATAAAATCTTTTTTTGTAAAAGATTTCTCTTTTTTTTTCATAAAAGAAAAAGTCATAGGCAATAAGATTATACTTGCAAGTATATATCTAATTGCAACAACTAAAGATGGATCAAGCATATCATAAGCAATTTTACCAGCAATAAATGATGTTCCCCATAAAAATGCAGCTATTAAAAGATATATCATATAATTCCTCCAAAAATTGTATCTTGTTTTACTGGCTTAGGAAATGTCTTATCAAGAGATAACACTATTTTTCTTGCACGAGAGGCATTTAATGGTCCTGCTCCAATGCCAACTAAATCAAATATCATACTATCCCTCCATATATTAAATTATTAAAAGATAAAAATATCTTTGTATTAAAGGATAACATATATTAACAAAAAATAAAAATATACTTTATTAATATAATATATTATATTTTTATATCCAACTTTTATTTTTATGTTTATATTTTTCTATAGATTCATCTAAAATATAATTCAATAAAAATATTATAGAAACTCCATTTTTTTTGACCATTTTTGTAATATTTTTATAAAATTTTTCTGAAGTTCTACAACTCATTAATTTTACATTGAACATTTTCAAATATTTTTCTGAAATTTCAAACTTTACCTTAGGCTTCCTCTTTACCTACTCTAGTCTAAATTTTTCTATTTACAATTCTATATTTCTATTAATTTCCTTCTCATTTCTTGCTTTCTCTGCCCAAGTATCATAAATTATCATTACAGAGTAAGTGCAAGAATTTGAAGTTTCAGCATATTGATATTGAATATCTTTTATAATTCTTGAGTTCATACGCTCTGCTATTGCAATATCTAAATCATCTTTCTTATTAAAAACTAATGTTTCTACATACTTGTGTGCATTACTCAATCTTATATTTTTATCATCACTTTTTCCTAAAAAACTCATAAAAACACCTTCCCTTACTGACTAGAATTTCTTCCATTTTTAAAAGCTGTTGCTGCCTTGTATATAAAACTATTTCCATTTTCTTTACCATTCTTAGTTTGAGCATTATGATAACTTGCCTTATTAATATCTCCACCTATTAATCTTCCTGGTGCAGATGACATTCTTGAAACTCCTCCTGCCATTGCATTTGTCCCTATTCCAAAACTTGCTATTGCTCCTGACATTAAACTTGAGGCAATAGTTCCTGTTTTTGATAAGAGTGCATACATAAATAGTATCAGAGCCCATCTAGTCCATAGTGTATCCTTTATTCCTCCTGTAACTTTAAAGAATGAATAATTATCTAAGTATTCCAAGAAGTTTAACATTATTATCAGTACAAACACTTCTATTGCTTGTGCAAGAAGTCCATTAAGTGCCTTTAAAGTAATATCTTTTGTCTTATCAAATCCAGCAAATGGCATAAGTATATAGGCAAAACCTGACATAAAATAGAATTTAATAAATGTTGTTACTATGTGTACATATAGCATTAAGAAAAATATTAAATATCCTGCTATAAACATCAGTCCTACTGTTGTTGCTGATTCTAGTCCTGAATAGTCCAGTGCTGCAAATCCTACTGCTGTTAATATTCCTCCTGCTATATCTCCAAACTCCACTCCATACTTATTTAATATTTTAAAATCTAAACTTGATGAAGTTGAGCCTGTTGTAGCAAAATTTCCTAATTGTACTGCTCCTTCAAATAAGATATGGAACATTATCTCTGTATACTCTTTTATTATATAGAAAAAAAATGAATAATACAAAACCTTTTTTATTAATTTCATAAAAATATTTACTCCATCACTTTCATCAAATAAAAATGATAAAGAAATATCTATTACAACTAATGCTCCAAACATTGCTATAACTGTTGGCTCTAAGTTTTTAATAATCTTTCCTGCGAATTCCACAGCAGCAGTTAATATAAGCTGTACATCAACTCCTAACATAATCTAACCCCCTTTTAAGTGATTTATTATTGGGATTAAAAGAGTTAAAAAATAAGCTGTTAATGTATAAAATATAAATTTTCTCTGACTTATTTTTCTTTCCTTATACATACTTAAGCTCCAAATACTAAAAAACATTGAGTAGTACAAGAAGTTGTTTATATATTTAGGTAAAAAACTTATTACTGGCATTCCAAAAAAATTAATATCTAATAATAAAATTATTAAAAAAGTATAGACAAATAAAATAAACTTGATACTTTCTTTAAAATTTATATTTCTCTTTTTTAACTCTTTATAAAAATGAGGTATAAAAAGAAGTGGAACAAAAGCTGGAATTATCTTACTTAAATGTGCTATCTTTATCCTATTTAAAATAACTCCAAATATTACTATTGCAATAAAAGTATAAATATTCTGTAATTGAAATATATTCCTAATTCTTTTAAACATCTTTTTTCTCCCTTATCTTATTTTTTTAAAATCAATTCTTAGTCCCTTTTTAGCATCCTTTTCTGACATCTTTTTAAGTTCTTCATGTATTCTCTCGTTTTCTTCTTCCTCTTCTTTTTGCCTTTGTTTAACAGTATCTTTCTCTGTTTCTTCTGCTGCACTAACATTGGCAACTAATTGATTTTGGTCTATTAAAAGCTCCCTTATATCTATCATAATGGTTGCCATATATGCTGTTAAACTTCCAAGTGCTTGAGTAACTTCTACAATTCCGTCAGCGTCATTAATATCTCTTGTTAATCTCATTATTTCTTTAACTCTTTCTAAACTAGGCATATATCCTGTTTGAGTTTTTTCATTTAATTTTATGATGATTTTCTTAACATCATCTCTCATTTTCTCTACTCTTTCTTCAACTTGTTTAGCTTGTTTTTGTGTCCATTCTCCACCTTGTTTAAACTCACTTTGATTAAGAGAAAAATGTTTAGATATATTATCTAGCTTAGTTAAATTCTCATTTAAAGTCCTATCTGCTTCTACCTTATAGTTTTGTAGTTTTAAAATAATATCTGAAATTCTATCTATATTTAAATTTTTAATATCTTGTCCTAACTGTTTTAAATTTCTTGCTTCATTTTCTAATTGTTTTAATTGATTTGCTACTTGCTCTATTTCTTTTAACTTTATTGTTATCATTTCTAAATTCATTCCTGATTGAGTTTTTTGCATAGTTTCAAGTATCTTTATAATTTTCTTTAATGACCCTCCTCCACTACCTTTTCCTCCAAATATTCCAGCCATAGAACTTACAGATATAACAATCATTAAAAATAGAATGAACTTATTTCTCTTTATCATCTTTTCCTCCTTTTAGTATGGTTTATCCATACTATTGTTTAAAAAAATAATTTAGTCTACTATACTAAATTCTACTCTTCTACTTAACCATTTATTATTTTCTAAATTATTTAAAGTATCTATAAAACCAAGTCTATCTTTTACAAGATACTCATTAGGATCTTTATATTTCCCCAATATATTTGTACTAATACAATTAACCCCTATTTCTTTTAATAACTTATATAGCTCTTTTTGTGACTTTTGTCCTCTTTTATCATTATCAAGCATAAGATATATCCTATTTTTTGGTATATCTTCTTTAAATTTCCTTATTAATAATTGAATATTTTGTATACTTCCCAAAGCCAGTGCTTTCCTATCTGTTTCTATAATACTTAAAGCATCTATCTCACCCTCAACAATATAGAAATCTTTATTAATATTTTCTTTTTCTCTTAATTCCCATAAGTTAAATATTTGGGTGTCTCCTACTTTCCTTATTTTATCTTTTGCATTTTTATCTATATTTCTAGCTGTAAAACAACATAGAAAAGTTGGTATAATTATAGCTTTCCATTCTCCTTTTTTAAAATTAGGGTCATAACCAATATGATATTTTTCTTGTACTTTTTTTGAAATACCTCTTTTAGTTAGATAATCACAATCTTTTAAGTTATCCATACAACTTTTTATATATTTCTCATATCTTGGAATTAAATATATAAGGTCTTTCTTTTCTTTATTCTTTTCAACATACTCTCCATTTCTACTTAATTCTATAAAAGTATTCTTTTTAGAATATATAGTCTTATTAGCATCTTCTATAAGTTCTCTATGGTTATATAGTTCATCAACTTTTTTAGCCTTTTCTTTAAAATCTTCTATTCCATATTCTTCTCCAACAAGCTTGAAAATATCATATTTTTCTCCACAAGCAAAGCATTTACAAATCTTACCTGGTGCAAAGTAGCTCATACTTGGATTTCTATCTTCGTGTTCCTTAGAAAAACATCTCATTAGCTTACTTGTATCTATCCCTTTTAACTCTAAATATTCTCCTAAGAAATTCTTTAATTTTTTTAAATCATATACCTTTGCCATAAGACAACCACTCTCTTGTAAAGTCATTAGCATCCCTATAAATTTCTTTTAACTCCTTTGCCTTGTTCTGTTTAGCTAAATCAGAACTAGCAATTAAACTTAAAGTTTTTTCCTTTAAATCAAGTTCAAATAGTCTACTACCTTTTGTTGACTTATAGTAATACTCTTTCTTTTTCGTAGCTTTTGATATTATTTCTATCTCTGTCTTATTTAGTCCAAATTTCTCATAAATAGGAATATAGTTATCTGCAAAAGCATTTGGATTAGGTAAAAATACTTTTGTTTGACAAGCATCTAAAACTGTTGTAAATAATTTACTATTTAAAATATCTCCTAGCTCTTGTGTTGCAAAAATAACAGAACAATTCTTCTTTCTTAATACCTTTAACCACTCTCTTATTTTTGCTGCAAATATTGGATTATCAAAAAACATCCAACATTCATCTAAAATAATGATACAAGGGCTACCATCTAAAGAATTTTCTATTCTTCTAAATATATAGGAAAGAAGAGGTGTGAGCCCTTTTTTATTATTTATTACTTGATTCATCTCAAATACTTGCCATCTTGAAAAATTTAATGTATCTTTATCTGAATCAAAATATTTTCCCAAAGCTCCACCTATCTTATATGGTATTAATGCTTCTTTGATTTCTCTATCATTTACCGAAGTATAGAAATTTGATATTGTTCTAAGTTCAATTGGAGTTTTTGCTAAATTATCTAACGCTTTCCATATCTTTTCTTTTTGTGTAGGACTTACCTTTACATTTTCTTGCTCTAATATTTCTAATATCCAACCATAAGCCCATTCTTTTTCTTCTACTATCTCTATATTTGCGAGTGGCTGAAATGAAAGCTCATCATTTCCTAAATCATGAAATTCTCCTCCTACTGCATAAGTTAAAACTCTACTACTAGCATCTTTATCAAAAAAATACACTCTTGAATCTTTATACTTCATAAAAGATGAAGCTATAAGACCTAAAAGAACAGATTTTCCATATCCAGTAGGTCCTACAATAGCACTATGTCCTATGTCTTCAATATGAATATTAAATCTAAAAGGTGTACTTCCTTTTGTTTTTGTATAGATAAGTGGAGGTGCATTTAAATGTTTATTCCAACTATCTCCTCCCCACACACTTGATACTGGTAGTAAATGGCTTAAAGTTATAGTATTAAGTATAGGCATTCTTATATTATTAGTTATATTACCTGGAATACTTCCTAAAAATGCTTCCACTGAGTTTATACTCTCTTCTATTGTTATAAAGCCCATATTATTTATAGTTTTACTTATTACATCAACTCTTTCTTCAACTTCATCTATACTATCTCCATCAACTATTAAAGTACAAGTATAAAAGCCCTGTGAAACATAATCTCCTGTTGTTAGTGCTATTTGTGTTCTAACTTCATTTGCCTTATTTAAAGCATCTTCATTTAATTTTCTCGAATTTTCTTCTTTTTCTCCTGTAAGTTCTTCATAAACTCTTTGAAATAGACTTAATCTTTGTGAAAATATATTTTTATATTTTCTTTCCATCTTTGAAAGTGCTTCTAATTTAGATAACATTAAAAATCTTGTTATCCATCTATATGGAATATTTAATCTATTTAATACATCAAAAAATCCTGGAACTGTATAATTAGGAAAACCTTGAATTGATATACATCTTATTTCCTTTCCTCTAAGTTTTGGTTTTAACCCACCTACTAAATCACTATCACAAAGATAATTCGCTATAGCATAAGGAATTTCTGGAACAACTATCTTATCTGTTTTTGTACTTACACAAGAATGAAGATAAGTATAGGTTTCTTCATCATCTAATTCTGTTACCTCTAAAAATATTTCTTTAAATAAATTAAGTATCTTTTTAAATTCTTTATTAAAATTTTCTAATGTTTTATCTAGTATCTCTCTCTTTTTGGCATATTCTAAAAATATCTCTCCAACTTTTTTTGAATTATCAGTAGGAATTAACTGGACTATCGTTAAATAATACTCACTTTCAAAATGCTCATTTTCAAGAAAATTTATTTTTCTTTCTTTTTCAATTATATCTATTGCAAGTATTTCATTTTCTGCCTCTATATAATCTGTACATCTCTTTCTCCTTGCTTCAACATTTAAACTCCAACCTTGACCAAGTCTTTTTATAACATCATTTAATTTAGCATTTATATTTTTTAACTCATACACAGTAGAACTATCTAAGTCATATCCTCTATATTTTAAAGTTTTTTGAAGTGTTCCATTTTTATTTAATACTACACCTTTATCTATTAAACATATCCAGGGGACATAGCTAGATAGTTTGCCTTTTTCTTCACTATACTCTTTTAGCATTTTATCCCTCCCCATAATAGTCTAGTTGCTTTATATATTTTTTTAAAAATATATTTATAACCTCTGGATCTTTCTTACAAGCTCTAAAAAGTAGGTAATGAGTTATAAAAAACACCCAAAATAAATAATATAGTCTTAATGATAAAACAAATATAGCAGCTGTTGCTACATTTAAAATCATTGCTTCTCTACTTATACCTAATATAGTAATTGGTTTTACAAGCCCCTGACATACAGGAACTTGAAATCCATCTAATTCTTCTTCCATTTTTTAACCCCTTTCTTATGTAACAAGTTGTTACATAAAATTAAGCTATTTTTGTTATTATATATTTATTATTTTCAAAGCCCTCTAATCTAGATATACTTTCCACTTGTCTTATAGTTTCTCCTTCTTTATTTTTTATTCTTTTTAGAACTATTATTATATTTACTGTCATTGCTATCAAGTCTTCCTGTTTATTATCAGTTGCTCTTAAAATATATAACTCTAATTGTTTTAATCCTCCCAAAGCATTGTCTGAGTGTATAGTACAAAATCCTGGATGTCCTGTATTCCAAGCTGTAAGTAGTGTTAAAGCTGCTTCATCTCTTACCTCTCCTACTATAATTCTGTCTGGTCTTAATCTCAATGCTGCTTTTAGCAAATCATTTACACTTGTATAATCAGTTGTTTTTAAGAAAATTACATTTTTTAATCTTAATTGTATTTCAGCTGTATCTTCTATTACAAGAACTCTTTCATCTTCTGGTATCTCATCTCCTACTGCATTTGCAAAAGTAGTTTTTCCAGAAGATACTGGTCCAACTATTAAAATATTTAATTTATCTTTAATTGCCTGTACAATTATTTCTTTTTGATTTAATGTAAGTGTTTTCTTCTCTATATAGTCATCTAATGTAAAAATCTTAATCCCTTTTTTTCTTATAGAAAAAATAGGGTTTTTTACTACTGGTGGAATAAGCCCCTCAAATCTACTTTCACTCTCTGGTAATTCAGCAGAAATTATAGGGTTTTCTTGGTCTACAATTTTATTTATGTGAGTTGCAACAGTTTGTATAACTCTCAATGCATCTTCAGGTTCTATAATAAGTTCTGAAAAGTACATACCTTTTGAAAGTGTATCTATCCATAATGTTTTATCAGGGTTTAACATTACTTCTATTACATCAGGGTCTTCCAAGAATGGAACTATTTCACCAAGTGAAAATTTAAGCAATTTTATCATTCTGTCTTCTGAAATTTTTTTTGCTTCATTAATCCCTGTTTCTAACATTTTTCTTTCCTTTCATTAAGCTTCCCTTTAATATACTCTACAATATCTCCTTGAAGCTCTTTATTATCTTTATTTATAAAAAGCAATCTAAAAAGTTCTGTATTATCTGTTAAAGCCTTAAAAAAATTTAAAATAGTATCTCTTTTTTGTTTTATTGCTTTTTGTTCTAATACTTCTAGTTTCTTTTTCTGTATTACAATCTGCTCTTCTAAACTTTTAACTACTTTTTTCTCCATTTACACCACCTCTTCCTCATAGTCATCATAGTCTTCTAAATTCTCCATTCTAATCATTTCTTTATATGCTTCCATATCTTGTAATTCTTCTAATACCTTTCCATCAATAATCTCATCTTCTGGTGGTCTTTCATAAATTCCCGATACTTTAGGTATTCCATATGTTCTAAAAGTTTTAGTTTTAAAGTATTCTTCTTCATAAAAACGAATCTTATATGCCATAAGAGGATACATTCCTGCAATAGATATAATATTTCTCTTATCTCCAAGTTTATTTCTTACTTCTTCTGGTGTTAGAAGTTTTCTAACTTGATTACTTTCAGATAGATTAGCCTGTCCTAAACTATATGCTTTCCAAGATTTATTTCTTACCTTTATAGTAGTATCTCCTAAAAGCTCTGAGATTTGTCTAGGTGTTTCACTATCCAGTGGTGTAGGAGCATAGAAAACTGTTGTAGCACAGTTATCAAATATGCTACTCTTATCTCCATAGTTTTTTCTAATTTGATTTAGAGCTTGAGCTATTATTACTGCCTTCATTCCATATCCTGCAATATATGCAAGAGCTTTTTCAAGAATTGGGATTGTGCCAAATGCTGCAAACTCGTCTAACATCAATAGAAGTTTATGTTTATGTACTTCTTCTCCTGATTCAAAATCCATTTCAGGTGCTAAAACTCCTATTACTTGAGTAAGTAACATTTTTAAAAGAGGTGCTAATGTAGCCATATCTTGTGATTCTACAACAACATAAAATGATACTGGTGTTTCATAATCCATTAAGTCTTTTATTCTAAAATCAACATTAGTTGTATTTTTCCTAATAATAGGGTCTTTAAACAATGTTAATTTAGACATAACTGATGATATAACAGAAGCTCTTTCTTTAGGGTCTTTGTTAAGCATTTCTGCTGCTGTTCTTGCTACCACTGGATGTACTCCATCTGGTATTCCTGACATTTGCTGTTTAGAATATATCTTTTTCCAACTATTTATACATTCCAAATCTGATGTTAAAGGAATGATCATTAAATCTTGCCAAGCATCATCTAGTGGTCTTGAAGTATCTGTAAGAAAATCTACTATATCTCCTATACTTCCCATTCTTCCTTCATTCTTTGCCTTATATAGAACATATAAGATAAGTCCAACAAGCAATGAACTTGCACTATTAGCCCAGTGGTCTCTTTGCTTGTTTTCTCCTGGATCAGTCAAAATATCTGCAATAACTGTTGCTCCTTTTACTTCTTTCACTGTTTCCAGTTCTACCTCTGCAAGTGGATTATATGATACACTTCCATCAAAGCTATATGGTCTAAATTTAAGTATCTTTTGACCAAGAACTTTCATTCTATATCCAGCTGTAAAAGCATAGTTTTCACCCTTCATATCAAATACAAATATTGAGCCTAACCAGTTCAGAAGTGTAGGTATAATAATCCCAACTCCCTTTCCTGAACGAGTTGGAGCTACCACTGCTATATGTGTTTTTAGATTATCTATAATAGTTTTTAACTTTGAAAGTGATCCCTTTTTATATTCTCCTGTTCTTCCTAAAATAACTCCATCTGCATATTTAGGATAATCACTTAAAAGCCCAGCCTTTTTCCATTCATTTAACTTTGCCCATCTTGCCGTTCCGTGTGAATCTTCTTTTACTTTGCTTCTCTTTAATAAAATTACAAGCATTAAAATACTAATAATATTTAAGAACAGTCCTATTTTTCTCATCACTGTTGATATATACAAAATCTTTTTTATGTTTGGAATAAATGCAAGTTTTAGAATAAGGAATGGACTATATAGATTATGAAATATTGGCTCTCCAACTATTTCAGTATTATATCTATAATGTATAGCTATTTTTTGTGAGCCCCAAAAGTATGCCATAATTAGTATTAGAAAAGCAAAAATAACTCCAACAAATCTAACTATACTTAACTTATCTTTTATTTCTTCAAAATTTTCTGATATATAATAAACAAGAGAGAAAATAACAATTAAAATAATTGAAAATATAAGGTAAAACATATCAATCTGTTTTTATAGAAAGTCCTGTATCATAGCTCTTTGAAAGCTCTTTATCCCTTTCTAACTTTCTACTCCAACCCTTATTCTCCTCTAGTCTTGTTAAGTCATTTTTTAAATATATTCCCTCTTGTGCTAATCTATTTTGTATTTCTTTTGCATTTTCTAACTCTTGTGGTGTTAAGATAAGCTCTGTATCTTTTCTTAAAAGTAACTGCTCTTTTATCTTTTGAACTGCTTTTAATATCAATAACTCAAATTCTAATTTCTCTTTGTTCCTATTAAAAATTTCTCTATCTTGCCAAAGTCTTAAATTAGTTAAAAGTAATATAATAATTGAAATCGTAAATTTTAATCTTCTTATCTCTTCTTCCTGTTTTATTTTCTCTCTAATTAATCTTTTTCTCTCTTCTTCATCAATAATTCTTCTTTTTTCTTTTTCAAGATAGTAATACAGTTCAAACATAGGTATCACTATTCCTTATATGGCTCTAATATTAAATCAGCATTTACAATTATATTGAATCTTGAACCTGGTTTAATTGTGATTGTAGGTTTTATATTTAAAATCCTTTCTGCCAAAGAATCTCCTATATCAATTATTCTCTCTCCTGCACCAGAAGCCATAGCATTTTCCCAACTTTGTATTCTTGTATCTTTACTCCTATTAACTAAGGCTGCTCCTCCTCCTAAAACAGAAGATAATATAACTGATTTTAAAAGTTCTATATTATGATTATTAACTCTACCCTTCATTCCAGCATAAGCACTTAAATCCACTCCTGGAAAGTTTTCAAGTGATATTGATTTTCCATTAGGAAAAATAAGTCTTTGCCATATTATTAAAATTCTATCTTGACCATAAGCAACTCCACTGCTATATTCTCCTATTATTTTTGTTCCTTTGGGAATTAGTAGATATTTCCCTGATATAGAATCATATATATTTTCTCTAACAAGTCCTACCATTTTTCCTTCAATTTGTGAATCTACCCCACTTACTAAAATACCTGGTATAAAACTTCCTGCTTTTAATTCATAAGGTGATTTCATTTCTTTTATTGAATATTTATTATATTCAGTATCTTCTATAATATTTTTACTTTCTTCTGTTGAAGTAGATGTATCAGCCTTTATATTATTATTTTTGCTAATAATAGAGTAATCTATATCAGAAAGCCTTGACTGCATTTCTTCTTGTAGTAGCTGAGTATAGTATTCTTCCATCTTTATATTTGGACCTAAAATACTATCATCTACTTTCTTTTCTTCTATTTCAGTTTTCACAAGCTCTCTATATGTTTTTTCTTTTTCCTCTTCTTCAATTTTCTTTAATTTTGAATAATCACTTTCAAGAAAATCAAAATTAGGAGCTGTCTTTTTAACTACTTCTTCATTCTCTTCTTGAGATTTTTGAATATTATTAGCTTTCTTCACTTTAATTGAAGCACTAATAAAAGCATATGTTATTACAACAATTACTACTGCTATAAGGGCTAAGACAAAACTTTTCTTTATTTTTACAGAAGGTTTTTTGATAACTTTTTTATTTACATCTTCTTGTGGAGTTTCTTTCTCTTTATTTTCTTCTGTCATCTATATCAACTCCTCATTTTTTCCTTTTTATTATTACTTTTTTTCTATCCAGTACAAGCTCTGCCTTATCAAAAAGTCTATCTACAACAAGTTGTTTACCTTGTCCTTTTATTCTGTAATTTACAACATAGCCCTCTTTACTATCATCTAAAATATATAGAACAGGTAATTCTTGTAAATTTTCCTTCAAGATGATTACAGTTTTTTTACCATCATCAAATACTTGGGAAGGAGAAAATCTATATTTATTTGTACTTAATGTATAATCATAATTTAGATTATCTATATCTATCTTTTCCTCATTTTCTTCCTTTAGCTTTAAATCATTTTGAATCTTTATCTGTTTTACCATTTCATCATCTGGATATTGCCATTTTATAAGAGGGTTATACAAATTTTTATCTGATATTAAATTTATTTGATAAGTTCTTTTATCAGTGTTTATAATTAAATTTGTTTTTAACCCAATAGATGTAGGCTTTATATAGATTACTTCCCTTTCTCCATCACTTGAACCTGTTCTAGCTGTTGCTCTTCTCCATCTAGCAGTATCTCCTCCACCAACAAAACCAACACTTTCTCCTGGCTGTAATAAAATACTTGTTATATAATTTACTCTTGTGTAAATTGTATACATAGAATCCTCACTATATGTAAATATAGTTTGAACTCCTTCTTTTGCTCCTTTATATCCACTAACTATTTTTGCAGGACCAGGAGTTATTTCTGTAAGGACCTCTTTATTATCTTGAATAGTACTATCTGAAAAAGCATTAAAACTCATTAAAAATATTCCAATAATAGCCAATATACATTTTTTCTTCATTTTTTCCTCCTTAATCTGCAATTCCTAAACTTCCCTTTGTCTTATTCCAACTATTTTCCTTTTCATTTGCTAGTTCTACTGCTTTTATAACCTTTGATAATACCTCTGTATTAGTTATATATACAGTTTTTGTTTTTGCTTCTTTTTCAATATCATTTCCTTTTTCATCTTTTGCTATATATTTATATGGCTCTTTTAATGGTATTCCAACTTCAAATACTAACTTATTATTTGTAAGTTCTTCCCTAGCTTTTTTTATTTGCTCATTTGAAAGCCCTGTTATACTTTCCATTTCCTTTGTTGTTAAACTAGAAAAGGCAAGGTTTTTCTTAGATGTTTCTATTAATGAAAATATAGCTATTGCTTCATTTGAAAGATTTTTTATATTATTTATTCTTTCTGCATATTTTAGGAAGTTAGTAGTTAATTTTTCCATATCAATTTTTTTCATTTCCTTAGAATCATTTTGAAAGATATCTTTATCAATATATAGCCTTTGTTTTAAAGATTGTCTTATCTCTCCTGTTTCTAAATCAACACTTCCTATATTTTGCTCAACACTGTTATAGAATAGTTTTCCTTCTTTTAAAAGTTCACCTTTTGCTGCTTTAATCTCATCTGTTGTAAGTCCACTTCCCTTTGCTAAGGCAATGGTAGAAATTGTTGTATATCCTACATTTATAATTCCTTGTTGATTCTTTATAATCTCATATATCTTTTTTGCATTTGCATTCATAATATCCTCCTTAGTCTGCTATCCCTATTCCTTGACTTCTTTTATCCCAACTATTTACTTTTTCATGAGAAATTTCATATTTATTATTCTTAATGTTTTCATTTAAACTATCAATTTTCCAATCACTTCCATAATATGAAAATTCAATCTCATTAAAAGATTTAGCTTCCTTAACAGCTTTATAAAAATCATCTTCCAATATTGCAAATGAAAACTCATCATACTTATATTCCATAGTTTCAATTGTATCTCTCAAATCTTCAACAAATTCTCTGTTATATACCTCTCCAAATTTATTTTCAATTTTTTCTAATATAAACTGTGAAGCATAGTAAATATTTTTATCATCAAATTCAACTCCTCCAATTTCTCCTTTAAATTCTTGAATTATATTACATTCCATTTTTAACTCCCTTCAGTTGTTATATGAAAATCAACTATATACACTCCTAATGGATTTCTATCTAATTCTTGCAATGTCTTAGGTTGTTCAATAGAAATAGTAAATATACCTACTAATGTCTTATTTAAAAGAATATCTCCACTAGAAGAATATAAAATTTCTCTCCACTTAATCTGATAAGTATTTTTTGTTCCAGCAACTTTTATTGCACTATTTATTTGAACATCTCTCGTATACTTTTCTTGTATAAGGTTTGATAAATTTTCTTCTAAGGAAATTTCTTTTAATTTCTCTTGCATAGGCTCAGTTAATAAATTCATTGCCTTTGAATAAAGAGAATTCTGTACAACAGGATCTAGTGAAATCCATCTAAAATTTCTAACAAATTCTTTTAATGAATAGATTAGAAACTCTTCCTTTGGCTCATAGTTCTTTTGATATGCTGGATTAATAGCCTTAGCATTACCAGCTTCATCTACTTCAATAACATAAGGAACTAGTGTACTTCTTGTTGACAGATATATATTTCCAGATAGTGCTAAAAAAGCTATTCCCAAACAAATAAATGCTAATATCTTCCAAGTATGAAGTGCTTTTGAAATATTTAAAAGCTGGTTTTCAAATGCTTCTACTGCCTTTTCATAATTTGTAAACTTCTTATTATTTCTCACATTTACCACCCTCTTTTAAGAAATTACAGCTCCTCCTGTTAATCCAAACAATCCATAAACAAGTGTTCCTGCTCCCCCTGCAATAGTTAGTGCTAAAACTATTCTAATTGCTTTTCCTGTCATTGACCCTCCATCTGTAATAGCCCATCCAAGTGCTGCTACTACAATAGCTATAGTTCCTATTCCCATTGCAACAGGTCCTGATACAGAAGCAGAAATATCTTTTGTATTTTTCTCCCATATCATATTTGCATTGGTTGAAGCAAGTAAGCTCATAGAATTAAAAAGAAGTCCCAAAAATATTACAAGTTTAAACTTCTTCATAAAAACACCTCCTTTCAGTATGGATATTCCATACCGAATTATTAAAAAAATTGCTAGCCTTTTTTTAGCTAACAATTTGATAATAAAGTATATTAAATTTTAAATCAAGTAGAAGATAAAATTAAGCCTCTAAAATCTTAATTATATCTTTGATTTTATCAGCAGTTAAGTTATTTATATATATTTCTGGCATAATTAAATTAAAGTAAATTTCTAAGAATTCTACTTTTTCTTTTAAATCTAACTTATATACAGCAAACAGTTTATTTAATATTTCTACACTTGGTAGTTTTGCCTTATCTCTATTATGTGTTTCTAAATGTGAAAGATAAGGAAAATTCATATCTGCTTCTGCTCCTACATCTCTTAAAGACAGCTTTCTCTTAGTTCTAATTTTTTTTAAAAAATCTCCTAATTTCTTTTCATATTGAATTCGTATCTTATCCATCTTTTCGTTTTCCCTCATTTCCAAAACCCCCTATGCTTTAAATAGTTAATACAAAGTAAAAAACATTAAAAATTTTTTTACCTTTTCCTAAAAACTATTATATCACTTTTGTCTGGATATTCCAAACATTTATTTAATAGACAAAAGTCAATAAGCTGTTAACCAATTAGCCCAAATCATTTTTATCTTTTTAGAATACCAAATTTTGATAATAATGAAATTTAAAAGTGTAGGAATAGTGTTAATAAAATAATTCTTCTCTATTTTTTTATAAGGCAATGTAAATATTCAATTGTTGATGATTTTTTATAGTTTCTATTTTTATCTTTATCAGATTTAAACCTTTTGTAATTAGTAGCAAAACACCTATATTCTCCATATTTTTCTAAAATTCTTTTTATATCTTCCAACTTCATTAAACCTTCATCGTTATAGCTTAAAAATATATATTTAAAATCTGCATTTGATATTAATTCTTCAAATACCTGATTGACCTGAGATTTTGAGCAAAATTTACTTTTTTGTTTATTACAAGCTCTTAAACCTGTTTTTCCTTTAATAACTGGATTATCATATCTTGATATGGTTTCTAATAAGTGGTAATTCGTTGAATATTGTCTTGTATTATATGGAGGATCTAAATATAGTATATCTCCTTTTACTTTTTTTATTAAAGAATTTACATCCTCATTATACACTTTCCCTTTCTTATTTCCTTCAATAATAGGAAGTAATTCAAGTGTAAACTCCCTTTGTGCATTTCTTTTTAAAGATTTTAAAAATGCTCCATAAATTGAAGCTGTATTAGCATATTTATCTATTGAATTTATCAAACTTGCTAAGAAATAATTATACTGATGTTTATCTATTTCTTTATTCTTATAAAGTTTTTCTAATTCCTGTCTAATAGCATCACATTTTTTCCCATTAAAATCTGAAAAATAATTTCTTTCACTCCCTGAACCCATACAATAATTATTATAAATGAAGCCTTCTTGTCCTTTAAGTGAATTTAAATGCTCTAATAATTTTGTATTCATTGGATAGTTATTCTCTATATAATGCTTATTTAAAATATAACTATAATGCTGTATATCATTAGATATAACCTTATAACCCATCTTCTTAAATTCATTTCCTATTACTCCTGTACCTGCAAATAAATCTCCAAATACCTTATCTTCCTTATCTAACCTTGAAACCTCTAAAATCTTTTCTTTTATAAATGATTTCAAAGAAAGTTTTGAACCTATATAATTCATATTTATTTTACCTCCCCTCTAGTAATATTTTTCTTATTATACTGTATCTTTAAATTTTTTTATAAAGTTTCTAAAATCTTATATAAAAAAAGATACATAAAATATACTAATATTTGAGGGTGCTTATAAGGTATTTATAATTTTAAAATAAAAAAAGTAACCCTTTATAAATTACCTTTTCTTACTTTTTGATAAAATAAATATAATTTTCTCTTTATTAAAATTATTGATTAATATTAGACTTTTATTCTAATAACCTAATATTAATTTAGATTATAAACAAACCAATAATAATCTCTATACAAAATAAAAATATTCCTATTCCTAAATACTTTAAAGCAATATTGTAGTTTTTAAACTTCTCTTCAGCAATTAAGGAATTAATATACACTTGAGATAAAATCTCATTTAAAACTTCTTTTTCAGAAAGATTTAAATATTCTTCTTGAAAGGTTTGAAACTTTCTTCTTGCTATTGTCCCATAGAAAACTAGAGAATTTATAATAAGTCCCTCTTGCTTATATTTTCTCTCATTTATTCGTGCAATAATAACCATAATAAATCTGATTAATCCATATAATATCATCATTATTGAAAACATAAAAGTAACAAAATATAGAAAAGCTAAATGATTGTATTCATAAATATAATATATTACTTTATATATTATATTTATGATTTTTTTAATTCCTTCACTTGTCATAATAACAGTCAAAATTACTCCACTTACACCTAAAATAATAGAAACCTTATTATCACAATTATTAATCCATCCATCTACTCTATTAAGAAGATACTTTGCAACTTCAATTTGCTCAGCAATACATTGAGTATTATTTTTTAATTGTTTTTTTTCTTGTAAATATTTTTGCTTTTTCTTATTAGTAACTTTCATACAATCCTCATTAATTAGCAATTTTTTTCAATCCATTGATTAAAATCTGTCTGAACAATACAACAGTGATAAAAATCAACTGTATATGAATTTGAATAATAAGGTTTAATCCAGTCTTTATATTCTTCATTTTCTTTTTCTAACATTTTATGAACATTATTATAAAAACATTTACTCATTGCAATAGGCTCAACATTATTTCTATTAGCAATATCTCCTAAATGACAGGCTTCAACAACTGCTTTACCAATCCATATTTTATCATTGATTCCACTTCCTACCTGCCCAGCTTTAATTACTAATTCTTTATCACAACCTAATCCAATGCCAGCCTTTATTGAGTTATAACCATAATATACTAGCTGTTTATTAAACATTTTTATAAAAGTATTAATTCTATAGGCTGTTCTAAACATATTAACTAAATCCTTTTGGAATGGTGTGGTGTTTATACTATAAATACAATCTCCACGAATACCAATTTGTCTATAGTTTTCATCATCTTTCATAATAGCAATTATCTCTGAACAAAATGCTCTAAATATCCTTGCTGTATTTTCATCTGCCGTTTCACACAGCTTACTCGAGTTAACCATATCCACAAATAAAGCTCCTACCCCTGTTCTAATTCCATTAGAATATGTAAACTCTCCATCAGATGCAGGTACTTTGTCTTTATTTTCAATTTTTGTTTTAGAACTTAAAATATTATCCACTCTTTCCTTTGAATCCTTGTAATTATAAGGCATTTTTAGACTCCTTTCCATAATATCTGTATTTATTTCTACAAATTTTTTTTAATTTAAAATTATCCTTAATATACTTTTAAAATAAATATCACTTATATACTATTTTTTTGTTTATTTCTAAATTTTATTTAATATACTACTTCTTATTAAATTTCATATTTCTTATAAGTTTCCCTCAATTTATTTTGATATTCTTTAGAACTTTTACAAAGCCTACCATAAGAAAATAAATATACTTTATAAAGAAGACCTCCAGTAATTAATATATCTAAATAATAAAATATATTTTTTGCTCCATCATTTAAAATAGAAACATAATTCCAAATAAAACTATAAATATTCCAAGATTTTTCTAACCAAAAAAAATGTTGAATCATGTATAAGAACAGAATAACAACAATTAGAAATGTAAAATACCCTAAATTACTCCATTTTTTCATATCATCCCTAATATTTTTTTGTTTTAATTCTTTCCTGATCTTATTGTTTTCTTTATTTAACTTGTCTATTTCAATATTTTTATCAGTTATCTTGCTATCCATACTGTCTTTTACATAGTTTGTAACTTTAGTAAAAAGTTCATCATTATTTATTGTACAAGGATTCTTAGAATGTATTATTTCAAAAATATCATGTTCTATTATCTGCTCAGCATAATATTTTTGTTCTTTTAAATCTTGTGTTATTTCAGATATTCCAGATAAGATTATATCAATTATCTCTGGAGAGTAAATGTTTTGATCATTATTTTTTAAATTAAGAAAACTAACAAAACTTTTATAATCATCAGAAGTCCTTCCCAAAAATCGAAACATTATAGTCATCCATTCACTAGGCAATAGTATAATTGGATTAATAAAGCCATACTCTAAACTCCAGTCCCTTAATTGTTGATCTGTTGAAATTAAAAAATTATTCATATTTAGTATACCTTTATTTATATCATTTTTTTCTTTTCTAATTTTTAATAAAGACAAAATAATTTGAGTGTCATTTTTAGCAATGAGTTCTCCACTAGAAAAATCCGAAATTCTTTTAAAATTGAAGATTGAATCTTTCATTTTTTGCATTTCATTATTTTCCTCAAACTTAACATTATTTTTATATTCTACAGAAATTTTATTATTTTCTTTAAGTTCTTCATACTTAGAAAAAATAAAACTTTCAAATTCCCTCATATTAATGTTTGTTCTATTTTTTTTCCAATTATAATAGTACAAATACATCCCATCAGAAGAATATTTTTTGAAAATTTCTTCTGGTGAATTATGATTATGTACTTTAAAAAGTTTATTTATTCTATGTCTTATAGAACCTTTAAATTCTTCTTCTGTTACACTTAAAATTTTCAAGTTTATTTTATAATCAATGCAACGTTTTATAAATTGTAAAGTAAGCTCTTTTCTTTCTTCTCCATTTAATCCAATAGCTCTATATAAAACATTTGAATCTAAGAAAAATATTTTATTACTTATTTGCTTTTGACTAAGCTCTTTTGGTGATGCTAACAGACAATATTCCAAAGAAAGACTCGTAATATCAAAAATTATTTTATCTTTTTCAACTGCATTATATTTAAAAAAATTATTAATTAAATTAACATCAATATCACTAATACTATATTCTTTAAGAATATCTGAAAAAGAATGCACATTGGAATGTAGAAATAAATTATAATTTTCTAAATTTTTAGTAAATATGCTATATAAAAATTGAAAAATTTTGGCTCTATCTTCTTCCATATTTTTACTATTTATACTCTTCAAATATTTGTCAACATAATATTTTAAATCTTTTTTTTTAATCTTATCTTTTAACTTAATATATACATTTTCAATTAGATTATATTTTGGAACTTCAAGATGCATATCTTCCATTTGAAAAGTTTCAGAAGATTCATTTAATATTTTTTTTATTTCTTCTTCTGAAAAAGGTAAAAAATAATTTTCCTCAATTGCCTTTATAATTTCAGAGATAGTTTTAGAAACATTTTCATATTCTAAAAATATTGCTTTTATAATTTTTTTAATTGTGTTTTCTTTTTTTACTTCATATTTCCCATCCTTATATAAAACAGCAGCTAATCTAAATATATCTTCTTCCCTTTTTAATGAATACATTCCTTCTCCCCCTTTTTGTTTTTTAAAGTGCCCCACACTCATATAATATTTTCTCTATAATCTCCCATATAGATAGTGAAGGGTTTTCTTTATAAAACTTATATCCCTTATAATTTTCTAAATTATATCCATTTTCTTCATTCTTATTCATAATATCTTTAGCTCTTTTGATTGCTTCCTTTACATCATCTATTGTCAATTTCTTAAGAATCCGTTTGAAGTTATTCTCTCTTTTATAATCATCTAAATTATTAAATTGCTCTCCATAAGCTCTATTAATAAATGAAAAATATTGAGAACGATGATTTAAAGGAGTATTAAAATCTATTTTATGTAAAATTATCCATAACTCAAAAGTAAAGTTACTATAACCTAATTGATATTTGATTTGTCTACCTATATCTTGTGCTTCTTTCATTCGAGCTAATGTCTTATAAAATTGTTCTTGATGAATAGCTTCTTCACTTTCTTTATCAAAAATATGTATAATTTCAGTTTCTTCTAATATAGTTATTCCCTTTGCTCTTGAAAGAGGATCTTTTTCAATTTTTAAATCTAATTTTACATTATATTTTCTTTCTGGAATATTATTAATAGTATTCTGTAACCATTCTAAATAGTATTTTTCTGTTTCTCCTTCTACTGAAAAATAATATTTTTTTGTTTTTTTCATCATATTTTACACCTCTTTTTTATTTTCTATAAAGTTTTCAAAAATAGGTGTAAAATCAACATCTCTAATTGCTCCATAACGATCTACAAAATAATTTTTCATATAATCTTCATTTTTACGAACTCCTTTTTCTCCAGAAGTTCCAAAGTCAGATAAAGAATAATGGATACTACAATGATTTTCATCATCTCTTTCTACAAATTTAATCTCATCACGTCTAAATAAGTTACTGTTTAAAAAAATAGGATTGTGTGTATTAAATACTAATTGAGCATTTTTCTTATTTATCTCATCATTGTGAAAAATATTAATAATATTCATTAATGCCATTGGATGAATTGAAGCATCAAATTCATCTACAATTAATATTCCTCCATTTAATAAAGCACTAACTACAAGAGGAAACATATTAACAAAACGAATTGTTCCATAAGATTCAAATAATTCTGCTGGTATTGCAGTACCTTTTTCTTTTACTTTAAAAAGTGAGCATAGTTTCATCTCTTTATTTTCTTCATCTGCAACATATCCTAAATCATTAGAATTAATTCCAAATAATTTAGCTACCTCACTTATATGTTTTTCTATATAAATTGATTCTTTCTTTGGTTCTTCAAATTTATGAATTAACTGCATAGAATCAGCACGATAAATAACCATAAACTTATTACTTAACCACTCTGAAATTAATGAAACTATTTTTGTACTAAACATTGTTTTAAAACCATTCATTAAAAATAATTCTTCTTCATTAAGATTATTTTTTGCAACAACAGTAACCCCATCATTAAAATCATTTACTAAATAATCTGTAATTATATTAAGATTTCCTAATTCCAATTCTTTTTCTCTAGAAAATAGCATTTTATTATTTATTTTAAGATATTCTTCTATAATTTTTCTCTTATAATTAATATCTAAGAAATTACCTAAATCAAGAGAAAAAGAATACTCTATAAGTAACTCTTGCTCAATGAACTTGATATAAAAACTAACTGGTTTAATTTCCGTAAGAGTATTGTTTGGAATTAATTCTAAAGCACCTGCTGCAATATTTGGTGTTTTTTTATCTTTATCATTACGAATATTTCCTCTAAGAACAATACTTTTAAAACTATCCATTGCTCCAATAATATTTGTTTTTCCAGCTGCATTTGCTCCATAAATAACTGCTGTACTTAAACCTTTATAAGTTTTTCTTCCAATTTTTTCTTCTAATATACTATAATCTAATCCCTTTTGCTTTGGTGCTGGAACTAGTGAAAATACTAATTCTTCTTTAAATGACTTATAGTTTTTAGCTTTAAACTCTAATAACATATTACCTCCTTCATTTTACATATTTTATGTAAAATTATACTTTATTATATCTTATTTTTGCTATTTTATCAATATTTTTATTTTATTTTACTTAATTTTCGCAAAATTCTTCTATTTTTTATAAATAGTAAAACAATTAAAAATTTACTTGACTTTTATCAAATAAAGATATATTATTTAAGTATGGTAATACCATACTTATTATTGGAGGTATTTATGGGAGAAATTATTCAAATTAAAGTTGAAAAAGGTGGTATAGGCAAAACCTTTATTGCTTCTAACTTGGCTCATTTACTTACTCTTTTAGAATATAAGGTAATTATTCTTAGTATTGATTCACAGAATAATGTATATAGTATCTTTAATAAAATAAATCAGAGAATAAAAGGAAGTTTAAAAAAATCTATTTTAAGTAATGAGATTTATAAAATAAAACTAAGAGAAAATTTAGATTTTATACCTATTGAGCTATATTTAAGTCCAAATATTTTAAAAGAAGTTCCTGCTTTTTTAAGAAAACTTAAAAAGAATTATGATTATATAATAATAGACAGTCTTCCAGCATTAAAAGTAGACAATATCTTTTTAGAAAACTCTGATAAGATTATTATACCAGCACATGGTGATAAAATGACATTGCAAGGCATAATCAGTATAATAAAAGATCATAGAGAGAAGATACATTCTATAATATTTAATAAATATATCAATACCAAAATTAATAAAGAATATTACGAGGAAATTAAAGAGATTTGTAAAAATAGTGATATTTATATATCAAAACCTATAAAGAGCAATGCCTTTATCGCTGAGTTAATAGAAAGAGGTAAAACAATTTGGGAAAGTAGATCTAAAAAAATAATAGAAACACAGGAAATCTTCAAAAATATAGTTAGAAGATTTTAATTTTAAATAATTTGTATGGTTATACCATACTATTAAAAGGAGAATTATGACTATTAAATTAAATTTAGATGATTTTAAAAAAGAAATTTCCCTAACTAAGAAAAAAGATGAGAATTTGATAGATTTAAAAGATTTTGAATATATTTCTTATACAAATAATAATGAAGTTGATGATTTCCTAAATGAAAAATCTTTTATGTTAATTAATTTTATAGGAAAATCTAATATTTTTTTAGGTAACATATTTTTAGAAGTTCAAAATTATTTAAATGATAATTCCATTGAAGAAACTACTTATTGTGATTGGCTTCAAAGAAATGGTTTTAATAGAATGACAGCATTGCGATACAAAAAAAGAGCTGAGATATACAATTCTTTATTATCAGAAAATTCTAAAAAGATTATTGCACTAGCAAATCAAAAAACAATAGATGAGATTTATAAGTTCAATAATAGACAAGGTATATTAACTTATCTTGAAAAAATTAATAATATCTCTGAAATTGAAAATTACTTAAATAATGCTCTAACTTTAAAAAAAGATGAAGAGGAGGTGGAGATAATTGAAGTAGATAGCTTAGATTTAGAAAATAGAGTGAGAAAACTATCTACCTCTATTGAAAATCTTGAACCTAAAAAACAAAAACAAGTAGATAGTTTACTCAAAAAGATTGAAAAAATTATGAACAGTTAATTTATTATGTAACAACTTGTTACACAAACAGAGGTTAAGACTAATGGAGAGAACTAGAAAATTTAACAGTAAAATGATTAGAAAAAGAATTATTTTAGGAAAGAAACTTACAAGAGGAATGTTTGATTATATAAGAAGAAATCCAGATGAATTTAAAGATTTAGTATTTGTTAGAAGAAGATTTAAAAATATACAGAGGTAATAAGTATGAAACATTTTTTGAAAGTTAAAGATATTAAAGAGATTGTTTTAAAAGAGTATGGAAAATCAATATCCAGCAGCAAAGCATATGAAATTATTAGAATCTTAAATTTAGAGTTAGAAGAAAAAAATATATTAACTATTAGAGGTGCTGTAAGTGAAAAATACTTTAATACTAGGAAAAAGATTATCGTACAACTCTTAAAGGGGGTAAAAAAGAATGAATGAAAGAATCACTAATATAGATATTAGAAAAATATTTGAATGTTCTAAACCCACTGCATTAAAAATAATGAAAAGAATTTTAAAAGAAAAAAAATTAACAAAAGGAAAAATAAGCAAGAATGATATAAAGAAAAGATTTTATATTGATATATAAGGAGCTGATAAAATGTTTAGAATTAATGAAAGAAACTTAATAGGTATTGTTTTTACTGGATTTATAACTATTTTTATAATAGGTCTTGTACTTAGTAATTGTTATTCAGTTAATACAGGAGAAGTTGCTGTTATATCAACTTTTGGAAAAATCACTAGAATAGATACAGAAGGTTTAAATTTTAAAATACCTTTTGTACAATCAAAAGACTATATGGAAACAAGAGAAAAAACATATATCTTTGGAAAAACAGATGAACAAGATACAACCTTAGTTGTTTCTACAAAAGATATGCAATCAATATTAATTGATTTGACTGTTCAAGCGAATATTACAGACCCTGAAAAACTATATAGAGCATTTCACAACAAACATGAATATCGTTTTATTAGACCTCGTGTTAAAGAAGTTGTACAAGCTACTATTGCAAGGTATACCATAGAAGAATTTGTTTCTAAAAGAGCTGAAATTAGTAGAATCATAAATGAAGATATAGCAGATGACCTTGCCGAATATGGTATGAATGTATCTAATGTTTCTATTGTAAATCATGACTTTTCCGATGAATATGAGAAAGCTATTGAAATGAAAAAAGTTGCTGAACAAGCAGTAGAAAGAGCAAAAGCAGAACAAGAAAAATTAAAAGTAGAAGCTGAAAATAGAGTAAAACTTGCTGAATATGCTTTAAAAGAAAAAGAATTACAAGCAAAAGCTAATGAAATAGAAAGTAATTCATTAAGTCCACAGTTACTTAAAAAGATGGCAATAGAAAAATGGAATGGAGTTTTACCAAAAGTTCAAAGTCCTAATAACAATAATTTAATTAGTATAGACTATTAAGAGGTAAATTATGGATATACAAACTATAATAAGAGATATTTTTAATGAAAAAAAAGAAGTCTATTCAACGGTTGAAGTAGCTAAAAAACTTGGTATTTCACCAAAAACAATAATTAATCAAATAAATAGTGGGAATCTCATCGCTTTTAGAATAGGAAAATTATATAAGATTGCAAAATATAACTTAATAGAATTTTTAGAAAAAAATGTTTTAGATAAAGAATAAAAATTTTTTGAAAAAATTTTACTTTTGTTATATACTCTTATTAAAGTGTGAGAAGAAAGGAGGAATTTTGTATATTAGTTCTTATACTAGAAAAAGAGGCAAATTTTTTCACATGATAGTTGAGGTGTTTAAAAACAAGAAAAGACATTTTAAATCAAGGTCTTCTAAAACTTCTGATAAAGAAATCGCTGAAAGAATGTTGGAGGGATTTGAACAAGAGTGTATATCTCTTTTTAAACTAAATATAAATAAGGATAAAATTCTTAATAATGAAAGACTCTTTAAGAAAGTTCCTGATATAGCTGATATGTATGATAAGAATGTAAAGTTTTGTGCATTCGCTAAGCAATATGTTCTTATGAGATATAAATCAATATCTGATGAAACTTATTCTAGCTATCTATCAGTAGTTAAAAATTCTATTATTCCTTATTTCTTTAAACTAAATAAGAAGTTAAGAGAAATTGAGGCTCTGGATATTCAAAAGTACTATTTCCATGAACTTAATGTAAGAGAAGTATCACCTAATACAGTAATACATTATCATAATTTATTAAGTTTGATATTTAAATATGCTTTAAAATTAGGAACAATTGATAAAAATCCTTTACTTACAGTTGAAAAACCTAAAAAGCAAAAATTTATAGGTAAAACTTATAACCCAGAAGAAATCCATAGATTATTAAACTTATTGAAAGAAGATTATCCTCAAATTTTTACACCAGTATATATTACTCTTCAATATGGTCTTAGAAGAAGTGAACTTATTGGTTTAAAGTGGAGTGCTATTGATTTTGAGGGAAATACCTTAAAAGTAATTTCAACAGTTACACAAACTGCAATAGAGGGAACACAAATTATAACTTGTAAAAATAAGACAAAATCTATTGCAGGAATGAGAAGTTTTTTCTTAACACCTAAAACAAAAGAAATTTTATTAGAATTAAAAAGAAAACAAGAGGAAAATAAAAAAACATTTGGAAGTTCATATTGCAAAAAGTATGAGGAGTTTGTATTTGTAGATCCTATTGGAGAAAGGATAAAACCTAAATCTCTAAGTGGAAGATTCGCTCATATACTTAAAAAGAATGGTTTACCATATATAAGGTTTCATGATTTAAGACATACAGCAGCAACCCTTTTATATGGAGCTAATACTAATATCAAAGATATACAAGTATTTTTAGGTCATAGTAGTGCAAAGACAACAATGGATATTTATATTCACTTGTTTAATAACAGCAATATAGGGACAGTATCGGCAATTGATGAAAGAATAAATATATAGTATAGATACTTTGAATTTCAAAATAAAAAAAGGTTATCGAAAAATATAAGATAACCCTTAAAAATAGTCATATTGAGTAAAAATTTACCCTGCCACTCCCTGTCAAAATAAATTTTTGATAGTCTCAACATAGCATAAATAGTTTATTGTATGGCTGGGGTGGCTGGATTCGAACCAACGCATAACGGAGTCAAAGTCCGTTGCCTTACCGCTTGGCGACACCCCAA
>FLSK01376968.1_pt1 | contig 49521 bp, 30 predicted proteins | sample 1550541 | NCBI WGS metagenome assembly FLSK01 (sample SAMEA4031773, study PRJEB14383) | metagenome | biome: human; feature: oral; material: saliva | place: Philippines | collected 2014
GGGGTGATCTTTTCAGGAAGCTCAGAAATGAACTTACCCAACTGATCCAGCTTATGAGCGTTAATGCCCATCGTGCGCTGCTCAGCCACCTCGGTGCGGAAATTACCGTCAGTGTACGAAGAAGTCGAAATTTCGGTGAAGGTCACCTGCGCGTGATGCTCCTTCAACCCCACAGCCTTCGCCAAACGCGCCATCGACGCCTTAATACGGTATGCGCTCGCACCCGACTTCATCAGGATGCGGCCCAGGCGGAGCACCACCTGCGACTGCGCGACCAGGTGCTCATGAGCCAGACGGGTAGACCCCAGATAAATACTGCGCGTATTAGTGTCAGGGTACGGCTCGGTAGTGCGGGGCTGATCATCCATGAGAGGCCTTCCGGGTCGTGCTATTCACGTGCTATTCGTGTTGGTGTGGTTCCTTATCTAGCATAGGGGAGAAGCCCAAGCGGGGATAGTGTCAGCCCGTCAGTAAAGGCGGATGCGACGGGCACGCTGAGCGCAGACGGGAGGGGCTGCGGGGTGCTTATATTCGGGGCAGGTTTAGCGGATCAGGTTTAGCGGCGCAGTTTTATCGGCGCACCGGCCAGCGGCCGTCAATAACCTCGGATTCCTTACCCGGCTGCGTGCGCAACCACGCCTGGAAGCTCGCCGCCTGCTCCGCCGCCCACTGAATCTGCTGCTCGTGCAGCTGGCGCGCATCCACGTTGAGGACCTCGGGGAACTGCTCGGTCAGCTTCACCAGCAGACGCTCCGCCGCCAGAGCATCATCTGCGGAGGTGTGCGCATTCTCCAGGGAGACACCGTACTCGGCGGCGAGAACCTCCAGGGTGCGCTTGCCGCGCTTACGCGGAATCACATGCTTATGCAGAACATACGGGTCGAGCACCACACCCGGCGGCAGCTCGCCGTTGGCAATATTGTGGCGCAGCATCTCGTGGTGTAGCACCGAAAAATCGTAGGCAGCATTGAACGCAATAATCGGCACACCATCAATATTGAGCGCACCAATAGCGCCGGCAAGCTCCCACACGACCTCGCGGGCGGGACGGCCATGCTCACGCGCGTACTTGGTCGTAATACCGTGCACAGCGGCGGCACCGGCAGGAATCTCAACGCCGGGGTCAGCAAGCCACTCGCCACGGCGCACCACATTACCCTGAGCGTCCAGCAGGATCAGGGAAGCAGTCACGATGCGGGCGGTGGTGACGTCCACACCGGTGGTTTCAAGGTCAAAAGTGGCGCGCAGGCCGTTCATCCAGGTCATGCTATAAGACTAACCCAGCAGAGAAGGAGGCGCGCGCCCGGTGGTCATTGCCACCTCCCCGACCGGTGAGCTGGAAGCTGGATATAGATATGGATATCCGTCAAAGACCTGTAAGTTGGGCACTCGTTGGAACGAGCGAGGAGGCTATACATGTGGTTGCTTGTGCATTCGAATACCAAGAGGATGATGAGAATGTGATTTTTGATTCAATTAAATATATTTTTAGATACTTTAATATTTTCAATATTCGAAAATATGTGCAGCTCATAGTTATATTTTCGAATATATTAGTGTATAGTTGTGGGCATGGAATTTAAGCTAGGTGAACTTTTTTGTGGCCCCGGTGGCCTTGCCATTGGCGCAACTCGCGCTTCTATCTCTGACCCCGACTGGAAGATTGTTCACCAGTGGGCGACTGACTACGACGAAGATACGTGCAATACTTACCGCCAAAATATCTGCCCGGATCGCCCCGAATCTGTAGTACATGCAGATATTCGAGAGCTCGACTACTCCGTGCTGAAAGAGCTGGGCGATATTGATGGTCTAGCCTTCGGCTTCCCCTGCAATGACTTCTCTACTGTGGGTGAGCAGAAGGGTCTGGATGGTACTTACGGTCCGCTTTATACCTATGGTGCCAAGGCCTTGGAAATGTTCCAGCCTCTGTGGTTCCTTGCTGAGAATGTCGGCGGCCTTCGTAGCGCTAATGAGGGTAAAGCTTTTAACCAGATTCTTGAGACCTTTGAGAAGGCTGGTTATAAGCTCGTGACCAATCTCTATAAGTTTGAGGAATACGGCGTTCCTCAGGCACGCCACCGCATTATTATCGTGGGTATTCGTAATGACCAGGATGTAGAGTTCAAGGTTCCTTCTACTGAGCCTTATCGCAATCATGATGTGTCGGCTCGTACCGCATTGGAGCAGCCTCCTATCACTGCTGAGATGACTGGTACCGAACTGACTAAGCAGTCGCAGGTCGTTCAGGAGCGTTTGTCATACATTAAGCCGGGACAGAACGCTTTTACTGCGGATATTCCTGAACATCTTCAGCTGAAGGTTAAGGGCGCGAAAATCTCTCAGATTTATAAGCGTCTTCACCCAGAAAAGCCCGCTTACACCGTAACTGGCTCTGGCGGTGGCGGTACTCACATGTACCACTGGGAAGAGAACCGAGCGCTCACTAACCGTGAGCGTGCGCGTTTGCAGACGTTCCCTGACGACTACAACTTTGCGGGTAGTAAGGAGTCTGTTCGTAAGCAGATTGGCATGGCAGTTCCGGCTGAGGGAGCCCGTGTTATATTTGAAGCGATTTTGAGGACTTTTAAGGGTGAAGAATATCCTTATCAGGAAGCTTCTTTCTAAACCTAAAGAAACTGCAAAGGAGTAGTTTTTATGGCTCGTAATACGTGGTGGGTTACTAGGCCCAAGCGTGCTCTGCCCCCTGTCCCTCGTTGCCTGATGGCAATTGCCTATGAAGCTCAAGGCAAGGTCTGGAAATCAGCCAATAAAACGATGGAACTCACTATTGAGAAGAACCTTGAATTGGCTGGTCTCAAGACAAAGGGCACACGTCGAGATCAGACGGGCGGCGGAGCCCGCACGTATCGAGCCTGGCTGAAAAGCCTCGGCCTTATCTTCATGGATAAGGGCGGAAAACTTTGGTTGACTGATGCAGGGGAGGCGCTTGTCCAGAAGGAGGCGTCTCCTCTTGCTGTCCTTAAAAAGCAGGTTTTGGAGTATCAATTCCCTAGTGCTTTTGCGCATAAGGGGCAGTCATCTGTTGATACTCGTTTTAAAGTTCGTCCCTTTATCTTCCTTCTGCAACTTCTACTAGACGAGCGTCTGGAAGGCTATCTCCACGAGAAGAACGAGATTGGAAAGATTGTCATTGCGCATGGTGTATCAAATAAAGAATCGTGCGTCGATGATGTTGTGAACCGTATCCTGAAGCATCGTCGCATCGGTGATGCCTCTCTGGAAGACAACTATGTTGATTTGTACGTGACGACACGTGCTGTACCTGATATCAAGAAAATTTTCTTGAATCATGGGGATATTGCAAATACCTTTGGTAACTGGCTGGGTTATACGCAGCTCATTGAAAGGTATGACGGCGTTTGGTCTATCGCTCCTGGAGCTGAGGACGAAGCACGAGAAATTGTTGAGAAATACGCTTCTAAGCCTTTGATTGCTAAGCCGGAAGACGAAGAATACTTCCAGCGCAGGTATGGTCTGCGACCTGGCAAGTTGAAAGATACCCGTCGCCTTGAAAGCTCGGGCAGTGTCTCTTCGAAGATGATTGAGGAGAAGAATGTTCTTCTTGCTGCTGAGAAGTATGTTGCTCAGCGTTTTATCAACGGTGTAGATGAGCAGCTTATCTCTGATATTTCTCTCGAAACGGGTGTATCGCTTAAGGATACGGAACGTATTCTTTCTGCTAAGTATCCGAAGGGTCTTGTCGATTCATTCCTCTCTGAGTATGTTCAGATGGCTTTTGAATCTCGTGATAAGGCTACGGAGTTTGAGAAAGCAACGACTTCGATTTTTGCCGATATTTTTGGTCTTTACGCTGAACATATCGGTCAGAAGGGCATTGTTCCTGACGTGGTTATTGCCTCTCGTGAAGATGGCTGGTCAGGTATCTTGGACAGTAAAGCATATGCCAAGGGATACAGCATCGGACATGACCACCGTAACCGTATGGTTGAGTACATCGAACGGTACCCGAAGTATGGCCCTGATTTTGCGATGCTCGCGTTCTTCTCATATGTGGTTTCAGACTACAAGGATTCGGTGACCCCTCAGATTCGTACTATCTCTGAGAAATCCGGTGTTCCCGGGTCGGTGATTACTGCGCGAGATATTGTGCGTATGGTGGAACGCCACAAGAAGAAGCCATATACTCACGCGGAGATTCGCGAAATTTTCTCGCTGAATCGTGCAATTACGTTTGAAGATATTGGGTAGAAGATTAATTTCTTCTTTAAAGATTTTGTATGAAAGGGAATATTTTATGGCTCATAATATGTGGTGGTTTTCCCGACCTAAGCGTAATTTGGCATCTACCTCTCAAGCTTTGAGGGAATTTGCTCTTCTGTTTGAGGGACGCAGCTGGAGTTCTGAAGGACGGGAGATCGAGCTTTCCTTTGAAGAAAATCTTGAACGTGCAGGAATTAAGGGAGAAGGACCTCGATTTGACCGAACGGGTGGTGGGGCCCGTACATACCGAGCCTGGTTTAGAAGTCTCGGGCTTTTTTATCAGGATAAAGACAAAGTGTGTTATCTAACGGATGCTGGGGAGGCACTGGTTAAAAATGATATGCCTCCTTTTGAGATTATTAAAAAGCAAGTTGTGGAAAATCAATTCCCCAGTACTTTCTCTTACAAATGGCCTTCTTCGGTTGATAGCCGTTTTGCGGTGCGTCCTTTTATTTTTATTCTTCAGCTTCTGTTGGATGAGCGTCTTAAGAAATATCTTAATGAAAAAGATGAAATTGCAAAGGTTGTTATTGAACATGGTGTCTCCAATAAACAATCTTGTGTAGACGATGTTGTGTCGCGCATTCTTGAATACCGACGTATTGGTGATGAATCATTAGAGGATGACTTCATTTATCTATATAAGCTTCCTAGAACTAAAAAAGAAATTAATATGACAAATGTTGTTGCAGGGCTTAGGGATATTGTTAATACTTGCGGTAACTGGTTGGAATATACCCAGCTTATCGAACGGAAAAACGGTAACTGGTCTATTGCTGCTGGTATGGAGGAAGAAGCTCGAGAACTGGTAGAGAAATATAAGGATAAACCGCTACTGGACCGGCCTGATAACGAGGAGTATTTTCAGGGGCGATATGGTTTGCGCCCTGGAAAGACCAGGTATACCTCTCGTCGTGGCAAGAATGGTCGTGTATCCCCAGAGGATATTAGAGAACGACTTGTACTCTTGTATGTTGAGGAATATGCAAAGACACGCTATATCGAGAGGGTAGATGAGCAACTCATTACCACGATTTCAAATAAATCTGGAGTGCCCTTCAAAGATACGGAGCGGATTCTTTCACGAATTCTTTCAGGAAAGTATCCGCATGGATTTAAGGACCGATTTCTCCAGGAGTATATTGAGTTATCGCGCGGTGGGCGTGATAAGGCTACCGAATTTGAGAAGGCAACTTCTTCAATTTTTGCCGATGTTTTTGGGCTCCGTGCTGAGCATATCGGGCAGAAGGGTATCGTGCCTGACATCGTTGTAGCTTCCCGTGATGAAAAATGGGCGGGAATTTTGGATACCAAATCCTACAAGAAAAAATATAGTATTAGCAATGATCATAAAAATCGCATGATTGAATATATTGAACGTTATTCGGAATATGGGTTGGAATTTGCTAATCTTTCATTTTTTGCATACGTAGTCTCGGACTATGGAAAAAATATAAATTCTCAACTAGAGAATATTTCGAATAAATCTGGTCTTTTGGGGTCTGTTATTACGGCTCGGTATTTAGCTCGTATGGTGGAACGGCATCAGAAGAACCCATACATGCATGAAGAAATTCGCAAAATTTTCTCTGTGAACCGCGCTATTACTTTAAAAGACATTGACTAGTTAGGTCTGAGGCTCGCCCGCAAGTTTTGATATTTTGCTTGCGGGTGAGCTTTTCTTGTTAGCCAAAAATTTTATTTACCGAGATGGCTAAAACTGTGACTGTATAGTCGATATCGACCGGCACCGGAGGTGAACCCGCCGCCCACCCGATAGACTGAAACCATGACAACCCAACTTCTCACCGGCATCCCCGGAACCGGTAAAACCCACCACCTCACCGAACGCGCTCTGCGCTACCTCGCCGACGGGAACGACCCCGCCCGGCTACTCATCCTCGCACCCACCCGCACCGCCGCAACCCGCATGCGAGACACCATCGCCGCATCCAGCGACCGCAGCCTCTCCGTAGCACCCACCCGCGCCTGGGCAGCATACGCCTTCGACCTGCTCAAACGAGCCCAAACCCGCGGGCTCCTCAGCGGCGTAGAAGGCAACCTCAAACTCCTCTCTGGTCCCGAACAAGACGTCATCATCGGCGAACTACTCGCCAACCACGCCGAAGGCATCGCACCCGGCCCCACCTGGCCCGACGTCCTCCGCGACGCCCTACCCACCCGCGGCTTCCGCCACGAAATCCGCGACTTCTTCGACCGCATGGCAGAATACGACCTCACCGCCGACGACGTACACCGCCTCGCCACCGAACACAACCAACCCGCCTGGCACGCCCTCGCCCAACTACACACCGAATACCGTGCCGTGCGAGCCCTCCGCGCCAAAAACGCCTACGACCCGGCAGTACTCATCAATGACGCCTGCCGGCTGCTGTTGCGCGCTCCCGAATTCCTCGCCGAAGAACGCCGACGCTACGACCTGATCCTCATCGACGACGTGCAGGAACTCAGCCCCTCCATCTACCGGCTGTTGCGCCTCATCGCCGCAGAAGTCGCCCCCGCAGACGCCGCGCACCTGGCTGAAACCCACCCCGACCTCTTCGCTGAAGGCCCCCAGGTTGTCATGACCTACAGCGATGAAGCCGTCGTCCAGGGCTTCCGAGGTGCCCGCCCCGACCTCGTCACCACCCTGCAGGCAAGCTTCCCGAGCATGCGCACCCGCACGCTCACCACCTCGTACCGCCTGCCCGCACTCATGATGCCGCTTGTGGCGGACATTCGCCGCCGCCTGCCGCGCTACACCCGATTCGTGCCGCTCACCGCCGAGCAGGAGGGCGCGAAGGACAGTGCGCAGGGAGGCGCAAAGAACAGCGCAAAGAGCGGCGCGCCCGCAACCTTCGGACGCATCAACACCACCCCCGCCGACGAAGCCCTCACCTGGGGTACCACCGACGAACCGCTGCTGCACCTGGGCGCCGACGGTAAAATCCTCGACCCCGCACACTACCGCACCGCACCCGCCGGTGTGTATAAGTATGCGCTCGCCAGCTCCCAGGACGAAGCGAACCTCATCGCCCAAATGCTGCTCGAAGAACGCATCTACGGCAACCACCCCTACCGAGAGTCCGCCATCATCGTGCGTAACGGCGCGGACGTGGCGCGCATCCGCCGCGTGCTCTCCTCGAACGGCATTCCGTCGCGCACCTCCGCGGCGCTCGTGCCGGTGCGTGACGAGCCCGCCGTGCGCCCCTTCCTCGATGCGCTCAGCTTGCTTGTTTACGCCCGCAAGCGCGGCGAGAAGGCGCTGAACCCCGCCGTGCACATGCCCGCCGGAGAAGACGCAGAAGGTACTGAGGCGGGGGAGCGAGCCGGGTTTGAGACCCTCAGCGCCGCCGAAACCGAAGAGCTGATTCAGCGAAGCCTCAACGACGTCATCGCCGAAGAAAGCCGCGCCAACCCCCTCGGCGGCGCGCAGAGCGCCATCACCCTGCTCACCTCCCGGCTCGGCGGCGCATCCAGCATGGACGTGCGACGACTCCGCCAGCAGCTGCGATCCATCGAACTGCAAAGCGGCGGTCACCGACCCAGTGACGACCTGCTCCTCGGTGCCCTGCTGCACCCCGAAACCCTCCCCGAAGAGGGCGTGGGGCGCGCCGTGCACCGCATCGCAGCCGTGCTCTCCGCGGGACGTAAAGCACTCGCGCGCCCCGAATCCACTAGCACCGAAGTGCTCTGGGCACTCTGGGAAGCCAGCGGCCTCGAAAAGGTCTGGGTCACCCAGACGCGCAACGCAGGCCCCGACGCGGATGCCGCCCACCGCAACCTCGACGCCATGATTGGACTCTTCGAAGCCGCCGACCGATTCGACGAGCAGATGCGCGGCGCCGGTGCCGAACAATTCCTCGACTTCATCGACGCGCAGGACCTGCCCATGGACACCCTCGCCGCCCGCGGCGTACGCCAAGACGCGGTCGAAATTCTCACCCCCGCGCTCGCTGCCGGTCAGTCCTGGCACACCGTATATGTATGCGGCCTGCAGGAAGGCACCTGGCCCAACACCACCGTGCGCGGCTCCCTGCTGGCTACCGGCGACCTCGTGGACCTGTGCGACGCGCGCCTCCGCCAGCGCGCCCAGCAGGCAGAACAACAGCCGGGGGAGAGTGAGCAGCCTGTGCCGCCCGCCCGCATCCGCAGCTACCCCGAACGCGTGCGCGACACCCGCCACGACGAGCTGCGCATGTTCGCCGTCGCAGCCACCCGCGCCAGCACCCGCCTCGTGCTCACCGCCGTACGTAACGACGATGAAGCACCCGGCGAGTTCTTCGACTTCGTCCTACCCACCGACGCGGTCGGCGACTCCACGGATGTGCCCATCACCCGCGTGCGCCGCCCCGCGACCCTGCGTTCCCTCGTGGCGGAGCTTCGCCGCACCCTCGTTGAGGAGTCGCTGAACGCCATGCGCGCCGAAGACGCCCAGCAGGAGGACACACAGCAGAACGGCGCACCGATGCACAACGCACCGGAAGAAGAGGCGCTCACCCCGGAGGCTTCCGCGTACCGACTCGATGCCGCCTCCCGCACTCTGGCGCGCCTGGCGAACGCGCAGGCACCCGGTGCCGCACCCGACGAGTGGTGGGGTCTGCTGCCGCTTTCTAGCACGGAGCTGCTCTTTGCGCACCGCCCGGTGGACCACGCTGAGCTGGACGAAAACCACGGCGAAGAGCCTGCCGAAAACCCTGCAGAAAACCCCGGTCGCCGCACGATTACGCTCTCGCCCTCGCGCCTGGAAACCATCCACAGCTCCCCGCTGGACTGGCTGGTTTCTGCCGCCCGCGCGGAAGCCCAGACCGACCTGTCCCGCTCCCTCGGCACGCTCGTTCACGCCATCGCCGAGGAGTACCCGACCGGCACCCTCGAAGAGCTCCAAACCGCCCTCGACGAGCGCATTAGCTCCCTCGGTGTGCCCGCCCGCAAGGAAGACGAGACCGACGAAGAGTACCGCGAGCGCGTGCCCTGGGAATCCTACGCCCTCTACGAGCGCGCCAAGCGCATGATTCTGCGCCTGAGCTACTACTACCGTCAGCACATGGGTGACGCCGGCTGGCAGAACCTCGGTGTTGAAGGTTCCTTCGCGGTGCGTGTGCCCGTGCCCTTCGACCCCGCCGGTGAGGTTGGCGAGCTGGATGCGCTGCTCACTGGTCGTGTGGACCGCCTCGAGGGTACCGCCCCGGCGGAGGACGGAACCCGCCGCTACGCCATTGTTGACCTGAAAACCGGTAAGTCTAAGCCGACCGGCTCGGAGATGGAGACGCATCCGCAGCTTGCCGCCTACCAGGTTGCGGTGGAAGCTGGCGCGGGCGAGCAGCTGGAGGAGCGCTACCGAGCCGAAGCCGCCGCCCTGGAGGCGGGCGAACCGCTACCGGATGCCCGCCCCCAGGAGCTGGAGTACACCGGCTACACGGGTCATTCCGCAGGCGCGGCGCTCGTGCAGTTGGGCGCCTCGGGTGTGAATGACGAGAGCAAGACTCGTCTGCAGGTTCAACCCGCTCTGACGGAGCATGATTCGTGGGCGGCTGAGTTGGTGCAGCACGCCGCGGAGCTGATTGCTGGCTCGCAGGTGCAGGCTCGTCACCGTGAGGGCGGCTATGGGTGCCGTCTGCCGGAGATCTGCCCGATTTGTACGCGCGGCCGTCAGGTGACGCAGCCCTAGTAGTCGCGTACCCTACGTTTACTTTCGATATCACTCACCCCGAACCTCCCATGAGAATGATCCATGAGGAAGAGGAATCATGACTGACTCTGGCGCACACGGCGCTGATATGCTGGGCGCTACTAACCCGGGCGTTACTACCCCCGGCGCTCACCCCGGTTCTGGCACCGGCATGCTCACCCCCGCCCAGTGGTGCGAGCACAATAGCTGGCAGCTGCCCAACGGCGTGCTCTTCTCGGCAGAAGCCGCCGCGAACGACCCCGCGCTGAAGCCTGCCGACTACCGCAGCGCCCTCGACATTGCCGAGATGCTCAACGGCGCCGACGGTAAGAAGCCGACCCCCGAGCAGGTCCGCATGATTGAGGCGGGCCCCGCCCCAACCCTCGTCATTGCGGGCGCCGGTTCGGGTAAGACCGCGACCATGGTTGACCGCGTGATTTGGCTGGTCGATAACGGCTTTGTGCGCCCTGAAGAGGTGCTTGGCGTGACCTTTACCCGCAAGGCGGCAACCGAGTTGCGCAGCCGTATGCGTGCCGGCCTGAACACGCTGCGCCGTAGCCGTCGCGTCGCCCCGACCGATGAGGAGCTGCGCGAAGGTATCGCTGACCCGACCGTGCTCACCTACCACTCCTACGCGAATAACCTCGTCAAGGAGTACGGTCTGCGCCTGGGCGTGGAGCAGGACGCGCAGATGCTTGGCGATGCGCAGAAGTGGCAGCTTGCCGCGCAGATTGTGCAGTACTGGGAGGGGGAGCTTCCCCTCGATAAGGACGGCGTGCCGGTGTCTGCGGCGACCATGATTAACCAGATGCTGCAGCTTTCTGACGAGTGCGCGGAGCACCTGGTGGAGCCGCAACAGGTTATTGACTTCTGCACCGAGCAGTTGGCGGCGTACGCGGCGGTGCCCGAGCCTCGCCGTGAGACGAAGACTGAGAGGGACATTCAGAAGGTTCAGCGTCTGCTGCGTAACCGCCGAGTGTACGCGCGTATGGCGATCAGCTACGCCCGCGTGAAGTCGCGCATGCAGGTGCTGGATTTTGGTGACCTGATGCGTTTTGCCGCCCGTATTGCGGAGGCTGACCCGGCGATTCGCGAGGGTGAGCGTGCCCGCTTCAAGGTGGTTCTGCTGGACGAGTTCCAGGACACTTCGCACGCGCAGATGAGCTTGTTCTCCTCGATTTACGGGGCCGATGAGGCGGCCGGTATTCCCGCGCACCCCGTGATGGCGGTGGGTGACCCGAAGCAGTCGATTTACGGCTTCCGCGGCGCCTCCGACGGCCAGATGTTCAGCTTCTACCGTCACTTCCCGACCCCGCACGCGCAGCCGCTCTTCCTGTCCGTGGCGTGGCGTAACGACATTTCGGTGCTGAACGCGGCGAACCACGTGGCGGAGAAGCTGAAGGAGGTTCCCGAGTGGGTGCGTGCCGCCGACGGCGATATTACCGCCGCTCAGGTTCCTGACCTGCGCCCGCGCTGCGCCCTGGTGGGGGAGCCTGGTTCACCCGCTTTTGAGCAGGCTGCCGCGGGCATGGTGGGGCGCGTTGATTTGACGTACCACGACTCTGACCGCGAGGAGGCTGTGGCTATTGCCGAGCGTATTGCGGCGATGCGTACGCAGGCGGTGCGCGAGTATGAGCGCGCCTACGCGGCGCATCGTTCCGGTGATGGTTCGGTGCGTCCGCATCTGAAGATGCCTGAGATTGCGGTGTTGGCGCGTGTGCACGGTCAGCTGGACCCGATTCGTGTGGAGTGCGAGCGTCTGGGTATTCCGGTGCAGCAGGTGGGTTTGGGCGGTTTGCTTTCCCAGCCGGAGGTTGTGGATTTGGTGTCGGCGCTACGTGTGCTGGCTGATCCGAACCGTTCGGATGCCCTGGCGCGCCTGCTGACGGGTGCGCGTTGGCGCCTGGGTGCGGCGGATATGTTGGCGCTGGGCGATTGGGCGCAGTCGCTGGTGCGTGAGCGTGAGCGTGCCCTGCGCGAGCAGATGGCGTTGCGTATGCTCGCCGAGGCGGAAGACGCTGACGACGCAGCTGCTATCAACCTGCAGACGGAGCACCTGCGTGCCGCCCAGGAGCGCCTGGACGAAACCCTCAAGGGCGCGGTGGAGGATTCCTCCGGCTACGCCTCCCTGATTGAGGCAGTGGAGAACCTGCCGCAGGACGGCGCGGATGGCGAACCCCTCTACGGTGAGCAGTACCGCGGTCGCCGTTTCTCCCCGGCGGCGCTGGAGCGTCTGCGTGCTTTTGCTGAGCAGATGCGTGTGCTGCGTGCCGGTTTGAGTGAGGATTTGGGCACGCTTCTGTACGAGATTGAGCGGACCATGCTGCTGGATATTGAGCTGGCGGTCCGCCCCGGTACCGACCCGCTGGGTTCGCGCGCGAACCTGGACGCTTTCCACGAGGTGGCCGCCGCCTACGGAGTGTCTGCGCCGCGTATTAACGCGATGATTTACGCCGGTTCTGACGGCGTGAGCGCGGAGGAGGGCGACCCCGGTGCGCGCCGCTTCCTGCTGTCTTCGGGCGGCGTGAGCTACGTGATGGGCTTCCTCGCGTGGCTTGAGCGTGCCGATGATGAGGAGAAGGGCCTGGCGCTGGGCGCCGTGGAGCCTGACCCGAATGCGGTGCAGCTGATGACCATGCACGCGGCGAAGGGCCTGGAGTGGGATCATGTGCTTCTGCCGGGTCTGTGCGGTAGCGCGACCGGCGGGCAGACACCGAACCTGTGGCAGATGTCGGCTAATACGGCTCTGCCCTGGCCGCTGCGTGGTGACCGCGAGTACCTTCCGTCGGTCCTTGAGACGGCGGAGGAGATTACCGCTTTCGAGAAGGCGAAGGACCTGGAGGACTACCTGGCCGAGCATAAGGATGACGCCACCGAGCACACCGGCATGGAGGACCGCCGCCTCATGTACGTGGCGATGACCCGTGCCCGTAACCTGCTGGCGATGAGCGCCTACCGGTGGAAGAGCACCGCCGCAACACCCCAGCCGGTGCAGCCCTTCTGGGAGGAGCTGCTGGAGATGCTCTTCAACCCGCTCGTAGGTCTAGACGCGCCCTCTGTGCGTCTCCCGGAGACGATGGATGCGCCGTGGGCGGCACCGCAGCTGGTGGGCATGGGCCTGTCCTACACGATGCCGAACCCCGCTGATAAGCGTAAGAAGGTGCACCTGAACCATGTGCGCTGCTGGGCTGAGCAGCTGGCTGAGTCGAAGTACCGCCTGACCGAGCCGGTCACCCTGGTGCACGGCACGGTCGTGGATCCCGCGCTTCTGCCGCCCGCACCCGATGAGGCGGCACTGCTGGAGGAGCTGGAACGCTACCCCGTAGACGCTGACGAGCTCACCCCCGTACAGGCGGAGGCGCACGCGAACGCTCAGGCAACCTACGCCGAGCAGGTGCAACGCTACGCGTGGGCGCTGGTTGAGGCCATGGCTCCCGCCCTCGCGCAGGATTGGCAGCTGGCGGCTCCTTCCGCACGAGCACGCACTGTGGCGGAGAACTGTACCCGCCTGAACCTGCCGGTGCCCGAATGGATTATCGAAGCCACCGAGCGGGAGAAATGGCGTGAGGCGCAACCGCCTCAGCCCGGTTTCTCGCCGACGGTGGCGGCGGCGCTGCCGATTGAGGTGCGCGGCCAGTTCGCGCAGAAGAACTACGAGGACAGGAACCCGAACCTGGGTGCGGTGCTGACCGCCATGTGGCCTTTTGACCCGCTGGAGCGCCCCGTGATTTGGCGTTGGGCATCTGATGATGCCCTGACGCAGGGCACGGAGGCGATGCTGCGCCGCGGCCAGCATGAGCAGCTGGAACGTGAGATTGCGATTAACTCCTCGAGCCGTCGCGAGGCGGTGGAGCGTGCCGCACTGGCGGTGGAGCTCGCCGTCGGTGAGGGTGACCCGCACCGGGGCGCGGAGGTAGCGGGGGAGAGCGCAAACCACTCTGCATCCGCCATTCCCGAATCCCTGCGCCAGCAGGCGGTGGACTGGGAACGCGAAGCCGACCTGCTACTGCTCATGATGGGTCAGACCGACCCGGTGCTGAACGATCAGCTGCCCGGGCACCTGTCCGCATCCACGTTCATTCGCCTGAGCGAGGACCCGCAGGGCACGGTGCATCAGCTGATGCGCCCGGTGCCTCAGCGTCCCTCGCGCGCGGCAACGATTGGTACGGCGGTGCACGCGCTAATTGAGGAGCACTTCGGGGTGGCGCCGAGCGCCGACCCGCTTGAGGTGCCCGATGCGGAGGACACGGTGGGCGTTGACCTGCCTGGTTCTGTTGCCGCCTCAGCCGCCTCCACCTCGCCCGCTGATTCTGCAGATCCCGCTGAGCTTGCAGATTCCTCTGATTCTGCAGATCCGGCTGACCTGCAGGAACAAGGCGAGTTCACCTTCGAGGATGATTTCGAGGAGTCCGAGAGCGAGCTGGAAGCCTCCGTTCAGCGCCTCTGGGAGCGCTTCGCCAACAGCGAGTGGGGCAGCGATGAGTGGAAGGAACGCATCTGGGCGGTCGAGTACCCGGTTGAAACCCACGTTGAGGGCGTAAGCCTGCGCGGCCGTATCGACGCGGTGTTCCGTACCGAGGACGAGGACGGCGAACGCTGGGTGCTGGTGGATTGGAAGAGCGGTTCCCGCCCGAAGATAGCGACCATGCAGTCTCGACGCTTCCAGCTGGGCCTGTATCGTATTGCGTTCTCCCGCATTATGGGCGTGGACCCGGAGCGTATCAGCACCGTGTTCGTGTACTTGGGCGGCAAGGGTGTTGCGGAGGTGTGGGATCACCAGATCCGCGGCGGCCTGCCCTCGGAGGCGCAGCTGGCGAAGGTGATTCGTGAGGCGCGCAAGGGCTAAGCAACAAGGCTAAGCGGCAAGGCTAGGCGGCGGAGACATGCGCTCGCGCGTTAGCTTTGAGCCAATAACCGAATACAGAAAAGCAGCTCACGGAGGCATTGCGCCTCGTGAGCTGCTTTTCTGTGTGGACTTCTGCGGTTAATGGCAGAGAACGCCTCTTCACCCCACTGCATTAGGGTGATGAGGCGTCCTCAGCCGCTGAAGAACTATAGAGGTACTTCGTGCCCTCGCACGCTCCGGGAAAGAATCGCGCCGAACGACTGCCGCTCTCGCGGCCTCACTCGCGCCGCCGGCGCCCCGTGGGGTTTGCGTGCGTCTTTACTCTCAAACACAACCTCGAAAGTAACTCTATAGATTTCTGCCATCGGTGATTGGTTGCGCGGTGCATGAATCCGGCTCGGGTCTGACATGACCGGTCAGGGTCCCGTCCAATCTGTCTCCCCACTTTATCGCTGCCACGATATCAGCGCTGGTCAGTGCGCTATGGGGAGTGTGTCCGCTGGTTTTCTCGCGGCACAGCAAAAGTATTCCAGGAGTTTTTGAAAAAATCTACAGGGTAAGTTTTTACCCTAAAATGCACTATTTTGAGCATAGTTCAAGGTGAAGTTGAGACTCTGTGGACTCCCGAGGTCAAAAGTTGGTTCATGTGGGTTTGTGGCGTATTTGCACCCGGGAAATATTGTGAATGGCGCCTTTAGCGCACCTTCAAGTCTCAGCCTTAATCTGAGTCATTCATGCACAAAAATGCAAAACTGGTGCTCAAAAGGTGAGGGGAAACACTTAAAGAAATTTCGGCAAAAAGCCCACTAAAGCCCCTCCACTAGCCCTTATAGGCATCATCCCGTCGGTTTGGCAGACAGTCAGTGACAGACAGTCAGGAGAGCAGGTTTCACCGGGCGCGAGTCAGCGGATATACAACCCAGTAGGTACAGTTCAGCCCCGCAGCGCAGTACTGCGGGGCTGAACTGAAAACCTAGCTGAACCGAAAACCTATGCGGCAGGTGACACCCTGGCTGGCAACAACCTGGCGGCTACTTACCTTATGAGCTACTCGGCGGGACCGACCAATATCTATTCGGCGGGCCGACCAGCGGGCCGACCTCCTCCTGTCCGAGCAGTTCGCCGGAGGCACGCAGGTCGTCCTGAATGTCCAGGAGCATGGACACCGCGTGGGTTGCGCCGTCGCGGTCGCCGACCTCCACGGTGTGGGTGAGCCACTGGGCAATCGCGAACTCGGCGTAGAAGTTCGCGCGCTGCGCCAGGTAGGCGTCGGGCAGCTGAGGCATCTGCTGGCGGTACACCTCAATGGCCTCGTCGGTGAAGTCGATGTCCTGACAGGAGTATAGCCAGGCGAAGTCCTGCGCGGGGTCGCCCACGTGTACCTCGGACCAGCCGGTGACCTCAACAATGCGCGCCTCCGTAGGAGTCACGTGCAGCACGAGGTTCTCGGCACCCATGTCGCCGTGGACCACGCGCGGGCGGAACTGCCACATGGGGCTGGGGGAGAGCACGGCGCGCCAGTGCGCGAGCAGGTCGGCGGGCACCTTGCCGGTTGCGGCGGCACGCTCGAGCTCGGCGTTCTTGCGCAGGCGAATCTGCTCCGAAGAGTAGGAGGGCAGGTCAGCCTCGTAAATAATGTCTTCGGGCATCACATGCAGGGTCGCAATGTCCTTGGCGATGATGGACGCCAGGGAGGGGCGGTTCGCCGCAACTTCGCGGCGGCTCAGCTCAGCCAGCTGGTCTACGTCGTAGATGGTACCGGGGATGTGCGTGTACACGAACACGTTGCCGCCCGCGTACGGTACGGTGCCGGCGACGGTGGGTACGGCGAAGGGCAGTCGTGCGCGCAGGCCGGGGCTGAACGACTGCAGGATGAGGTGTTCAGCTTCCAGGCGCATGCTGGCATCGGGGCGGCGCGGGGCGCAGACTCGCCAGCGGCGACCGGTGGAGTCGGCGATGATTGCCGAGTCGAAGTCGTCGCTGTCTTCGCGGACCGGTTCGGCGCCGACGGGGTAGATCCCGGGCACTCCGGCGGAGACAATGGCTGCTAGCTGAAGGGGAGATAAAGTCACGGGTTAAGGTTACCAAACCAATGTGTGCCGTTTAGTAGTTTTTGGGATCTTTATGCCAAGTGGTGAAGATACTTGTGGACAAGCCTAAACGTGCTCGCTTGCGCAGTCCGTTGAGCTTCTCACCGCGCGCGTCCAAACATGCGGGTTCCTCACGCCCTGAATGAAAGCAACAGCTAAGAAACCGCGGCGGGTCAGGAGAACACAGTCTGGGAGAATACAATGGAAGACCGGCGATCACCGCCTCGCGCACCCGCATACACGCATGTCCGTATGCCCGCGCGAGCGCATGCCGCCTGCCCGTACCGCCCGCCTTACTGATGGAGCATTATGACCGCCACACCTCAGCAGCCTCAGCATATGATCTCCGCAGACGATATCCTTGCCGGGCTTGACCCTGATCAGCGTGCGGTCGCCACCGAGCTGGACGGGCCCATGCGCGTGCTGGCGGGTGCCGGTACCGGTAAGACCCGCGCGATTACGCACCGCATCGCCTACGGTATTGCGATCGGTCGCTACCAGGGCCCGCGCGTACTCGCCCTGACCTTCACCCTGCGTGCTGCGGAGGAGATGCGTACCCGCCTGCACCAGCTGGGTGCGCACGGCGTGCAGGCGCGTACCTTCCACTCGGCGGCGCTGCGTCAGCTGGCGTATTTCTGGCCGCAGGTGGTGGGCGGTACGTTCCCGTCTATCGTGCAGAATAAGGCAGCGCTCATTACGGAGGCGGCGAACCGTCTGCGCATCAGCACGGACCGTTCCCTGCTGCGTGATTTGGCGTCGCTGATTGAGTGGGCGAAGGTTCAGCTGCTCACCCCGGACACCATCATGCAGCGTCTGAGTGAGAAGCAGCTGCCCTCGGCGGTTACCCCGCAGAATATGCAGCGTATTTTCCAGGCGTATGAGGATTTGAAGGATGAACGTAACCTCATCGATTTTGAGGACGTGCTGCTGCTGACCATCGCCATGCTGGAGGAGGACGAGAAGCTCGCGGCGACCGTCCGCAACCAGTACCGCCATTTTGTGGTGGACGAGTACCAGGACGTGTCCCCGTTGCAGCAGCGTCTGTTGGATGTGTGGCTGGGCGGCCGCGACGATATTTGCGTGGTGGGCGACGCCTCCCAGACGATTTACTCTTTTACCGGTGCGACCAGCCGTTACCTGCTGGATTTTGCGCGCCGGTACCGTGGCGCGCACACGGTGAAGCTGACCCGCGACTACCGCTCCCATTCGCAGGTGGTGGAGTTGGCGAACCGTTTGTTGGCGGCGCGTCGCCCGCACCCCGATTCGAGCCCTCATTCGTGGGCGCCGCCGCTGGAGCTGATGTCTCAGCGCGGCCCCGGCGTGGACGTGGAGTGGTTCGGCTACGCGGATGATGAACAGGAGGCGGCCGGTATTGCCGAGGATATCCGCGACCTGATTGAGAAGGACGGTGTGCCGCCTGCGGAGATTGCGGTGCTCTTCCGCACGAACGCGCAATCGGCGGCGATTGAGTCGGCGCTGGCTACCGCCCATATTCCGTACCAGTTGCGCGGCGCGGAGCGTTTCTTTGAACGTCCCGAGGTTAAGCAGGCGATGCTCGCCCTGCGCGGTTCGGCGAAGTCCACGGACGGCACCGAGGACGTCACCCGCTACACCCGCGATGTGCTCGGCGGCCTCGGCTACAAGGAGGAGGGCCCCCTTTCCGGAGGCGCCACCCGCCAGAAGTGGGAGTCCCTCGCCGCCCTGGTGCACATGGTGGACATGATGGCGCAGCACCGCCAAGAGCAGCTTCAGGAGCACCGCGCGAACCCGCGCCCGGGCGTGCCCGAGCCACTACCTTTGACCATGCACGAGGTCGTGGCGACCCTGAACCACCGCAGCGAATTTAATGACGCACCGCAGGTCAACGGCGTCACCCTCGCCTCCCTGCACGCGGCTAAGGGCCTGGAGTGGGACGCCGTGTTCCTGTGCGGCCTGAACGAGGGCCTCATGCCCATTACTTTTGCGACCACCCCGGACGAGGTGGATGAGGAGCGCCGCCTGCTGTACGTGGGCATTACGCGCGCCCGCAAGTACCTGTGGCTAACCTGGACGATGACCCGCACCGTGGGCGGTCGCGGTCAGCGTAAGCGTTCGCGTTTCCTGGACGATATTGATCCGGCGAAGCGCCGCCGCAGGGCTGAGAGCGCCGGTTCCTCGTACGGCCAGGCCCGCTCGGCTCAGACTCGCCGTTCGTCAAAGGGAAGAGGAGATTATGGCTCAGCGTTTTAAGCGTGAGATTCTGCCCGCCACCGAGGACCGCCCGCAGATTGAGCTGGTCCGCTCGGCGCGCCGCACCCGCACCATCAGCATGCAGCGCGACGGCGTGGACGAGCACGGCAACCCCGCCTACCGCCTGCTCATTCCCGCCGCGAGTACGAGCGAAGAGATTGATGAGCATATTGCCCGCCTGCTGCCGCGCATTCAGCGTCGTGCCGCCCGCCGTGAGCGTGCCACGCAGCTGACGGTCACGGACGAGTACCTGTGCTCCCGCGCCCTGCACCTGGCGCAGAAGAACCTGCCGGAGCTGGTTGCCTCGGGCAGGCTCGAGAAGCTGTCGATTCGCTGGGTGAGCAACCAGCGTCAGCGCTGGGGCTCGGCAACCTACGCGAATACGCAGATTCGCATCTCCTCGGAGCTGCAGGGTGTGCCCGAGTATGTGCTGGATTCGGTGATTCACCACGAGCTCTGCCACCTGCTGCAGCCGAATCATTCGGCGGCGTTCCGTGCCCTGGAAGCGCGCTACCCGCAGCTGCTGCGGGCGCAGGCATACCTGGAGGGGTACGCGCTGGGGCGCTCGCGTGTTGAAGGTGAACGGGGCGAGCGCGGCGAAAACAGCGCCGGCTAAAATCCTGCCAGCTAAAATCCAGCCGGCTAACGCGCTTCCCGAAAATCAAAGAATCAAAAACCAACCGAAACACTCGAGCGGGGGTGGCTTGTACATTCACAAGCCACCCCCGCTCGACTGTCAGCTATTTACTTGTCGCCGCGCTACTTTCGCCGCTTTACTTTGCTCAGCTTTACTTTTCTTCGGGCGCGTCGCCGAAGCCGCCGTCCAGCAGCTTCTGCAGTTCCGAGTCGAAGTCCACGTCGTCCAGGCTGATTTCGTTCATGCGCGCATCGTATGCGGTGAAGTCTTCCAGCTCGGCGGGGGTGGGCAGGGTCTCCGGGGTGTCCCAGAGGCCGTCGCGCGCCTCAATGCCGTGGGAGTTTTCGTACCAGCGCCAGAACTGCTGTGCCTCACGCACCAGGCGCGGGCGCAGTTCCAGACCGACCAGGTTCTCGAAGACCTGCTCGCTGGGACCGCCGTCGATGCGGCGGCGCGCCATGATTTCGGTCAGCTGCGGTGCCTTGGGTAGGTTGCGGGTCGCATCCTCGGTCACGACGGATACCCAACCCTCGATGAGGGCGAGCAGACCCTCCAGGCGCTGCACCGCCAGTTCCTGGTCTTCGGTGCGCTGGGGGCTGAACATGCCGCCTTCGAATGCTTCCTGTACGGCGTCGGGGTTGCTCATGTCCACCTGGGATGCGGCGTCCTGCATGCGGTTCATGTCCACGCGAATGCCGCGGGCGTAGCGCGCCACGAGCTGAACCAGGTCTTCACGCAACCAGGGGTTTGCCTTGTGCAGGCGGATCAGCGCGGATTCACGCACGGCAAGGTAGAGCAGAACCTCCTGCGGGGGCACCTCGATGCTCTCGGCGAGTTGCTGGTAGCCGTTGGGCAGCAGCGCGGAAGAACCGGGCGCGAGGGGGAAGCCCACGTCGGTGGAGGAGTAGACCTCACCGGCGAGCTGTGCGAGTGCCTGCGCCATCTGTGCACCAAAAATCACGGAACCAATGTTGTTCAAGAAGCCGCTGTTAAGGATCTGAGAGATCTCTTCGGGCACGTCTTCGGGTGCGCCGGGCATGACCATGGACTGGGTGACTTCGGCTGCGACCGGCTCGACCATTTCGCGCCAGGAATCGAAGGAATGCTCCACCCATTCCGCCTTGGACCACGCCTGCACCGGATAGTTGTGGCGCTCAACGGTGGTCACCGCGTCCAGCCAGAGGTCGGCGAGGTTCGCCGCGTCTTCTACGGCGCGCTTGAGGTTTTCGGGTACGGAAGGGTCTTCACCCATGGAGGCGAGCATCTGGCGGGTCTGGTTCTTCACACTATCCCAGTTCACGCCGCTGGGGCTGTCGGATGCGCCCGCGCCGGAGAACATCGCCTGCACCTGCGCGAACATGCTCTGCATCATGGCGGGGTCAAAGCTCATGCCCATGTTCTTCAGGTCTTCGGGGTCGATGCTGATGCCGAAGGGGTTCTGGCCGCCTTCGCCGAAGAGCGCGCTGAAGGGGTTCTGCGCGTTGGAGGAGGCGCCCTTGCCGCCCTGGCCGGTTGCCCCAGCGGAGGGGTCGAAGCCCTGCTCCTGCATCTTCTTAATGAATTCTTCGAGGGGGTCGCGCTCGTTGGAGGCGCCGCCGGTGGGGTTCTCAGACATGTAGAAGCCTTTCGTAATCCGGGGGTGGGCGTAGCTGGCTCGCTCGCTGTCCAGCCTACCGATTTTTGCTGAGAATTTCCCGTGCCATTGCTGTGGAAGCGGGTTAATCAGCTAAGGGCTCACAAGCTTGTCTTTGGGGCCGGGGTTTGGGAGTTTTTTCGTGCCGCTGTCACCGTGCGGTGCTGACACAGCGCGGTGCGGGCCGGAACGTAAACGCCACCTGATTGCTCTATTTTTAGCGGGGTAACGGTGCCCGCCCGCGTGTTGAAAAGCAGGTTTATCCGGTACTGTAGAAACCATGACTAAGTCCACCCCTGATGCTGAGCAGCAGTCGAACGCCGCCTCCGCGAGCGTGAAGAGTAATGAGAAGGCGGCTAAGCGCCGTTCGCGTTTTGCGCCGCGCCGCGTGAACCTGCGTTCGGTGAGCGCTGTGGCGACGTGCGCCCTGCTGGCTGGTGCTTTTGTTCTGCCCAGTTCCTATGTGAAGGAGGGCCCCGGCCCGCTCTTTGATGTGCTCGGAACGTACCAGGAGAAGGACGTCATTGAGGTTTCTGGTGCGCCCAGCTATAAGACGTTCGGCAAGATGAACATGACCACGGTGTCGGTTTCGGGTGGCCCGTACACGGAGCTGTCCGGTGCGGAGGCGTTCTACGGCTGGTTGGCGTTTGACGGTAACCGCAGCCTCGTGGTGCCGACCGATGCCCTGTACCCGCATGTGAGCCATGAGCAGGCGACGGCGGCGACCGGCGCGCAGATGGCTGATTCGCAGACTCAGGCGAAGGTCGCGGCGATGCGCCAGCTGAAGATGGCAGTGACCGAGAAGGTTCAGGTGCTTTCCACGGTGGAGGGTTCCCCGGCGGCGAGCGCTCTGAAGGCTGATGACCGCATCGTGAAGGTGGGGGAGAAGCAGATTGAGACCCTCACCGATGTTCCGAAGGCTGTGAACGCCTCGAACGGTTCGCCGCTTGACGTGACCGTGGAACGTGGCGGCAAGCAGCAGACATTCAAGCTGACCCCGGTTCGTTCCAGTGACGATAGCCGCTGGATTCTGGGCGCGGGTTTGAAGCAGAGCTATGACCTGCCGGCACACGTGCAGTACAACCTGGACGGTGTGGGCGGCCCGAGCGCGGGTCTGATGCTGGCGCTGGGCACGGTCGATAAGCTGAGCGAGGGTACTTTGCTCGCCGATGAGGATGCCGGAGGCGACCCGTACCGCAGCTACATTTCGGGTACCGGCACGATTGATGCGAACGGTAAGGTCGGCGCAATTGGCGGCATTAAGTACAAGATTTTGGCGACGGGCCGTTACGGTGCGCGCTACTTCTTGGCACCGAAGGAGAACTGCGATTCGATTGTGAAGATGCAGGCTGAGGACCCGGCACTGTTCAACTACTATCACGCAGGCCAGGTCAAGGGCGAGATGGTGGTAATCCCTGTCTCAACCCTGGATGAGGCGGTGAAGACGGTGGAGGCGATTAAGTCCGGCACCCCGGATGATTCCCTGCCCCGCTGCGGCTCCTAACGTAACGTTTCTCTCCGCGAGGTTCTCACCCGTATAGCGTAGAAGTCAGCCCCGGTACATGCGGTACCGGGGCTGTTCTGCGCCCTATTCTCTGTCCTCGTCTGCGTCTCCGTAATCCTCGCCAGCACCTCTCACCTCAGCATTTCGCGTCCCAAAACCTCTCAACCCGGTCATATTTCGCCCCGAGCTTCTACGAGGTTCTGCCCTTCCGCGTTACCTCTGAGATACTTAAAGGCAGTTATTTTCTCTGAACGTATGATGAGCGAGGAATTGTGTCTGAGTCGACCAATAACACCGCGCATCCCAAGCCGAAGAAGTCAACGCCTAAGCGTCGTAGTCCCCTGAGGGTGACGATTGCTGTGGTGGCGGTGCTCATTGCTGCTTTTGTGGGTGCGTCCCAGGTGTACACGGACTGGCTGTGGTTTGATCAGCTGGGTTATAGCACCGTGTTCACTACCCAGATTTTGTTGAAGGCAGCCGTTTTTGTGGTGGCTGCTGTGGTGATTGCTGTGCCGCTGTGGGCTTCGATGTCCTACGCGGTCCGTCATGCTGATGTGGCGCCGGCGTCCGAGAAGGAGCCGCAGGAGGCGCCGAACCCGAATCAGAGCGTGCCGACGAGCGGCACGGATGCTGCCGAGCAGATGCTGCGTGATGTGTTTGGTCAGCAGCGTGCTGAGGAGAGCATGCGCCGCTACCACGAGAGCGTGGATAAGGCGCGTAAGGTTCTGCTGATTGTGGTTCCGCTACTGTTGGGTCTGTTTATTGCTTCGGCGACGATGACTCAGTGGAGCACCGTTGCGCTGTTCTTCAACCAGCAGTCCTTCGGTAAGACTGACCCGGAGTTCGGTCTGGATTACGGCTTCTTCCTGTTTGCGTTGCCGTTCTTCCGCATGGTGGTGACTCTGGTGACCTCCGCTGTGGTGCTGTCGGCGCTCGCGGGCCTGTTCATGCACTACTTCTACGGCGGTATTAAGGTGCAGCCCGGTGGTGTGAGTACCACGTCGGCATTCCGCCGTCACGCTGCGATTGTGGTGGCTGTGTTTTTGCTGACTCGTGCGGTGAGCTTCTGGTTGGACCGCTATTCGTCGACTCAGCAGCAGGTGGGCCGCTGGGCTGGCGCAATGTACACGGACGTGAATTCGTCGATTCCGGTGAACGCTATTTTGGCGATTTCTGCTCTGCTGGTGGCTGTCATGTTTGTGGTGGCGGCGTCGATGAATCGTTGGCGTCTGCCGCTGATTAGCACCGCGATGCTGGTGATTGTTGCCGTGGTTGCTGGCGGCCTGTACCCGTGGATTGTTCAGCGTTTCCAGGTGGTTCCGAATGAGCAGGGCGCTCAGTCAAAGTTCATTCAGCGCAATATTGATGCGACCCGTTACGCGTACGGTCTGGACAAGATTGAGACCACTCCGTATGACGCGACGATTGATACTCGTGCCGGTGCGTTGAGCTCTTCGAGCGCGACCATTGCGAATATCCGTCTGTTGGATCCGAATGTTGTGTCCTCGGCGTTTGCGCAGATGCAGCAGTTCCGCCCGTACTACCGTTTTGATTCGCAGCTGGCGGTGGACCGCTATTCGGTGGGTAACACCACGCAGGATACGGTGTTGGCGGCTCGTGAGCTGAACCCGGCGCAGACGAGCGGCGATTCTTGGTATAACCGCCACGTGGTGTACACCCACGGTTACGGTGTGATTGCCGCGTACGGTAACCAGGTGGATTCTGCGGGTAACCCGAAGTTCTTGCAGTCCGGTATTAAGGCGACCGGTACCCTGAGCGAGGATTACGAACCGCGTATTTACTTTGGCATGAGCTCGCCGGAGTACTCGATTGTGGGCGGTAAGGGCGACACCCTGGAGCTGGACCGTCCGCTTTCTGCTGAGGAAACCAACGCCTCCGATGCGAAGTACACTTTCGCCGGTTACGGTGGTCCTCGCGTTGATTCGCTGCTGGCTCGCCTGTCCTACGCGATTAAGTTCCAGTCCTCTGACATTCTGCTGTCGGATGCGGTGCGTGAGGGTTCGCAGATTCTGTACGAACGTAACCCGCTGGACCGTGTGCGTAAGGTGGCGCCGTACCTGAGCGTGGATTCTAAGCCGTACCCGGCGATTGTGAATAACCGCGTGCAGTGGATCGTGGATGCTTACACCACGAGCGACCAGTTCCCCTACGCGCAGGGTAGCTCCCAGGATGCGGCAACCGCTGCGGGTGCTCAGCGTTCTAACTCGGTGAACTACATCCGTAACTCGGTGAAGGCTACCGTGGACGCGTATGACGGTTCGGTGACCCTGTACGCGTGGGATGAGGAGGATCCGGTGCTGAAGGCGTGGCAGGGTGTTTTCCCTGGCACGGTGAAGAGCTACCGTGAGATGAACGCTTCGCTGATGAGCCACGTGCGTTACCCGACTGACATGTTCAATATTCAGCGCACCATGCTGAATAAGTACCACGTGACGAACGCGAATAGCTTCTATGCCGGTGACGATGTCTGGTCGATTCCGAACGACCCGACCAATGATCGTAACCAGCCGATTTCGCCCTACTACCTGTCCCTGCAGATGCCCGGCGATTCTCGTGCGCACTTCTCGTTGACGACTACGTTCATTCCTCAGCAGAGCGATTCGAACTCTCGTAACGTGATGTACGGCTTCCTTGCTGCTAATGGTGATGCCGGTACCGGTAAGGACGGCGAGCGTAGTCCCGATTACGGCAAGCTACGCCTGCTGGAGTTGCCGCGTTCTTCGGTGGTTCCCGGCCCCGGCCAGGCTCAGAATATTTTCAACTCTGATGCTGAGGTGTCGAACCAGCTGAACCTGTTGCGCCGCGGTTCGTCTGAGGTTATTAACGGCAATATGCTGACTCTGCCGGTGGGCGGTGGCATGTTGTACGTTCAGCCGGTGTACGTGCAGTCGAGCGGTGACGCTAAGTACCCGCGTCTGCAGCGTGTGCTGGTGAGCTTCGGCGATAAGGTCGGTTTCGCTCCGACTCTGGAGGAGGCGCTGAACCAGGTGTTCGGTGGTTCTTCGGGTGCGAAGCTGGACGGTTCGGCGGCTAGCCCCTCGGCTTCTGCCTCTGGCTCCTCTGGTACTTCTGGTTCTTCGGGCGCTTCGACCGGCGGTTCGTCGGCTTCGCAGTCTTCGGAGCTGAAGCAGGCTCTGACGGATGCCTCGAAGGCGATGACCGATGCTGATGCGGCAATGAAGAAGGGCGACTGGGCTGCCTACGGTGAGGCTCAGAAGCGTCTGGAAGCAGCCGTGAAGAAGGCTCTGGAGGCTGAGGAGGCGCAGAGCGCGGCTTCCGCTAAGGCTTCGGCAGCGCCCAGTGCCTCTGCGGCTCCGAGCGCCTCTGCAGCTCCCAGTGCCGCGGCTTCTGCAAGCGCCCCCGCAAGCGCGAAGCCCAGCGCCAGCGCCTCGGCTTCTCGCTAAGACTAAGAGGCTAAGCCTAAGAGACAGCGGGGGAGTAGCCCATACCGGATGCTCACGGGTCTAGCGTCCTCGCTCTAGATCCGGGGCCTGCACTGGATACGGCTCCTACCGACTAGCTCTAGCGGTCTCTGCGGGAACATCTCTGCGGGAACGGGGTGGAAGTGATTCACTTCCACCCCGTTCCTGTATGTTCTACCCCTGGCACTGCCCCGTAGCCCCTATTCCTACCCAACTGCTTTCTACCCAACTGCTTTCTACCCAACAGCCCCTATTTTTGTGTGCTTGGTTACAAATCGCGTTTTTGGCTTGCATGCCCGGTTTGGGGTCTGTATAGTTGTATGAGTCGCCGCGGGGTGGAGCAGTTCGGTAGCTCGCCGGGCTCATAACCCGGAGGTCGCAGGTTCAAATCCTGTCCCCGCAACCAGAAAAACCCGGTATCTCAACGAAAAGTCGCTGAGATACCGGGTTTTGTTTTGCCCTGACGAGACCGAATCCCTATGTTATTCCCTACCTTTCAGCCAAACTCAGGCCCGTCGTCGAGGTGGGGGGAGGGGGGACTATCACCCAACATCGAGGACTATCATCCAACGCCCCTTCGGGGCGTATGACTATCTTCGCTCGTGCATGATCTCGTGGGAGGGAGGTTGCAGAGGAGGATTTTCACCGCCTAATCGGCGTTGATACCGGCTGTTTACCGCCTGAAAATGCAAAAGCGGTATAGCATTTTCCCTCGTATCTCAACCGAATCCCAACCCTTTACCGCCTTCACCGCCTAAAACCGAAAACTTTTATATATACACACGCATATGTAGGAAGATGAACACTCGCGTGTACACTTTTTAGAAATTAGGCGGTAGAGGCGGCAACACACCATGTTTTGACTGATATACCAACGTTTTCGATATACCGCTTAGCCTCAAACAGGCGGTAACTAAGCGGTGAAAGAGTAGCGTCCCGCATAGTGGTGTAACCGTGTGGTGATCGGCCCGTTGCTTGTGATGGGTGCGGTCACCGTGTGATCCTTCGAGAAAGCTCTTCTACTTCTGACTCGAAATGATTTGGAGGCACAACGATGACCGCTCCTCATATTATCGACCCTGCTGGCCTGCTTGGCGAGGCGTTGTCCCAGGCGTCCCCAGATTTGATGCGTTCCCTGCTCCAGCACGTGATCAACGCGTTGCTCTCAGCGGACGCTGATGCGGTGTGCGGGGCCCAGTGGGGTCAACAAGATCCGCAGCGTCAGACCCAGCGCAATGGGTATCGCTACCGGCCCCTGGACACCAGGGTCGGCACCATCGACGTGGCGATCCCCAAGCTGCGCTCAGGCACCTACTTCCCAGAATGGTTACTGCAACGGCGCAAACGCTGTGAAACCGCGTTGATCACAGTGGTCGCTGACTGCTACCTGGCAGGAGTATCCACGCGCCGTATGGACAAGCTCGTCAAAACCCTGGGGATCACAGGACTATCGAAGTCCCAGGTCTCACGGATGGCAGCCGACCTGGACGAACACGTGGACCAGTTCCGCAACCGGCCCCTCGACGATGCCGGGCCTTTCACGTTCGTCGCCGCTGACGCACTGACCATGAAAGTACGCGAAGGAGGACGCGTCGTCTCGTGCGCGGTTCTGGTTGCCACCGGAGTCAACAATGACGGACACCGCGAAGTGCTGGGGGTGCGCGTGTCCACCAGCGAGACCGCTCCAGCCTGGAAGGAGTTCTTCGCCGACCTGGTCGCCCGAGGCCTGACCGGCGTGCGCCTGGTCACCAGTGATGCCCATCTGGGCCTGGTTGAGGCCATCGCAGCGAACCTACCCGGAGCCACCTGGCAACGATGCCGCACCCACTACGCCGCGAATCTCATGTCCGTCACCCCCAAAGCACTATGGCCCGCTGTCAAAGCGATGCTGCACTCGGTGTATGACCAGCCCGACGCGGCATCGGTCAACGCTCAATACGACCGGCTCTTGGACTACGTCCACGACAAGCTCCCCGCTGTGTGTGATCACCTCGATCAAGCCAGGGCAGACGTCCTCGCGTTCGCGTCCTTCCCCACCGGGGTGTGGACCCAGATCTGGTCCAACAACCCCAACGAACGCCTCAACCGCGAAATCCGCCGCCGCACCGACTCCGTGGGAATCTTCCCCAACCGACAAGCAATCATCCGCCTAGTCGGAGCCGTCCTCGCCGAACAAAACGACGAATGGGCCGAAGGCCGACGCTACCTCAGCCTCGACATCCTCACCAAATCACGACTCACACCACAACCCACCGGGCAGGAGGACACCCCACTCCAACTCAGCGCATAACCCAACCCGAAGGACACAAAACGATTACACCACTCCACAGGACTTGACCTGAGCAAGAGCACGTTCTACAATTGACGCATAAGTTCATGGAGGTTCGCATGACCGCTTACGACCACTCGTCGGGGTACACCTACGGCACCGATGCCGTCCCCACGTCTCCGCTCACACTCGAGGATCTACGCCAGATTGAGGCCGCCGCGCACGTCCAGCCCGGTGACGCAGAGCTGCTCGCGCGAGCAGAACCCATCCTGGCGCCGCATGCCATGGAAATGGTCGACACGTGGCGCGGGATTTTGGCTCAAAAGACCTACCTGGCAGCACATTCCGCGCATCCGGATGGACAGCCGAACCCCGAGTACGCGCAGGCGTCAAAGCCCCGATTCGCCCAGTGGATCATCGACATGTGCACGCGCGAGCGGGATCAGGCGTGGTTGGACTACCAGTACCTGATCGGAGCTCGACACATGACCGCGGCGAAGAACGCGGCGGATGGGGCGGACTCGACGCCATTCGTGCCTCTGCGCTACGTGCTCGCCTTCATCGCGCCGACTGTGGAGGTCGGGCACCGTCTCCTGGCGGAGGGCTTCGAGGGCGCAGAACTGGACGCTGTCCGTGACGCGTGGACTCGCGCTGTGACTGTCGCCGTGACAGTGTGGGCGTATGCCTACCGCGATCACCCCGAGCAATTCTGATCCGGCGCTCGCCACCTACGACTCCCCCATCGGCCGCCTCACGCTTGATAGCGGTGTATTCGTCTTTCGCACTCTCTGACTGCTCTCCCTGGAAGCCTCAGTGGCTTCCAGGGAGAGCTTTCTTTCTGGGTTATAGGACACTACGTGTTGCTGGTTGGGTGACTTTTCGGCTTTCTGGTGCGGGAAAGTCACTCTTTCAGTTGGTCGTGCTTGCCTCGTTCCTGTGAATACTGCATCGTGCTCTGTGTGTGGCTGCCCCATGATCCGTCACGGTAAGAAGTCAACAGGAGGTCCTTTGAAGATCGCGGTGGTAGAAGTCCGCTCATCATCAAGGACCTCGACCTCTACCCACAACCCCCGACCAATACCTGGTCACCCACACTAGTACCACCCAAACGAGGCAGGTACACGCTAGAGGACCGCGTTGCCGTCCACCGCTGCTGCATCGACCTAACCCTGCTCCAAATGGCCACAGGGCTGCGCGTAAGCGAAGCAAGAACTCTCATGTGGGACGACATCATCACCGACGACCAAAACCGCCCAGCGTGCATTATTCGGGCTGAAAACGCCAAGACAGGCACCACCCGCGTCGCGGCTCTCGTCGAGCCTGCGGTCTATGAGCACCTTACCCGTAGACGAGATGAAGTCGGTGGAGCCTACGTTGTGGGCGCACCGCTCAACCCAGACACCGAGTGGGACAGATACAACGCTCAGAAGGCTCTCAAGGCGTTCTACAAGGATCTGGCTCGCGACTGCGGAGTGCCTCTGCTGGAGACCCACCGCACCCACGTCTGGAGAACCACCCTCAACACCATGTACCGCACGGACGTAGACGCGCTACTGCGTGCTCGAACGCTCGGCCACTCGGTCGATGTGAACGCACAGGCATACTCAGACCTGTCAGACCTCACAACGCTGTACGAGGCAGCCCGAGCACGGCGTAGGGAGGAAAGGTAGTCCCTACCTTATTCCCTATCTTTCGTGAGGATATGCCGGTAACTTCAAGTATCTTTAGGGAAGGATAAGGGGACGGTTACCGCACAATATCAACGATTACTTGGCTGTATCTCACTGTTTCATTAAAAAGAGATGCAGACCCCGGAGGTCGCAGGTTCAAATCCTGTCCCCGCAACGGATAACTCCCGATAGCTTTTAGCTATCGGGAGTTTTTTTATTCCCCAAAACCCGTACCCCCCCCCGCTGACCTATCTCCTTCTGCCGTCCTCCTGTCACTCTCCGACTCACCCTCCGACCGCCGGCCTGCCTTCTTTCGCCACCTTCCTGCACCTTTCCTATTGGCGACCTGTCTTCATTTGCCGCCTACCTTTCTTCTTCTTGTGCTACCTTTCTGCCGCCTGCTGGGCGGCTTTCTTTATATCCCCTGCCTTCTGTAATCTGCGGAGGGGGTCTTCTGAGCCTTGTTGGGGCGGTGCTTCGGGGAGACTGATAGGGGCTTGCCCGCTGCCCCTTCGGGGTGTTTGGGGTGGATCTTCCTGCCTCTTGAAACCTCCTCACGGAACCTCCTTATGGAATTTCATAGAACCGTCGTGAAAGTTACCCTGGACTGGTTTCGGAACGTCTCCCGATGTGTCTTTCGAGGTATTCCTCAGCGTGTCTATCGGGGCTTCAAGCGGATGTGCTCATGGGGGTGGCGGAGCCACTTCCGAGTGGTTATTGGGGGATGGTTATGCCTTCTTGAGACGCTGCTTTTGGGGGTTCTGAAATGGGGCTTGAAAGGGGTTCTGAAGGAGACTCTGGGGCGGGTCTCAAGGACCCAACGAGGGGTTCGAAGGGTGCCTGAGCGGGGGAGTGGCGAGGGGGATATTTTTGCCTCAAAGTGCATTCTCAAAGTGGAATATGCGAAAGATGCCTATATTCCGGGCTTGGAAATCACCCGTTCTGCCCCGGAATTCCGCGGTTTTTGGAAGAAAATGGTCTTCGAGTGCAACAATTCACTCTGAAAGTGATTGTGGTCACATATAAAACATTCAAGTTAATTGTAGGGTTTTTTGAAACTCTTTCAAAAAACGCTCAAAAACCCCGGAAAATCAAGGAAAAATAGCTCATTCAACCTCTAGTTGAGGGTGATTAAAGTTAAGCTAGAAGTTGAGAAAAAGCTCTTGTTAAGATTGAATCTTGTTCGATACCCAAAAATAGCCCCAAAAAACCGCTGGAAAAGGCTTTTTGACCTGGTAGCTTTGAGTACGTGGTCACCGCGGTCCGCCGCGTAGCTCTCCGAAATGAATACTGCACCCCTCCATCACACGAGGAAACCCCCGCAACACACACGGGACGGTTACTGGACTTGCTCCATGCGGCATCACATTCGCAGGCCGACCGCCTATAGGCTTCTCACCTATAGACCACCTATCACTCAACCACTCTCGGGCGTCCGCGCCCCACGAAACACCAACAACGAGGACAACCCATGGCACTTCGCCCCCGCACCGTTAAGGCTGGCTCTCTCGCAGCCATCGCCGTACCCTCCGTGCTCGGTAGCACCCTGGTAGCACCCGCTTCGGCTTTCGCACCCGTCGTTCTGGACATCCCCGGCGCAGCTACCGCAACCGCCGCCCCCAAGTCCCTGTTCACCTCCACCGTGCAGCCCACCCTCTCGCAGGTTGCTGTACAGATCCGCCAGCAGGCAGAACAGTCAAAGCAGACTCAGCAGGCTCCCGCAACGACCGCGGTTCAGCCCATCCAGAAGACCTACACTGCTCAGGCGACTCCCTCGGCTACTTTCCAGTCCGCGCAGGCTGTTCAGGCATCCGCTCAGCCTACCCTGGCTCAGGTTGCCCAGACCCCCGCCGCTCAGCCCGCGCAGACCGCACAGGCTACTCAGGCAGCATCCGGTGTGGCGGCAACCCGCACCAACCAGACTTTCCTGTCGTACACCTCCCCGGCTGGTACCACCTCGCAGTACCACGTCTACGCTGAGGGTGTGGACTTCTCCAAGCCCGTTGGTGTTGTCTTCTACTTCGACGGCGACTACTGGCGTAACGACCAGTCCAAGGTCTACGACCCCTCCGGTGAACTGGCTCAGATGGCAGCATCCGCAGCGGCACAGAACATGCTGTTCGTGCCCGTCATCTCCCCGGACGCTAACCGTTACGATGCTGGCGTGAGCTGGTGGGAAGACATGGAGCGTAACGGCGAGTTCTTCCGTTCCTTCGCTTCCTCCTTCATCGCGGCTAACGGCGTGGACTCCTCCAACGTGTGGACCATGGGCTACTCCGGTGGCGCTGAGTTCATCACCTACGAGCTGAACACCAAGCCCCAGACCTGGCGCAATGGCGGAGGCTCCATTATGGTCGCTGGCGGCGGCCTGGACGAGGGTACCCCCTCGGCTGCGCTGAAGTCCCAGCCCATGTTCTGGTACGCAAACTCGAACGACGGTACCGGTGAGACCTACCCGCAGACCTGGAGTGCACGAGGCGCCGTTGAGGGAGGCTACAACGCCTACCGCAACGCCGGCTACACCAATGCTTCCGCGACCGTACTGAATGGCTCGGGCCACTTCGACTACAACTTCTCGCAGATTCTGAGCAACTCGCTCACTAAGGGCAAGGCAACCGCCGCTCCCAAGGCTGAGCAGAAGACCGAACAGAAATCTGAGCAGAAGCAGCAGAACACTCAGCGTGCCCGCACCATGAGCTCCGCAACCTACCAGAGCTACACCTCCCCGGCGGGTACCACCTCCCAGTACCACGTGTACGCGAACAACCTGGACTACTCCAAGCCTGTTGGCGTGGTCTTCTACTTCGACGGTGACTACTGGCAGCGTGACGAGTCCAAGGTCTACACCCCCGACGAGGGCATGCTCGCGGCGATGGGCAAGATTGCTAACGCCCGCAACATGGTCTTCGTACCGATTATCTCCCCGGACACCAACGCATCCGGCGACGGCATCACCTGGTGGGAAGACATGAACACCAACGGTGAGTTCTTCCGCTCCTTCGCTTCCTCCTTCATCGGCCAGAACAACCTGGACGCTTCCCAGGTGTGGACCATGGGCTACTCCGGTGGCGCTGAGTTCATCACCTACGAGCTGACCGACCACAACACCTCCTGGCGTAACGGCGGTGGCTCCATCATGGTTGCAGGCGGTGACTCGGACGGCTCCGTGGATGCTGACGCAACCACCAAGGGTCTGCCCATGTACTGGTGGGTTGGTGCGAACGACACCTCCGGTAACACCTACCCCGTCACCTGGAGCGCACGTGGCGCAGTCGAGTCCGGCTACAACGCATACCTGGGCGCTGGCTTCTCCGACGCCCGCGTGAAGCTGATTGACGGCTTCAGCCACCACGACTACGACCTGCCGCACATCCTGGCGTCCTCCCTGGACTTTGCTGGTAAGACCCCCGCACTGGGCTACCGCGACCTGTCCGACTCGGACCCGAACTACAACGAGATTAGCTGGAACTCTGATCACCGCATCATGCTCGGCTTCGCGGACGGCACCTTCCGCCCGAACGCATCGGTCAACCGCGCGCAGCTGGCAACCTACCTGTACCGCGTGGCTGGTCGCCCCGCCGTGAACGCACCGGCTGTTTCGCCGTTCAGCGACGTTCCGGTCAACCACCCCGCGTACAAGGAAATTTTCTGGCTGAGCCAGCAGGGCATCAACGGTAGCGACTTCCGCCCCCTGGAGGCCGTCACCGAGTCCACCATGGCTGAGTTCATGTACCGTGCAGCTGGCTCCCCGGCACAGGACCAGGGCGGCTACGCGTCCCAGGCTCTGGCGTGGGCAGCCTCCAACGGTATCGGTACCGGTTCTACCTCTTCGGATGCGGTCACCCGCTCTGCGATGGCAGGCTACCTGTACATCTACGCGAACTAAGGCTCGCATCCCTTAACGCATAAAGATCCGCCCCGTTCCTAAAGTTCAGGAACGGGGCGGATCTTTTGAGGTTTAGCTCAAGAAGCTAGGCGCTAGACCAGGCTTGAGAATCCCAGGCTTAGAGAGTCTGGGTGGGAGCTTCCACAGCCAGGGGAGCCGGAGCAGCCGGAGCGTTCTTTGCCTTCAGAGCGGCCAGGCGAGCGTCCAGCTCGGTCTCGCGCTCCATCTGGTCCAGGGTGTTGAACTGAGCGTCCAGGGAGGAAGCTGCCAGCTCCTGCTGACCGATGACGCGTGCCTCTTCGCGGCGAACCTTCTCTTCGAAGCGGCTCATCTCGCTGGTCGGGTCCAGAACGTCGAACGCCTTCAGAGCGTCGTTCACCTGGGTCTGAGCTGCTGCAGTCTTCTGACGTGCGGTCAGCTCATCACGCTTGTACTTGACCTCTTCAAGCTTGGAGCGCATCTTCTCCAGGCCGTCCTTGAGCTGGTTGACAACCTGAGTCTGAGAAGCCAGCTGAGGCTCAACAGCCTGTGCAGCCTTCTCAGCCAGCAGTTGCTTGTTCAGAGCGATCTTAGCGAGGTTGTCGAACTTGTCAGCGTTGGCAACGTCGCCAGCTGCGCGGAATTCATCAGCCTTGTTAGAAGCTGCCAGAGCCTTGGTGCCCCATTCCTGAGCGGCCTTGACGTCCTCTGCGTGGTCCTTCTCGAGCAGACGCAGGTTGCCGATGGTCTGTGCTACTGCAGCCTCCGCCTCGCGGATGTTGTTGGTGTAGTCACGAACCATCTGGTCCAGCATCTTCTCCGGGTCCTCAGCTGCATCAATCAGGGCGTTGATGTTTGCCTTAGTGAGCTGTGCAATACGGCCGAAGATGGTCTGCTTAGCCATAATCTCCTACTTTCTGTTCACGGGCTGCGGGGGAGCACTACGCTCCTCGTGAGCCGTGCCCGTATAACTAATTATGTGGCAGATTTCTGGGTGCATGCTGTGAAAATGATGCACGCCTGATTTCTGTTACCTAAACTTTTGGTAAATTGCCTCGGGTGTTTTCCGACTGGGGAAAAACCGGTGAGGTAAGCTACGTGCCCCGCCGGTCAGACTGTAGAAAAATCTGCAGAAACCGACCGGCAGGATCGCCAGCACCGGCAGGACAGCCAGTGCGGAGGCGGTTAGAAGCTGCCGCCGTCACCGCCGCCGCTACCCCAGTCGCCACCGCCGCTGAAGCCGCCGCCCCAGCTGCCGCCGCTACTACCGCCACTGCTGTGGCCGCCGCTGCTACCCCAGCTGCTGGTGCCGGAGTTCATTGCGGTCATCAGAGCGCCCAGCAACAGACCCTTCGCCAGGTCGCCGCCGAAGCCGCTACCGCCGCGGTTGTTCTGGTTGTTGTAGTAGTTGCCGACCTCGCTCTGAGCGCGGTTCTGCGCGTCGGTTGCCTTCTGGATAGCCATATTGGCTTCCTTCATGGCGTTCAGCGGATCCGAAGAAGCCAGGCGCTGTGCCTGACCCAGGTGACGCTCCGCCTCAGAAACAGCGGTCAGGGTCATCGGGCCCACCGCAGCGCGGCGGTTATTGATGTAGCTACGCGCACCGTTCACGGCAGCGTAGGCAGAACGCATCGTACGGTCCAGGTTCTGCGACGCCGCACGAGAACGCTCGCGGGTAGCACGCATATTCGTCATGGCCTTATCCAGCTCAGCGGAGAGCTGATGTAGCTGGTTCGCCAGAGTCAGCGGGTCATTCGGGCGAGCCGAAGCACTCTGGTTGACCTGGTTGAGCACCGCCTCCATACCGGCGGCGACCGCACCCAAATCATCGCGACGCTGAGAAGCAGCGAGGCTCTTCGCCTCAGCCACGTCACGCTGAATGCTCAGCAGGTCGGTGCTCAGACCCAACTGAGCCTGCTCCAGCTCCTGTGAGCGGGTATTCACAGCCGCACCCAGCGCCTGAATTTGCGAGGCGGCTTCCTCCGCGGTGCGCAGGTGAGCAACCGCCTCCGAACGTGCCGTAGCAATGGTCGCCTGAGCCTTCTCAACCTCAGCAGCGCACAGCACCATGTTCGACTCCAACAGGGCAGGAGTCTTCGAAATGGGCTCCAGTGCGCTGGGCAGGTAACGTTCCCTCATCGCGTGGTACTGGGCGGTAATCTCTTCCACCGAAGCACGCAGCTGCGGCAGACGCTGAGCCAGAGCCTCAATAGCTTGGGGTGCCTCCTGCTCCAAGTTGCGCAACTGAGCCAGCTTAGCGTCCTGTTCCTGAGCGATACGGGTAACTTCCTGAGAGTTATCAATAATCTCAGTCAACCAGGCACGCTGCTCGGCCTCAGTGTCGGGAATGCTATCGGTCAGAAGCTGCTGACGCTGGAAGGACTTACGCATCAGATCCTCAGCGCGTGCAATCTCCTGAGCAAACTCGGCGACCTGCTGGTCGCTGTACTGTGCACGCGCAAAATCCAGTTCCTGCTTCGCATGGCTCATCGTCGTATCAGCCTGCAACAGGGCGCTACCGGCGCGAGTGCGCAGCTCCTCCAGCGGAACCTCCGGGATGGGGGAGTAGTTACGAGGCGCACCGTAGGAACGCTGAGGCTGCTGCTGAGCGTTCTTCTTCTTGCGGCGACGGTACATCGCGTAACCACCAGCACCAACAGCTACCGCCGCACCCACACCGAGCACACCGGTCACCACACCAGAAGAGCTACCGCCCTTCTGAGCCTCAATACCCTCAACCGCAGCAAGAGCTGCACCCGCATAGTCGCTGTTCTGCAGCTTCGGCTTAATGTAGTTCTGGTACACCTTCGTCTGCTGATCGCTCGAAAGAGTCTTGGTGCTACCTGCCAAGAAATACGCCTGGCGGGACTCGGTCGCAATTACCAGCACCACATCGGCAGAACCCCAATTGTTCTTCGTGGCAAGCGCCTTCGTCCAGCTCGAAGAAGTAGACGGGTTCTCGAACTTATCAATGGTCACCACGTGCAAATCCACGTTGTACTTCTTCGACAGATTCGAAATCTTAGATTTCAGGGTAGCGGTATCACCCAAAGAGTTCGTGGAATCGTACACGGTGGTGCCCGTAATCTGCATCGGGTCAGCAGCCTGCGCTGAGGTGCTCAAAAATGCAGAACCAGCCGGCAAAACCACCGGGGCACAAGAAAGACCTGCCGCCAGCACTGTGGCACCCAAGATAGTGCGCAGGCGAGGGCGTGCGGGACGAATCTGACGCGCAAAGGCGTGCTCGGTCATGGTCTTTCCTCCGTTGTCGTGAAGTATGAACGGACCTGCACTTCACGGCGTGCTTGAACATCGCACACCTTAGTGCTGGTCACATTATTAGTGTAGCGGTGGCATAGCCACACAGACGCACAGATACGAGAATATTGCGCCGCTGTTTGCCGACCGTTTACCGACTTCCCAGGTTTTATACAGAAAAGCCGGAATATAGGAGAGCCGGGGTCTAGCCTCACGCCAGACCCCGGCCCACCGGCTATTCAGTTAGTTAGCGCCGACGGGCAATCTTCAGATTGCTCATCAGGTGCTCCACTACCTCCGCGGCATCAACATCGTGGATACTCTGCGCCACGCCGTTCACCACCTGAACCCGCGAAGACGAGGCGAACATCCAACCCAAGAACTGCACAGTATTCAGCAGCCTAGAACTGCGTTCTGCCTGCTTTCGCATCTGTGACCACAAAAAGGGCGTAGTCGGCACACCATGGCCCTTATACACCTGGGAATTAGAATGGGCATCCAGAAGCTCAGCGAGCGCCTCAATATTTTCGGTCAGCTCCTTCAAATCCTCATCCCCGGCAGAAGGGCCGACGTAATACCGATCAACCAGGCTCAAAGGCATGTAACCGCTACAGCTACTCACCCACGCCAGCTTCAACCGTAGATTCTGCAGACGAAGCACCTGCCGTAGAAGCCGCGAATGGGTGCGCAGCACTGACAACGGCATGGAAGACAACTTCTTCTCTTCCGAGAGCAGACCCTCGGAGAGGCCCTCACCGGAAAACGCCTTATACGGATCCGAGACGCCCACCAGAAGCACCGGTCCCTCGTAGTGCACGAACGCTAGAACCTCGGGAACACTCGAGAGGGAACGGATGCGCTCGCCAATGGTCGGCAGATCCTCCCCATCCGGGGCGTACTGTTCGCGGCTGAACATCAACGTCTGGATAGGCTGCTCGGTAAGGTCGGGCGAGTCATGAGCAAGCGCCCGCAAATCGGTCACAACCTCCGCCAGAACGCCGTCCTGCTCGACCTGCAGAAGCTCCTGGAGAAGCTCAATGACAGAGCGCGCCTGCAGGGTCAAAACAGCGGCGCAGAACTCCGCATCCTGAAGCTCAAGACGCACCTTCTCCAGGCGCTCTTCCAGCGTGGACTGCACGCCCTTGAGCTCAAACTCGCTCAGCTGTTCCGGACGGAGCATACGGTGCGTACCATCCTCGCCGGGACGGTAGAAAAGCTCGCTAAACTCCAACGTAGACTGCACACCCTTCAACGCCCGCTCTCGCAACTCGGGCAGAACGTCAAAGGCAACTTCCGCCATCTCATTCCAGACCTTGACCTCATCGATCTTCGAATCCTTACGAACAGTCTTCTTCCAAGTCTCGGCAAGCTGCATAGCGCGATCAAATTCGCTCAGCTCTACAAAAGCCGCCAGTTTCTGGGCACTCTCACGCAGATAACGCACCGCGTACAGGCGGTCGCTCAAAGAATCCGGGAGGGTATCCTCCAACAGACGCCAACGGAAGGTACGCTCAAAGCACTCCTCGGTCAGGCTAATGACGGCGGCGCTCAAAGAGAGCGCGTGATCACGGGCAAAAGCGAAAGAGCCCGGGGTATCCGCCAGACGAGGCAGGGACGTATAAAACTCCAGCGCCCCGCTTAGCTTCAGCCGAGATACCCGGATGGTTTCTTCCAGCTCGGCGGCAAGTACCGTGCGGTCAGCCTGGGCAGTCTCCTTGAAACTGTGTAGCGGAGAAACCTGCGCACGCTCCAGCGTCTGCAGGTTCATGACCGCACGCATGAGGTAGTTCTCTAGAATATGGATCTGCTGCCAGCGCGGACGCTGATTCAGCGGAACATGATTCTCTTGCGCGCCCACCAGCAGGTGCTCCGGCACACCGCTAATCGACGGCAGCGCAAAGACTTCATCCTCAGATTTACTGACAGAAAGCACCATGGGGTAGCGGCTGCGCTGTGCATTCTCTAGAGGGGGAATGAGCTTGAAGTTGGTGCTCAAAGAGAAATGGTCGGAGGGCTTGCTCTCAGGAGCCTGCTGAGGAGCCTCCTGCTTCGGGGGCTCTTCAGGCTGCGCCGGGGTGTTCTGGGACATGCTCTGCTGCACTTTGCTTTCTGCTGAATGGTTCTGCGCCGAATGGTTCTGGGCTGTAGAAGAACTAGACTCACCACCTACCTGCATCGGCTCCAGAGGGGAAGGTGCCGCCACCGGCTGAGGAGGCTGAGGCGAGGGCACCTGAACCTGCTGAGTCTGCTGAACCTGTTGAGCCTGCTTCGGCTGATAGTGCATCGGGTAGCTCACTGCGCCCTGAACCTGCTGCGGAGGTACCTGCTGCGGCGCAGGCTGTGAAGGCGCCTGCTGGGGCGGTACCTGCTGATTCATCGCCTGGTTCTGCTGCTGTTGTAGCACCTGCCGCCTAATCTCACGCGCACGACGGCGTGAGGGGCTCAACGACGCAAAAAATGCTACCACCGCGCAGATCAGAACAAATATAAGCAACGCGTACAGGCGGGTTGCGCCGTCCAAAGAAGACGCCACCGCCGGTAGGGTCGGCAGCGCGCCAAGAAGAGCGAAAACAGCAGAAATAATCCTCATAACTTCACCATAACCCAGCTGTCCCCTGAACGCCCGCGGTACCGTTGCCTTACCGCATACTAAAAGGGAAGTAGCCGGGGTGCTGGGTACTCTCCACCAGCGCCTCCCGCACCCGCGTCACGGTTAAAAGACGATGCGGCGTAAGCCCTCATGCAGGATCTCACGCCGCATCGATCATCACTCAACTCACTATCGCACCCGGGCCGGTCCTCACACCGACCCTTCGGGACATACTGGGGATTCTCGCCCCTTCCGGTGCAGGGCTCTCATCTCCCGCCCCGGAAAACTATCAAACTCTATACGCTACCTACCGGCAGTCAGTGCGTGGGTAGCCATCTGCTGAGCCAGCTCGGAGGCCTTTTCCGCACGATGACGGCGGTACACCATTCCCGAGCAACACGCCACAATACCCGCACCGATACCGATGGAGCTTGCCAAGATCGCACAGAAAATCAGGGTTCCGATCATCATGGGTTTCTCCTTTGCTTTTATCCTTTGCCTTTGTTCTCGGCTCTATGTGCCTTCAACATTACGGACTGACCCTGTGTTCAAGCTGTGTACCAAGAAGCGTCATGCTGTGTAAACCGTGGAGAAAAACTGGGCGCTTTAAAAGAGAAACCTGAGAGTGAGTAGCGAACAAAGCCCCAAAATAAACTAGCCGCCGGGCAAATCGCCGGGTGCCTCAAGACCGGCTTATCAGCTGCCGATGAAAGGGTACGAGGAAAATTCCCAGGGAACTCCCCGATAACCAACAGCAAAAAGATATAGAACGCCATGAAACACCCTCTACAGTAGAAAGATAGCGTGTGCCCAGGGTGACGCATACGCACGACTTCTAGGAGAACTCATGACTCAGAACAACGGATGGTCCCACGGCGGCAATGATGGCGTCACGGATGCAACCCGTCCCATGCAGAACGTGAACGGACAGGCAGGCTACCAGCCCGCAAACCAGCAGCAGGGTCAGAACGCATACCCGCAGGCATATGCCTCTCCCGGATACACCTACCCCCAGGCTGCTGCCGCGCAGGTTGCGTCGGCGCAGTCTGCACCCCAGAACACCGACCATAACAAGCGTTACGGCGCAGGTGTTGTGCTCACCGCAGCTCTGCTCGCAGCCCTCGTTGGCGGTGGCGTTGGCGCGGGCGTCGGAGGCGGCATCGCAGCATCGAATAACAGCTCCACCAGCACCTCCTCCCGTGGTTCCGTCAGCTCCAATATCAGCAACTCCTCCACCGTGGCAGGCGTAGCAGAAACCGCAAAGAAGGTCCTGCCCTCCACCGTGACCATCGTTGCTTCGAACGGCTCCTCCTCCGGCGGCGGTAGTGGCGTTATCCTCGACAAGGAAGGCCACATCCTCACCAACCACCACGTGGTCACCCTCGAATCTTCCAGAGAAGCATCCACCATTGAGGTGCGCCTGAGCGACGGCACCGTACGCACCGCAACCGTAGTGGGCCTGGACTCTGCCGCTGACCTGGCGGTTCTGAAGATTAACCCCTCCGGTCTGGACCTGCAACCCATCACCTGGGGTGACTCCTCCAAGCTGGTCTCCGGCGAGGTAGTGGTTGCCCTCGGCGCGCCGTATCGTCGTAGCGAATCGGTAACCTCCGGCGTGGTCTCGAACGCAAACCGCGTGCAGCCTGCCGACACGAAGGGCCAGAACTACATCCCCATGGTTCAGGTTGACGCTCCCATCAACCACGGTAACTCCGGCGGCCCGCTGGTGAACCTCAAGGGTGAACTGGTCGGCATCAACGCGCAGGGGCAGGCAAGCCAGGACGGTGGCACCGCCGACGGTATGGCGTTCTCCATTACCTCCAACTACGCCAAGCGCATCTCCTCCGAGATCATCGCCAAGGGCAAGGCAACCCACGGCTACCTGGGCGCGAGCGTGAAGAACAGCCCTGCGGACACCGGTTCGGGCTCGTCCAAGCTCATCCCCGGTGGCGTTGAAATTGCCTCGGTAGAATCTAACAGCCCCGCCGCGAAGGCAGGCCTGCGATCCGGCGACGTCGTGATTGAAGCCGACGGTCACGCCGTGACCAAGAGCGAAGAGCTCAACGGTACCGTGCGTGCCGCAGCGGCAGGTTCTGATCTGAAGCTGAAGGTTAAGCGCGGCTCCTCCACCCATGACATCACCGTGACCCTGGGCGACGCCGACAGCCAGAAGTAAACAGCCAGAAGTAAAACGCGCTATCGAACGTTGAGAGATACGGCTGCGAAACACCCGCTCAGCCGGCTCTACCGTTCAGTAACTCTAACTTCAAAAGAGTGCCACATGGCGTAACGAAAGAAAGCTCCCACCCCATACGCGGGGTGGGAGCCTTCTTTCGTTAGTACAGCAAACTGTATTGGCGTTGCAGATTAGGGGAGAATTAGATGCCCTCGAGAACCTCACCCACGCGCTTCTGCAAAGCCGGGACAACCTCCTGCTCGAACCACGGGTTCTTCGCCTGCCACCTAAAATTCAGCGGCGAAGGATGCACCAGCGGCAGAAACTTAGGAAGATAAGACTCCCACGCACGAACCGTCTCCGTCAGGTTCTTCTGTGCTTTCGGGGCGTGCACACCATCCAGGTAATACTTCTGCGAGTATGCGCCCACCAGCAGAATCAGCTGAACATTCGGCATGAGCTCAAGCAGCTGCGGATGCCACTTGGGCGCAAAATCCTTACGCGGTGGGTTATCGCCGTGCGCGCCCTTGCCGGGATAGTAAAAGTCCATCGGTAGCAGCGAAATCAGCTCAGGATTATAGAACTGCTCGTCCGTCACGCCCATCCACTCGCGCAACTTCACGCCGCTCGGGTCATTCCACGGGATACGGCTCTCCTGCGCGGCACGCCCAGGCGCCTGACCAATCACCACAATACGAGCATGAGGGGAGGCTGAAAAGACCGGCGCCCAGCCCTGTTCCGTAAACTCCCTATTCTGCGGATCCAAACGAATCTGCTCAGCCAGGGGAGGGGCTGTCTCCAGAATCTGCTGAACCAGATGCTCCGGCAGATTATGGTGTGTTGCAGCCATGCTAGATGGCGCCTCCCTCAAAACCGTTCTGGCGCCACGCCTCAAAAATCGCAATGGACGCAGAATTAGCCAGGTTCAGCGAACGGCGGCCCGGCTTCATCGGAATCTTCACCCGCTCGCTCACGTGCGGGTCCTGCTGAACCTCAGCGGGCAGACCCACCGACTCCGGACCAAACATGAACACATCACCGGGACGGTACTCAATATCCGCATACGAAGTCGAAGCAGTCGTCGTGAACGCAAAAACACGCTCCGGAGCCAGAGCCTCCCACGCATCCTCAAGGGTCTCATGCACCGTCACCACCGCCAGGTCGTGATAGTCCAGACCCGCGCGGCGCAGATGCGCATCATCAAAGTTAAAGCCCAGCGGTTTCACCAGGTGCAACTCAGCGCCAGTAATCGCCGCCAAACGGATAGCGTTGCCGGTATTGCCGGGAATCTCAGGGGTATAGAAAAGAATCTTGAACACGTTCCTAAGTGTACCGCGCAGCCCCCGACCAGCATTGAGCGTCCCGGGGGAGTAGCGCTCGCCGACCCAGCCGCAGATGAACACACCTAGAAGAGTGCGGATAGAGCGCGATAAAATAAGTGAGGCGAAAAATTGCCGACAACCCAGCAGGAGGAACCATGAGCGCAGAAACCAACCGTCAGAACGGCCGCGTCTACCTCGACCATGCCGCCACCACCGACGTACTGCCCGCCGCCATCGACGCTATGGTCGAACAGATGCGCAACGGTGGCAACCCCTCCTCCCTGCACGCCGTAGGCCGCGACGCCCGCGCCACCGTCGAATACGCCCGCGAACGCATCGCCCGCGCCGTCGGAGCCGACCCCGCCGAGGTTATTTTCACCTCCGGCGGCACCGAAGCAGACAACCTCGCCGTCAAGGGCATCTACTGGAAACGCCGCGAAGAAAACCCGCAGCGCACCCGAATTCTCGTCTCCTCCATTGAACACCACGCCGTGGAAGAAACCTGCGAATGGCTCGAAAAGGCAGAAGGCGCGCAGCTCGAATGGATCCCCGTAGACGAGCACGGTAGCGTCAACCCGCAGACCGTCCGTGAACTCATCGAAAAGAACCCCGAAGACGTCGCGCTCGTGACCGTCATGTGGGCGAACAATGAGGTCGGTACCGTACAGCCCATCCCCGAGATCGCCGCTATCGCCGCCGAATACGGTATTCCCGTGCACTCGGACGCGGTGCAGGCATTCGGCGCAATCCCCATTGACTTCCATGCCAGCAAGGTGGCGACTCTCGCAATCTCCGGTCACAAAATCGGTGGCCCCATGGGCATCGGTGCGCTCGTTGCAACCCGTGCCGTGCAGATGACCCCCGTCCTACATGGAGGCGGCCAGGAACGCTCCGTACGCTCCGGCACCATCGACGCACCCGCCATCGCAGGTTTTGCAGAGGCCGCCGTGCACTCGGTTCAGCACCTTGACAAAGAATCCGCCCGCATCGCCGCGCTACGCAACGAACTCGTTGCGGCAATTAGCGCGCTCATCCCGCAGGCACATCTGAGCGGCGAAAACCCGCTCACCGAAGAGTACCCCGGCCAGAAGAGACTGCCCGGCAACGCCCACTTCACCTTCGAAAACGCAGAAGGTGACACCCTGCTCTTCCTGCTGGATATGCAGGGCATCAGCAGCTCCACCGGCTCCGCCTGCAACGCCGGGGTGACCCGCCCCTCCCACGTGCTCATGGCAATGGGAATGGACGAAGACACCGCCCGCAGCGCCCAGCGCTTCACCCTCGGTCACTCCACCACCGGAGCCGATATTGCGCGCCTCATCGCGGCACTACCCGCTGCCTACGAACAGGCAGCAAAGGCGGGGCTGTCCTCGCAGCTGCCGGACGCCTCCCGCTGGCACTAAAAGACAGAAAAAAGGTACCGAACCGCCCTCAGCTTGCAATATCAGCGTTCGCTGAGGGCGGGCTGAGGGTGCACTGCCCAATATCCCGCCGAGCCCCTGCGTACAATGGGTAGCTACAGTAACGGAAAGTCCGCCCGCACACAGGGCACGCTCCGAACGTTCCTAGAGGCTCAACACAACAGAAGGATAGGCAGTGAAAATTCTTGCAGCTATGAGTGGCGGCGTTGACTCCGCAGTCGCCGCAGCCCGCGCCGTAGAAGCAGGACACGAAGTAGTCGGCGTTCACCTAGCCCTATCCCGCATGCCCGGCACCCTGCGCACCGGCTCCCGCGGCTGCTGCACCCTCGAAGACTCCATGGACGCCCGCCGCGTCTGCTCCCAACTGGGCATCCCCTTCTTCGTCTGGGACTTCTCCGAACGCTTCAAGGAAGACGTCGTCGACGACTTCATCTCCGAATACGAAGCCGGACGAACCCCCAACCCCTGCATGCGCTGCAACGAAAAGATCAAGTTCGCCGCGCTACTCGAACGCGCCCTCGCACTCGGCTTCGACGCCGTAGTGACCGGCCACTACGCCCGCGTCATCACCACCGAAGACGGCAACCGCGAACTGCACCGCGCTGCCGACTGGGCGAAAGACCAGTCCTACGTGCTCGGCGTGCTCACCCACGAACAGCTCAAGCACGCCTGGTTCCCCCTGGCGGACACCCCTTCCAAGGCACAGGTGCGTGCGGAGGCGGCAGAGCGCGGCTTCTCCGTGGCGAAGAAGCCGGACTCCTACGACATCTGCTTCATTCCCGAAGGCGATACCCGCGCCTGGCTGGGCGACCACATCACAATGCGCCCCGGCCTCATCAAGGACACCCACGGCGAGGTGCTCGGCGAGCACCCCGGCGCGCAGGCATACACCGTAGGCCAGCGCAAGGGCCTGGCACTGGGCCGCCCCGCCGCCGACGGCAAGCCCCGCTTCGTGCTGGAGGTGCGCCCCAAGGAAAACGAAGTTATCGTCGGCTCCCGCGAGCTGCTTGCCGTGCACGAAATCCGCGGTATCCGCGCCACCTGGGCGGGCGTACCCGTAGAACAGGCGGCACGCTTCCTGGAAGAGCCCGCACAGCTGGGCGCTCGTAGCGAAGAGTTCGAGGTGACCGCACAGGTGCGCGCGCACGCTGACCCGGTCCGCGCCAAGGCGTACATGACCTGGGCACCCGACCCCGAAGCTGAAGAAGAAGGCACGCTGCGCCTGGAAACCGTAGTGCGCCTCCTGGACCCGCTCTCCGGCGTGGCACCGGGACAGACCATGGTGCTCTACCAGGGCACTCGCGTACTGGGCCAGTCCACCATCGCCCGCGCCTACTCGCTGGACCGCGAAGACATTCAAGAAACCCTGTCTGCTGGCGCCTCCACCAGCGCCGACTAGCCGCACAGAATAGCCGCGTACCCCGCTATTCGCAGCTGTTGCCGCAACAGCCTGCTCGAGCGCAACGCACAGAAGACCACAACCGGACTGAGGAGAGACCGATGACTGCCGAACACACTTCCTGCGAATTTGACCCCCACGCCACCTCCATGGGCGATGAAGTCGCGCCGGAGGTTTACGAGGAGCTCTTCGCCATGCGCCGCTCCATCGACAACTTCGATGCAGCGTTGGTGCACATCCTCGCGGAGCGTTTTCAGGCAACCAAGCGCGTGGGCGTCCTGAAGGCTGAGCACAACCTGCCCGCCGGCGACCCCGGCCGTGAAGAGGCACAGATTGCTCGCCTGCGTGCCATGGCGAAGGAATCCAGCCTGGACCCGGAATTCGCGGAGAAGTTCCTGAACTTCATCATCTCTGAGGTGATTCGCCACCACGTGCGCATCGCGAACGAGCACGCTGACCAGGACGAAGAGACTGAAAAGTCTGAAAGCTAAGACTTTCTAAGATTTCACCCTCTTCGAGATCTCAGCCTCTCCGAAAAGCCCCGCTCTCATCCCTGCTGAGCATCCATCGTGCTGAGCGTCCAGCGGCAGAGCATCGACCCGCCCGCACTTTTCCCTAACCTGTCTTAACCTCACTCGTTTATGCCCCCTCAATCTTCCTCCCGCCAGAATGCCCGCACCGAGCCGGTGCCGGAGCGCCTGCTACTGCCCGGTGAGTACCGTGCCCCCGAAGGCGACGAACTGACCGAGCAGGACCTTGCTACGCTCGCTACTGAGCGTCCGCTGGTGCGCGCTAGCGGTCGGGGTGATTTTCCCGGCGATGATCTGGCTGAGGCGATGTCCCGTGTAGAAGGTGAGCTGGGTTCCCCGCACTTGCCGTTCCTGCCGCATCTGCCGGCGTTGGGCTGGCGGGCTACCCCGCTGGCACGCACCCTGGCGGTGTGCGAGGGACTTGCCTTTGACGGTGTCTCGTTTGGCTGGCGCATGGTGCATAGCGGCGGCAGGGGAGCGCGCGAGTCTGCCTTGGCGAAGGACCGTCTGCTCTCCGATATCAACCTTCTAGCTGACCGTGTGGGCGCGCAGAAGAAGAGGTTCACCTCCGGTGTTGAGGGCTCCGCTGCGGTGTATAAGATTCAGCTGGTTGGTCCGCTGACCCTCGCAGCCAGCATCTACCTACCCGGTGGCGAGCGTGCCATCAGTGATGCAGGGGCGAGCCGTGACCTGCTGGAATCGTTCTTGGAAGGACTGGAGCGTTGGGTGGAGTCTCTGCGTGAGGCTCTGCAGTCTCCCCAAGCGCTGATTGCGGTGCAACTGGACGAGTCGGAGTTTCAGCGTCTGATGGAGGGCTCTATCCCTACGGTGAGTGGCTTCCGTTCGTTGCCTTCGCTGCAACCTCACTACTATCAGCAGGTGTACCGTCGGGTGGCGGAGCGTTTTGTCGAACTCAATCTGCAGCTCATTCTGGATGTGGACGGCACCGCGCTCAAACCGGTGCAGGAGCTGAAGCTTCTGACCCAGCCCCGTCCTGCCCTTGACGCTTTGGCGCTGTTGAAAGCTATGCAGGTCGAGGGTGCCGCTCCCTGTGCTTTGCTGTTGCATCCTGACCGTGCCCGGTTGAAGGGACCGGGCATGCTGCAGGTTCCGCCGCTGAGCGACCCTCGTTCCTGGGAACCTGTGGCGCAGCTTTTGGAGGCGCAGGCTCAGTTGTGGTTGCCGGTGGTGACTTCTGTGCGGGTTCCTGATCAGGTGCGTCGACTGTATGGTCTGTGGCGTGAGGTTGGTCTTGAACCGACGCAGTTGAATGCGCTGGGTTTGATGGCTGATGAGCGCCCGCAAACGGGTTCGGTGCCTTCTGTATCCACCCCGGGTGCGGTGAGCGTGCTGGACGCGACGGCTTCGTTGGCGCGCGTGACAGAGTGTGCCCGTGCATTGTCTGAGTGCGCGGTATGATTAGAGAATCAGCATTTTTATGAAAGTATTTACGACTTTTCTTTAGGGAGGTACTATGAGCGCAAGCGACGCACACACCATTTTGGTGGTTGATGATGACGATGCTCTGGCCGAGATGATTGGCCTCGTGCTCGCACAAGAGGGCTTTAACGCTGTTTTCTGCGAAAATGGCGCCCGCGCTTTTGAAACTTTTATGCGTTCCACTCCCGATTTGGTGCTTTTGGATTTGATGCTTCCGGGCATGAACGGTATTGAAGTGTGCCAGCAAATTCGCCGTTCTTCTAATGTGCCGATTATTATGTTGACCGCTAAAAGCGACACTGAAGATGTTGTGAAGGGTCTTGAAGCTGGCGCTGATGATTACATTGCTAAGCCTTTTAAGCACGCTGAATTGTTGGCGCGTATCCGTACCCGTTTGCGTCCGCGTGAGAGCCGTCAGCTGGTGGTGTCCATTGGCGATATTGTCATGGATATGGACGGTCGTACCGTCAAGTACCACAGCACTGAGGTTCCGATGACTCCTCTGGAGTTTGACCTGTTGGCTGCGCTGGTTCGTCACCCGGGTCAGGCGTTGAGTCGTCAGGAACTGCTGGACATGGTCTGGGGTTACACTGATGTGAGCGATTCGCTGGTAAATGTGCACGTCCAGCGTTTGCGCGCTAAGTTTGATGAGCTGGGTGCGGATCGTTTTATTCAGACGGTCCGTGGCGTTGGCTATAAGATTCCGACCGAGCTGGTGGGATCTTCCGGTAGCTAATCGGAACCTATTCATAGGCGAAGGGATAACCTGATTGTCTGTTGCGAAGTCGAGCCATGAGCACGGCGCTTTGACGGCGGAGGCGGTAGCCTCCGCCTCTTCGCGTACCCGCACTTCCAAGCCGCGTAAGGCGCAGAAGCCGCGTAGGAACCTGATGCAGCGCGCTCAGCGTCTGTGGAAGGAATCTCTGCAGTTCCGTGCTTTGGGTACTGCAGGCATCATGATGTTCCTGAGCTTCTTGATGGTGGGTTGGTCCTTGTCGAGCCAGATTGCGACGAGTCTTTTTGAGAATCAGAAGGGTCAGGCGCTGGCGGAATCGGAGAGTGGTTTCCGTAACGTTCAGAGCGTGCTGGACTCCTCTGAGGCCCGTAGTGACAGCGAAATTCGCCGTAATGTGAGCCGTACCCTGACCGTGCTGGATGCGGGCAGCTCGGGTAAGCGTAATTGGATTCTTGTGCCTTTGGAAGGTCAAGGTAAGCAGGGTTTTATTCCTGAGCAGAGCAGTAATAATTCTTTGAATTCTTCGAGTATTCCGAATGATTTCAAA
>FLSK01003099.1_pt1 | contig 48668 bp, 52 predicted proteins | sample 1550541 | NCBI WGS metagenome assembly FLSK01 (sample SAMEA4031773, study PRJEB14383) | metagenome | biome: human; feature: oral; material: saliva | place: Philippines | collected 2014
GGAAAATCGTTTACTAGCATTGATGAACTGGAAAAGGTTATCAATGATTATGTGCGGTACTATAATGAAGAACGAATCCAATTAAAATTAAAAGGACTGAGTCCGATACAATATCGAAAACAGTCCTTTAAATAACAGTCTAACTTTTTTGGGTCAGATCATAATGAGCGATATTCATCTCTTATTTTACGAGCTTGAGCAAGCGACAATTCAGGATAAATACCTAAACTGATATTTTTGCGTTTTTTAGTGAAAGGGTGGTAATAGTTAAAAATCCATAATTTAGAGCCCTTAGTTTTAACTCTTAAGGATAGTCCACTCCCATCTGCAAGGTCGTATTCCTTTTCAGCAGGCTTTGCTCTGTCTATTTCGGTGTTTGTTAAAGATTTTGTTGTTCTTGGCATAGCAGAATCACCTGTCATTTAAGAAATATAAAAAGCGGTAAAAGCCTTGTAGCACAAGGTTCTTAATGCTTGTAGTAACATCGGTTTAAGTTATTTTATTATGGTGTTACTATCGGTGTTACTAAAATCGTTGGATTAGGTTGGAATGGATAGGGTTAAATAGGACAATAAAAAAGCCTTGGGCTTTATATACCAAGGCTTTATCGGACTTTATAACACTGTTTGGAATTCAATTTGGTGGAGCTGGGGGGATTTGAACCCCCGTCCGAAATTACTCTACCTTCAGCACTACACGTTTAGTCTAGTCTTTAATTTCACCTACCGCCAGCGGACAGACACGCAAGTGATAGGCTAGTTTGATTTAATTTAGTGTTTCGATCCTCAAACGGCGGCGTCCACACGATCTCGTTTTGGGTGACTTATCGAACTCCTCGTCTTACGAGCGGAAGCTGAGGCGATAAGGCTTTAAGGCAGGTTATTAAGCTGCTAAAGCGTATTGTTCGTCGTTTGCGACTATTTTTTTGCGGTTTGTTTACGAGGCCTACCGCACCTCGACGTGCACCTTGGGCTTCGCTAATCCCGTCGAATCCAGAATCAGCCCCAAAAAGTTTGGAAATTTTAAAGGAAAGCGGTAAGATCTGCAAACATTTTTGCAAGTCTCCCGCCGAGACAAAATAAAGAGACGCTTATGAATAAATATGATGAAGATTTGATTGAAGATGCAGAAGTGATTGAATCGGAAGAGGCTGAGCCTATTCACCCTGATGAATTAGAAGCATTGGAAGCAGAGAAAGCCGTTCATCCAGCATTGCTTCAAGGCGGTATGCCTGTTCCGCAAGGAAATTTGGATAGCTATATTCGCATCGCTAATCAATATCCGATTCTAAGCGCCGAGCAAGAAAAAGAACTTGCGGAACGTTATTACTATGATGAAGATTTAGAAGCTGCAAAACAGCTGATTTTATCGCATATGCGTTTTGTCATACATATTGCCCGTGGGTATTTGGGCTATGGCTTACCGCTCGCGGATTTGATTCAAGAAGGGAATATTGGGTTAATGAAGGCAGTAAAGCGCTTTGACCCAAATGTTGGCGTGCGTTTGGTTTCTTTTGCCGTACACTGGGTAAAAGCAGAAATTCATGAATATGTGCTAAAAAATTGGCGTATTGTGAAAGTGGCAACCACGAAAGCACAACGTAAATTGTTCTTTAATTTGCGTAAAAATAAGCATCGTTTGGCATGGTTTAATGAGGACGAAATTCAGAAAGTTGCAGATGATTTAGGTGTTTCTCCGCAAGAAGTGCGAGAGATGGAATCTAGAATGACTGGCCAGGATTTAGGTTTTGATTTGCCAGTCGGCGAAGATGATAGTGAAGCCTACACACCTTCTATGTATTTAGAAGACAACAGCTCAAATTTTGCAGACGAACTGGAAGATGAAGAGCAAATGGGAGAAGCAACCGCTCAACTTGCTTATGCGCTTTCTACGCTTGATGAACGTAGCCAAGATATTATCAAAACCCGCTGGTTAGATGAAAATAAAGCAACGCTTCAGGAACTTGCGGATAAATATAATATTTCTGCCGAGCGTGTGCGCCAGCTAGAAAATGCGGCACTGAAGAAAATTAAAGATGCGGTTACGCTAGACTAATCACAAGCGGTCTGATTTTGCAAAAGTTTGACAAAATCAGACCGCTTGCTTTTAGGAACAGTAATTAAAAAAGAGTTGGTTTTTACGCCAACTCTTTTTTCTGAAACGTGTTAGAAACAGTTTACTCTGCTTTTTTTGCAATAAAATTATGTACGACTAATAAAGCAAAGATGCCTACGATCACAGCAGTAATTACATTTTTATCAAAATATTGTGCCATATAGCCGATGGCAATTCCTACTACACCAAAGTCAGCATCAGAGAATGTGGTATTAGCAAAACCTAGAGAGCCTAATACCGGGAGTAAGAAGACTGGTAAGAAGGTAATTAGTACGCCATGCGCAAATGCGCCGATAATTGCTCCACGTCTTCCGCCAGTTGCATTACCGAATACTCCCGCTGTTGCGCCGCAGAAGAAGTGTGGAACAACACCTGGTAAGATAAGTACCCATTTGAGCTGTCCTAATAGCACTAATCCAACAATACCACCAATAAAGCTAGATAAGAAACCAATCAATACTGCGTTTGGTGCGTATGGGAAAACAATTGGGCAATCTAGCGCAGGTTTAGCGGATGGAACCAGTTTTTCAGAAATCCCTGTAAACGCTGGAACGATTTCTGCTAAAACTAAACGAACACCTTGTAAGATAACGAAAACGCCAGCAGCAAAGGTGATAGATTGTACTACCGCAAATACTAAGAAATGTTGCCCGTTGCTATATGTTTTTTCTACAAATTCACTGCCAGCACTAATAGCAAGAATAAAATAAATCACTAGCATTGTGAGTGAAATAGAAATTGAACTATCGCGCAAGAAACTTAGATTTTTTGGTAAATCCATTTCTTCGGTAGATTTAGATCCTTTACCAACTAAAGAACCAATCGCGCCCGCAAGGACATAAGCAGTTGTACCAAAGTGCCCGAAAGCTACATCATCACTACCCGTGATTTTTCGCATATAACGCTGAGCAATGGCAGGGAAAAATGCCATGATTAGCCCCATTGCGAGTGAACCAACAAAGATAAGTTGTATACCTTCGAAACCCGCTACCACTAGAATAACTGCAACCATACAAGCCATATAGAAGGTATGGTGGCCAGTTAAGAAAATGTATTTCATTCGGGTGAAGCGTGCAACGATAATATTAGCGACCATGCCAAATGCCATAATGAGTGCAGTAGCTGTACCAAATTTTTCAACCGCAACAGAAACAATGGCTTCGTTATTTGGAATGATGCCTTGCACATTAAAGGCGTGTTCAAAAATACCACCTAATGGATTTAAAGAACTAAGTAAGATGGTTGCTCCACCACCAAGTACGATAAAGCCTAGAACGGTTTTAACGGTTCCTTTAATGATGTCTGGTAAGGATTTTTTCTGAGCTATTAAGCCAACTAAGGCGATGAGCCCGACTAAAACAGAAGGAACTTTTAGTATATCTAAAGCAAAGAAAAGTAATGACTCCATAGTCCACCTCACGCTTGTTGATTAAAATATTCTCTAAGTTTGGTTTCAAATTCAGATGCGCTAACGATATTGGTAACTACAACAACCCGATCTTTGGGTAAGTTGCTACTTTCGGCTATATCGCGCGCCATAATGAAAATGTCCGCATCATCTGGAGAAACAGAGGCTAAATCGGTATGGGATACTTCTGCTTCAACGCCTAGTTTTGGTAGCACTTTCTTAATGTTCATCTCCATCATGAAGCTACTGCCAATGCCATGTCCACAAACTGCCATAATTTTCATTGTGTTCTCCTTATTGAGTTATTCAATCAAACCCACTATAAGTTTTTATATTTTTGCTATCAATGAACTTTATTTAAAAATGTGAAGGTCTTCACATTAAAAAAATAGGGAAGGAAAATATAAAAAAGTGCCACTAAATAGACATTAGTGACACTTCAAAAAAAGAAGATTGAAGATATAGGAAAGACGATATGAAACTACTGCGCCATTTTTTGTGCAATAGTTAAGAAACCATCTGCAGTGCTAAAAATTTCTTCAAAACCTTGTGCGGCAAGGATTTTATCTGATACTTCTCGAAATGCGCCTTCACCACCTGCTTTTTCTAAAACCCAGTCGGCTTGTTGTTTCACGTAATCGTGAGCATTACGAGTAGCAATCGCTAAACCGCAAACTTCAAATGCAGGTAAATCAAGCGTATCATCGCCGATAAATGCGGTTTGTTCAGGAGTTACGCCTGCGGCTTCCATCAATTCAAAACATGCCGTGCGTTTTTCCATTTTGCCTAATTTGGCAAAATTCACTTTTAACACTTCAAGGCGTTTGCGTAATAGTGGATGATCCCCACCTGAAATGACGCCGACTTGAATGCCACAAGTTTGGAGCATTTTCATGCCAAGTCCGTCATGCACGTGAAAACGTTTCATGACTTCACCTTCTGCGGTGTAATATAAACCGCCATCAGTGAGTACGCCATCAACATCAGTGATGACTAATTTAATATTGGTTAAATCCATTCTGTCCGTTCCTCAATATGATAAGATGATACTATTATAATTTTAGGAGGGTAAAATGTCGATTTCACAAAATTTAGCGCAAATTCAGCAACAAATTGAATCACTTTCCGCGCAGTTTCAACGTGAAAATGTGCGTTTATTGGCGGTATCAAAAACTAAGCCAGTCAGCGCCATTGAAGAGGCAATTCAAGCAGGGCAAAAAGCCTTTGGGGAAAATTATGTGCAAGAGGGCGTGGAGAAAATTGCTTATTTTAATCAGCAAACCGACCTAGAATGGCATTTTATTGGGCCACTTCAATCAAATAAAACCAAATTAGTGGCTACTCATTTTGATTGGATTCAAACGGTGGATAGACTCAAAATTGCTCAACGTTTAAGTGAGCAACGCCCAGCTGATAAGGCACCATTGAATGTGCTGATTCAAATCAATATTAGTGATGAAGCTTCTAAGTCTGGTATCGCACCAGAAGACATGCTGCCGTTAGCCAGAGAAATTGCGCTATTACCAAATTTAAAACTGCGTGGTTTAATGGCTATTCCGAAACCTGAACATGAGCCAGCACAGCAAAAAATCGCACTGAGTAAAATGCAGCAACTTTTTAACCGCTTGCAAACAGAATTTGAAGGAATAGACACGCTTTCAATGGGAATGAGTGATGATATGGCGGCTGCAATTGAATGTGGTTCAACTATGGTGCGTATTGGCACAGCCGTTTTTGGCGCCAGAGATTATGGCGTGAAAGCTGAATAAAGAAGCGTTATGCCAGATGGAATACAAAAGATTTTGATTCTGTAATGACTAAAATGCCCGCAAACAAGCGGGCATTTTTTGTCGAGATTTTACAAATTATTGAATAAGTACATAGAAATTTGCGCCATCACGCACGATGTTAAGTGCAATTGCAGATGGTTTTGCATCAAGGGCTCTGCGTAAATCACTGATGGTTTCAGTTTGGGTACGGTTAATGCCAATAATCACATCGCCCTTTTTCAAGCCACGTAACTCTGCAGGTGAACCTTTTTCTACTTTAGAAATTTCTACCCCTTTTAAGCCATCTTTACTGTAATTGCTATATTGTGCCCCAGTTAATGCAGGTAACAAGTCAGTTGCGCTTGCAGTTGGTGCATCGCTATCAGATTGTAATGTTACTTTCGCTTTTTCCACTTTTCCATCGCGTAAGTAGGTTAATTCAAACTCTTTACCTGCGCCTGCCGTAGCAATTTTGGCACGTAATTCAGCAAAGCTACGTAATTTTTGACCATTTAATTCGGTAATGACATCGCCTGCTTTTAAGCCAGCTTTAGATGCTGCAGAGTTTGGAAACACTTCGCTAATGAATGCGCCTTGTTGTGCATCAATATTGAATTCTTTCGCAAGGTCAGCGTTAAGTTCGCCCCCTTTGATGCCAAGCATACCGCGTTTTACTTCACCAAATTCAATGATTTGTTGAATTAAGTTATTTGCCATGTTTGCAGGAATCGCAAATGCAATACCCGCATTACCACCGCTTGGCGAAAGAATAGCAGTGTTAATACCGATCAATTCGCCTTTTAAGTTAATGAGTGGGCCACCTGAGTTACCTTGGTTAACCGCAGCATCTGTTTGAATATAGTTTTGGTAGCCATCATCAATATTGCCCGTTGAACGACCTAATGCAGAAACAATCCCCGAAGTCACGGTTTGTCCTAAGCCGAACGGGTTGCCGATAGCCACCGCAAAGTCACCCACGCGTAATTTGTCTGAATCTGCAAATTTAATTTCAGTTAAGTTTTTCGGAGATTGAATTTGAACTAATGCAACGTCTGATTGCGGATCTGCACCCACTAATTTTGCTTGGAATTCACGGCCATCTTCTAACTTAATGGTAATTTTATCGGCATCTTTAATCACGTGGTTATTGGTAATGACATAACCTTTTTCTGCATTGATAATCGCGCCAGAACCTAATCCTCTAAATTGACGTTGTGGGGCACTACGTTCAGGTGATCGGCTGCTTTGACCACCAAAGAATTCATTAAATAAATCTTCTAAATCTTCTGGAAGACCGTCTAAACTATCAGGGCTAGAACTGCGGCTTTGGCTAGTTTTGGCTTTGCCTTCTACAGAAATTGCAACCACTGCCGGGCGGACTTTATCTAACATATCCGCTAAAGACGGTGCTTGTTCTTGTGGGTTGTTTGAGAAAAATGGAAGGCTGATTTCTGCTTGTGCTTGCATTGGTAAGCTAGCCATGCCAAGACCTAAAATTGCCGCAGATAAAATGGATTTTTTAAATGTTTTCATTATGTTTCCTGTTTATGTTTGTGTTGTACAAAATCAAGCGATGCCACTTGGGGAACCAAGCGCCTTTGCTTGTGTCGATAAGACAGACTCATTTTGAGATTGGTTCATCAAAATGTAAATAAATGAATGAAAAATAGTCAATAAAAATTTGCAAGCGGTTAAATTTTATGACTAGATTGCAAATGTCAACTTTTAAAAGCTCTTTGACATTAGAAACAAATTGATAGAGCATACACGCTTTATTATAAGGAAGAAGATTATCTGAATGCATAGTACAGAGAACTTGATTGAGGTAAAAAACCTCACCTTTAAGCGAGGTGAGCGAGTCATTTACGACAATCTGAATTTGCAAGTGCAGAAGGGAAAAGTCACCGCCATTATGGGGCCTTCAGGGATTGGGAAAACCACCTTGCTCCGCTTAATTGGCGGCCAGTTAATTCCTGATGCCGGCGAGATTTTATTCGATGGCGAAGATGTCGTGAAAGCCTCAAATAAACAGCTTTACCAAATTCGCCAGCGAATGGGCATGTTATTCCAATCGGGCGCATTATTTACCGATTTATCCACTTTTGACAATGTGGCATTCCCGATTCGAGAACATACCAATTTACCTGAAGCAGTGATTAGAAAATTGGTGTTAATGAAATTAGAGTCAGTGGGATTAAGAGGCGCAGCAGATTTAATGCCCTCTGAGCTTTCTGGCGGGATGGCACGCCGTGCGGCATTAGCACGCGCGATTGCGTTAGATCCAGATTTAATTATGTACGATGAACCTTTTGCAGGACAAGACCCAATTAGTATGGGCGTTATCGTAGAATTGATTAAAAAATTAAACCAAGCGATGAACTTGACTTCTATTGTGGTTTCACACGATGTGGCAGAGGTGTTAAGTATTGCTGATTACGCTTACATTGTGGCTGATAAGCATGTGATTGCAGAAGGTACACCACAAGCATTGTTAGCTAGCCAAGATGAGCAAGTCGTGCAATTCTTATCGGGTAAAGCAGATGGGCCAGTTCGATTCCATTATCCGGCGAAAGATTATACAGAGGAGCTATTTAATGATTGATTTTATTAGTCGAGTTGGCGCTTCTGTCATTCATTTTATTCGCGCCTTCGGACGTTCTGCTTTTATGCTTTGGGGCGCTTTGGTTGGCAAACCTAATTTCCGTAAGCACAGCCCGCTTTTAATTAAACAGCTATATTCAATAGGCGTACAATCTTTATTGATTATTATGCTTTCCGGCTTGTTTATCGGCATGGTATTAGGTTTACAAGGCTATGTGGTACTGGTTGATTTTGCCGCAGAAACAAGTTTAGGAACCTTAGTTTCACTTTCTTTATTGCGTGAGCTAGGGCCTGTGGTAACGGCATTATTGTTTGCAGGTCGAGCAGGTTCGGCATTAACGGCAGAAATTGGTTTGATGAAGGCAACAGAGCAGCTATCAAGCCTTGAAATGATGGCAGTTGACCCGCTACGCCGAATTATTGCACCACGTTTTTGGGCGGGTGTGATTTCAATGCCTATATTAGCAGCAATTTTTACGGCCATCGGTATTTGGGGTGGTTCATTAGTTGGGGTAGATTGGAAAGGCGTTGATAGCGGTAGTTTCTGGTCGGTGATGCAAAATTCCGTTAATTTAAGCGATTTAACTAATGGTTTTATTAAAAGCATTATTTTTGCGTTCGCAGTAGTTTGGATTGCCTTATTTAACGGTTATGACTCAATGCCAACTTCAGAAGGTATTAGTCAAGCTACAACTAAAACAGTGGTAAATGCTTCGTTAGTGGTTTTAGGATTAGATTTTATTTTAACGGCCATCATGTTTGGCGGTTAATTCACAAAAGGAAAAGACAATGCGTCAATCAATTAAATATGAATTTTGGGTCGGCTTATTTGTACTATTAGGTTTAGCGGCTCTTGTATTTTTAGGCTTGCGTGTCGCGGGTGTGCAAGGATTTACTTCCGAGAAAACTTACACTCTTTACGCAACTTTCGATAACATCGGCGGACTAAAAGTGCGTGCGCCGATTAAGGTCGGCGGGGTTGTAGTGGGGCGTGTTGAAGACATTCAATTAGATGCACAAACCTATACACCGAAAGTAGCATTAGCAGTGAATCAAGATTTTAATAAAATCCCAGACACTAGCTCACTTTCAATTAAAACCGCAGGTTTATTGGGTGAACAATATATTGCGTTAAACATCGGCTTTATGATGGAAGGCGAAACGGAATATATGAAAGAAGGCAGCAGTTTTACGGATACCAATTCAGCTATGGTATTAGAAGATTTAATCGGCCAGTTCCTATATGGCGACAAAAAGTCAGCGAATAGTGAAACTGAAAAAACTGAGGCGCCGAAAGCTGAATAATACACGCTATTTTGCGTGCCTATTCCCCGAACTTCGGGTAAAATGAAACAATTTCCTGCATATGGCGTTTTCACTGTCATATGCAATTTTCTAAGACATATTGGAGTTTATTCAATGTTCAAACAAATTAAAAAAATTATCGCAACCGCAGTGGTCGCATTTTCAACTTTTGTTTCTGCACAAGCTTTCGCAGAAACTAGTCCTTATGTATTGACTCAACAAGCGTCAGACAAATTATTTGGCGATATTAAGGCTAACCAAAGTAAAATTAAATCAAATCCAGAATATTTGCGTACTATTGTGCGCAACGATTTAATGCCACATGTGCATGTCAAATATGCAGGTCAATTAGTGTTAGGTAAAAACCTTTCATCTGCCACTGAAGCACAACGTGAAGCATTCTTCAACGCATTTGGTCAATTTGTTGAACAAGCTTACGCGCAAGTATTAACACAATACACAGACCAAAAAGTACAAATCGAAAGCGAAAAACCGGTTGATGGTAAAACTATCGTAAGCATTCGCGTGAATTTAGTACAAAATAATGGTGCGCAACCAATCAAATTAGATTTTAAATGGCGCAAAAACAGCAAAACTGGCGAGTGGCAAGCTTATGATATGGCGGCTGAAGGCGTAAGTATGGTTGCAACGAAACAAAATGAATGGAGTGGTGTGTTACGCCAACAAGGTATTGATGCGTTAACAAACCAAGTTGCACAAGCAGCAAAACAACCTATCAAATTAAGCAAATAATCGTTTTATGCAATCGGAAAAAACATTACAATGGGCGGTCTCTCAAAACAATGAAAGTGTAGTGGTAACGCTCATTGGTGAATTAACCCGCAACACGTTGCTTCCTCTTTGGAAGCAACGTGCTTCTTTTTTATCGCCAAGCGGTAACCAACAGATTTATTGGGATTTAGCAGGGCTAACCCATCTAGACTCAGCAGGATTTACCTTACTTGCTGAAATGCTCAATCATTATGGCAAACAAACGGCCAATCACTTAATTCATACACCTAAAGTTATTTTTACTTTGGCAGAATTATATGATTTAGATGAGTGGTTAGCGCAATACACCCTCTAACGAATATTTTTAAGGATTGTTTCAATGGAACCTAAACAAATTGAAGAAATGCTCAAGCAAGCATTCCCTAACGCTTCAGAAGTTCACGCACAAGGCGAAAACTCGCATTATGGTGTGATTGTCGTCAGCGATGAATTAGCGCAGTTGAGTAAAGTTAAACAACAACAAGCGGTTTATGCGCCGTTAGCTGAGCTATTTTCGACCAACGCTATTCATGCATTAACCATTAAAGTGTTCTCGACCGAACAGTGGAAGAAAGAACGCTTATTAAATATCGTTGGCTAATCATTTCAAACAAGCGGTCTATTTTGCAAAATAATCTGCAAAATAGACCGCTTGCATCTTATAAAAAGAATTAAAGGTAGGATTTAGATGGAAAAATTCCGTGTACAAGGGCCGGTTACTTTAAGTGGAACGGTTGATATTTCGGGTGCAAAAAATGCTGCGTTACCCATTTTATTTGCTGCAATTTTAGCGCAAGAACCAGTTACTTTAACTAACGTGCCTGATTTAAAAGACGTTGATACTACATTCAAAATTTTACGCCAATTAGGTGTGGTTGTTGAACGTGATGAAAAAGGCGCGGTACAAATTGATGCAAGCAAAATCGATCACTATATTGCGCCGTATGAGTTAGTGAAAACCATGCGTGCCTCTATTTGGGCGCTTGCGCCGTTAGTGGCGCGTTTCCACGAAGGGCAAGTGTCATTACCGGGCGGTTGTACTATCGGCGCTCGTCCTGTAGATATGCATATCTCTGGTTTAGAGAAAATGGGCGCTGCAATCGAATTAGATGAAGGTTATGTGAAAGCAACTTCAAATGGTCGTTTAAAAGGCGCGTGTATTTATATGGATAAAGTGAGCGTAGGCGCAACCTTATCTGTCATGATGGCGGGCACCTTAGCGGAAGGAACAACCGTAATTGAAAATGCAGCTCGTGAGCCAGAAATTGTCGATACTGCAGATTTCTTAAATGCGATGGGCGCAAAAATTTCAGGTGCGGGTACAGATACCATTACCATTGAAGGCGTTGAAGGATTAGGTGGTTGCTGTCATCGCGTCGTTGCAGACCGTATTGAAACGGGAACTTTCTTAGTTGCGGCAGCTGTTTCAGGTGGAAAAATTACTTGTCGTGGTACAAAAGCAGATACTTTAGACGCAGTGATTGAAAAATTACGTGAAGCTGGTATGGAAGTTACCGTAACGGAAGACAGCATCACTTTAGATTCTAAAGGACAACGTCCGAAGGCAGTTAATATCCGTACAATGCCACATCCTGGTTTCCCAACGGATATGCAAGCCCAATTTACTTTATTGAACGTAGTCGCAGAAGGCACTAGTCGCATTACGGAAACCATTTTCGAAAATCGTTTTATGCACATTCCAGAGCTCAATCGTATGGGTGCAAAAGGTGAAATTGAAGGCAATACTGCTATTTGCCAAGGTGTGGAAAAATTAAAATCTGCAGAAGTGATGGCGACTGACTTACGTGCATCAATCAGCTTAGTGTTAGCAGGTTGTATCGCAGAAGGCGAAACTATCGTAGATCGTATTTACCACATTGACCGCGGTTATGAGCATATTGAAGAGAAATTACGCGGTATTGGTGCAAACATCGAACGTTTTCGTGCCCCGTTTGAAGGGGAGTAATTTCCTAGTTTTGAAAATGGCCGCATTTGCGGTCATTTTTTATTCGGATAGATTATGAATAATTTTATTAACCTCGCAAATCAATTAGGAAAAGCACGTCAACCTTTTTTCTTCTTAATTGATTTTGAACAGGAAAAACCGCTGATTATGTCGGTTGAAGAGGCTGCTGCAAGCGGTCTATTTTTTGAATTCGATTGCAAAAAAAATGCCAAGTTTCCTCAGCCGACAGCGCCTTTTCATTTTGAAATGAGACCGATGCCATTTGCGCGTTACGAGCAAGGGTTTTCGTTAGTGCAACAAGCGATTCAGCTCGGCAATAGTTATTTACTGAATTTAAGTTATCCAACGCAAATTGAGATGAATTACAGCTTGGCGGATATTTTTGCGGCAACAAGTGCGAAATATAAGCTTTATTTCCGAGATCAGTTTGTCTGTTTTTCACCAGAAACCTTTGTTCGCACCCAAGCAAATAAAATTTATGCCTATCCAATGAAAGGCACTATAAATGCGGAACAGCCCAATGCGCTTACAACGCTGATGGAATCTGATAAAGAACAAACCGAACATAATACGATTGTGGACTTAATCCGAAATGATTTGGCGTTGGTTTCTAAGCATATTGAAGTGACCAAATACCGCTATGCAGAATTAGTCCAAACCCATCGGGGCGCTATTTATCAAACCAGTTCGGAAATTTGTGGCGAATTAGCTGAGAATTGGCAAGCGGAAATTGGCACAATGTTAGCGAAACTACTGCCAGCTGGCTCAATTAGTGGGGCGCCAAAAGTGAAAACGGTAGAGGTGATTCAGCAGGCAGAGCAAGGAAAGCGTGGCTATTATACAGGTGTGTTTGGCTATTTTGATGGAGAAAATCTCGATAGCGCCGTTGCCATTCGCTATATTGAGCAAATCAACGGTCAGTTCTGGTTTAGAAGTGGTGGCGGGATTACGGCTAAAAGCCAATTGAAAGAAGAGTATCAAGAGTTATTGGAGAAAGTCTATGTCCCTATTTCCGCTGTTTGAAACCATTGCGATTATAGATGGTAAGCCTCAAAATCTAGATTATCATCAGGCTCGATTTGAACATGCTATGCGCAATTATTTTCAAATTGAACCGAAGCTCCAATTAGCCGAAGTGATTCAAGTTCCAGCTGAGCATCAGCAAGGGCTTGTTCGTTGCCGAATGGATTATTCGGCACATCATTTTGAATTAACGTTTTTTCCTTATCAGCCACGCCAGATTCAAACTTTGCAATGTGTTTATGTTGATGAGATCGACTACCGCTTTAAATATAGTGATCGTAGTCAACTAGAAGCACTGAAAAATGGCCAAAGTGATGAAGTCGTGATTGTTCATCAAGGTTATGTGAGTGATTGCACGATTGGTAATTTATTGTTTTTTAAAGCAGGGCGCTGGTATTGCAGTGAGGATTATTTACTTAAAGGCACGCAGTTAAGCAAATTGTTAGATGAGCAAAAAGTAGAGCTGATTAAGCTTCCAATATCTGATTTATTTCGTTATGAAAAAGTGATGATCATTAATGCACTAAATTCATTTGAAAATGGTCAGATTTTACCCATTTCTAATATAAAATTATAAAAATTGATAAATATCCAATCATTTATAGCTTAAAAATTGAACTTTTTATCCACTATTTTGGTGCTTAGATCAGCAAACGATCCTGAAAAGTCATTTTGTGCTCATAAAATAAGCATAAAATGCTTGAAACTGGATGACAATACACTATACTAATGTCCAGTAAATGATGCACAAGCGGTCATTTTTTCCAAAGAATTTACCAAAATAAGGAGCCTTCTATGGCAGCAGAAAAGAAAAACCAAAAAAATAGTGTTGTAAAACAAACCGATCCTGAACAACGCGAGAAAGCACTTTCCGCTGCGCTTGCTCAAATTGAAAAACAATTTGGTAAAGGCTCGATTATGAAACTGGGTCAAACACAAAACTTAGATATTGAAGCAGTTTCAACCGGATCAATCGGTTTGGATATGGCGTTAGGCATCGGTGGTTTGCCAATGGGACGTATCGTTGAGATCTTTGGGCCAGAATCTTCAGGTAAAACAACGTTAACCTTGTCTGCGATTGCACAAGCACAAAAAGCGGGCAAAACATGTGCTTTTATTGATGCTGAGCACGCACTTGATCCAATTTATGCGCGTAAATTAGGCGTAGATACTGATGAGTTATTGATTTCTCAGCCAGATAACGGTGAGCAAGCTTTAGAGATTTGTGATGCGTTAGTTCGTTCAGGTGCAGTAGATGTTATCGTGGTGGATTCGGTAGCAGCATTAACACCAAAAGCGGAAATTGAAGGCGATATGGGGGATTCTCATATGGGCTTACAAGCTCGCTTAATGTCACAAGCATTACGTAAATTAACTGCTAACATTAAAGCAACCAATTGTTTGGTGATTTTCATCAACCAAATTCGTATGAAAATTGGTGTTATGTTTGGTAACCCAGAAACTACAACCGGTGGTAATGCACTGAAATTCTACTCTTCTGTACGTTTAGATATTCGTCGCACCGGCGTAGTAAAAGATGGTGATAACATTATCGGTAGCGAAACACGTGTTAAAGTGGTAAAAAACAAAGTCGCCCCGCCATTCCGTGAAGTGAATTTCGATATTATGTATGGTGAAGGTATTGCGCGTACTAATGAATTATTGATTTTAGCTGAAGCGAATGATCTGATTAAGAAATCAGGCGCGTGGTTCTCTTATGAGGGTACCAAAATCGGGCAAGGTAAAAATAATGCAGTGAAATGGTTAAAAGAGAATGCGGATATTGCGCAAAAAATTGAACAAGAATTGCGTGAGAAATTTAGCAACAACACACCAACAGCATTAGTTTCAACTGATGAAGATGTGTTAGAAGACGATAATTTCACAGAAGACGACGATTTTAACGACGAAGAGCTATAAATAAAAAATGCGGTTTTCTAAACCGCATTTTCTTTATGAGAAATTTATGGACAAGCAGCCAACACAGAAATACAGTGCGACAAATTACTTGCTTTATTTACTCTCAAAACGAGATTATAGTGAGCAAGAATTGCATCGGAAGCTGAAATTGAAAGAATATTCAGCTGAGGAGATCGAGCAAGCTATTGAAACTGCGAAAGCGCACAATTGGTTAAGTAATGAACGATTTTGCCAAACTTTTATCCGTTATCGCGCTCAACAAGGTGTGGGGCCTCGCCGATTAAAGCAAGAATTAAAGATGAAAGGCGTGGCAGATTGGCTGATTAGTCAATGCCTTGAAATCGCAGAGGCTGAAGAAGGATTAGATTGGTTTGAACTTGCCGAGCAGACTTTTGAAAAAAAACGTCCACGAGTTTGGGATTTGAAGGCCAAACAAAAAATGTGGCGTTTTATGGTCAGCCGAGGTTTTTACCAAGATCATTTTAGCCATTTGCTCAATCAAGATTATGATGAAGATGAGTAACGCGGATGAGTTTATTTAAATCAACTAAACAATCGGAGTTTTGCCCGCAATGTCAATCGCCGTTACAACTAAAGCGCGGTAAGCAAGGGCTTTTTTTAGGTTGTAGCGCTTATCCAGCTTGCGATTATATTAAACCGCTGCATCAAGAAAGTCGCATTATCAAAGATTTAGCTGAAACTTGCCCAGAATGTGGGGCATTTTTGCAAGTCAAACAGGGGCATTTTGGTATTTTTATTGGATGTAGCCAATATCCAAATTGCCATTTTACCGTACATGAAGAGACACCAGCAGACAGTGAAGTTGAATTTGATTGTCCAGAATGTAAAACGCATAAATTAGTCGCGAGAACAGGCCGTGCAGGTAAGGTATTTTACGGATGTAGTGGCTTTCCGCAGTGCAAATTCACGTTAGCGAGTAAGCCAATTTTAGCGCATTGTCCGCAATGTGGCGGGGCAATTGCTTGTGAAAAAAAAGTGAAAGGAACGCGATATTTACAATGTGCGAATAAACATTGTCAGGCAATCTTTGAGGCAGAGATAGAAAATGAGTAATTTAGATGAAATTATTGCCCGCTTGCAAAACAATGAAGTGGTCGCTTATCCAACGGAAGCCGTCTTCGGTTTAGGTTGTAATCCGAATAGTGAAGCTGCTGTTCAAGCATTATTAACTTTAAAACAACGGCCGGTAGAAAAAGGTTTAATTTTATTGGCTTCCGATTTGCGTTATTTACGCCCTTTTATTGATGAATCTCGTTTAACTGAAAAAGAGTGGCAAAGTCTAATGCAAGTTGGCACCCAGGCGATTACTTGGGTCGTTCCCGCGAAAAAATCTGTGCCGCGCTACTTAACTGGGCAATTTGACACTATCGCTGTACGGCTTTGCTATTTACCCGCAGTAGCAACGCTTTGTGAAGCTGCTGGGTTTGCGCTGACTTCAACCAGTGCCAATTTAACCGGTTTGCCTCCTTGTCGAACCGCACAAGAAGTTTATGCCCAATTTGGCAACGATTTTCCTGTGTTAGAGCAGGCAACCGGTGGAGCAAAACAACCCTCTGAAATTCGAGATATTTTTACCCAACATATTTTTAGACAAGGATAAGCATGAATCAGTATGCCGTATGGGGCAATCCGATTGCTCAAAGCAAATCTCCTCGCATTCATCAGTTATTCGCTGAACAAACTGGTCGAAATTTACAATATATAGCGAAATTAGGGGATGAAACTAATTTTGAGGCAGAACTGGCAGCATTTTTTACGCAAGCCAAAGGTGCCAACATTACGGCGCCGTTTAAAAATCGTGCGTTTGCGATAGCGACACAACACAGTGAGCGCTGTTTGTTAGCAGAAGCCTGTAATACGTTGAAAAAATTAGCAGATGGGCAACTTTATGCGGATAATACAGATGGGGTCGGTTTATGTGCTGATCTTGCTCGTTTAGGTTGGTTAAAACCAAATCAGAAGATGTTAATTTTAGGGGCGGGGGGCGCAACGCAAGGTGTGTTATTTCCTTTGTTGCAAGCCAAGCAGCAGATTACGCTCTACAATCGCACGCCAGAAAAAGCAGTCATTTTAGCGGAAAAATTTGCAAATTACGGAGAAATTCAGACCGCCTGTTGGGAAGAATTGGTGAACCAATCATTTGATGTCATTATCAATGCAACATCTTTAGGGTTACAAGGGAAATATGTTCCACTCCCAGCAAGTTTATTCGCATCATCTGCGGTTTATGATATGCAATATGCCCCGTATCAAAATACACCATTTTTGCGTTATGCCAAAAGCCAAGGCGCAAAACATTGTAGTGATGGTTTAGGGATGTTGGTCAATCAAGCGGCTTTTGCTTTTGAATTATGGGAAGGTATGCTGCCAGATATTGCGCCAGTACTTGCCCAGCTTCAAGCAGAAATGGAAGCTGGCAGTTAATTTAGTGCAAGAAAAAACTATCGTTTTTTTAGCAAAATGTTGAATCTGTAAGCAAAAAGACAGAAAACAGGACTTTTTTGCAAAAAAGTATTTGACGAGGTTAGTCAAAATCAGCATAATACGCCTCGCAAAGCCGATATGGTGACGCAAAATGGCTACATAGCTCAGCTGGTTAGAGCACAACACTCATAATGTTGGGGTCGCAAGTTCGAATCTCGCTGTAGCCACCATTTGCGGGACTGGCGAAATTGGTAGACGCACCAGATTTAGGTTCTGGCGCCGCGAGGTGTGTGGGTTCAAGTCCCTCGTCCCGCACCATTTATCGATTTGCAAATCAGTAGTTGGGGTATCGCCAAGCGGTAAGGCACCGGGTTTTGATCTCGGCATCCCTAGGTTCGAATCCTAGTACCCCAGCCACTTCTTATCTTGTAAGCTAACCAATGGTTAGTTTTTTCTTTTGGGGTATCGCCAAGCGGTAAGGCACCGGGTTTTGATCTCGGCATCCCTAGGTTCGAATCCTAGTACCCCAGCCATCTTTCTTCTATTTATTCATTTTCTTCAGTAAATCTATTCAATAGCCTATTTCTTCTTTAGATTTCTTTCAAAATTTATTAGAATTTACGCATTATGAGGGATTTTTCCCCCGTTACTAACGATTTCTAAGCACTGAAGGATATGTTATGAAAAAAATCAACCCGACCCAAACAGCGGCATGGCAGGCATTAACTGCACATCAAGCTGAAAACCTAACTATTGCTCAATTATTTCAAGCAAACCCACAACGTTTTTCACAATATCATGTCAATTTCGAAGATCAAATTTTAGTCGATTTTTCTAAAAATGCAGTAAATGAAACCACTTTAGCGTTATTACAACAATTAGCTGAAGAATGTGGCTTAGCGCAAGCGAAAGAAGCTATGTTTAGTGGAGAGAAAATCAACTATACCGAAAATCGCGCGGTATTACACACGGCATTGCGTAATCGTAGCAATACGCCAGTATTGGTTGATGGTAAAGATGTAATGCCAGAAGTCAATGCTGTTTTAGCTAAAATGAAAGCATTTTGCCAACGAGTCATTTCTGGCGAATGGAAAGGCTATACGGGTAAGGCAATTACAGATGTCATCAATATTGGTATTGGTGGCTCTGATCTTGGTCCTTATATGGTAACAGAAGCATTACGCCCTTATAAAAATCATTTAAACGTGCATTTTGTGTCAAATGTGGATGGCACGCATATTGCCGAAACGCTCAAAAAAGTAAACCCAGAAACAACGTTAGTATTAGTGGCCTCTAAAACCTTTACTACCCAAGAAACCATGACGAATGCGCATTCGGCTCGTGATTGGCTTTTATCGGCAGCAAAAGATGAATCTGCGGTTGCTAAACATTTCGTAGCGCTTTCTACCAATGCAAAAGAAGTGGAAAAATTTGGTATTGATACGGCCAATATGTTTGAATTCTGGGATTGGGTTGGTGGCCGTTATTCTTTATGGTCAGCGATTGGATTATCAATTGCCCTTTCTATTGGTTTTGAGCAGTTTGAACAATTGTTATCTGGTGCGCATGCGATGGATAACCATTTCAGACAAGCACCGGCTGAGAAAAATATTCCAACCATTTTAGCGCTTATCGGCATTTGGAATAGCAACTTCTTAGGTGCAGAAACAGAAGCATTATTGCCATATGATCAATATTTACATCGTTTTGCGGCGTACTTCCAACAAGGCAATATGGAGTCAAACGGAAAATATGTAGGGCGTGACGGTAAAGTTGTGAATTATCAAACTGGCCCAATTGTTTGGGGTGAGCCGGGTACTAATGGCCAACACGCATTTTATCAATTGATTCACCAAGGTACGAAAATCATTCCTTGTGATTTTATTGCGCCAGCGCAAACACACAATCCATTAAGTGATCATCATGAAAAATTGTTGTCTAACTTCTTTGCACAAACTGAAGCCCTTGCTTTTGGTAAATCTAAACAAGCGGTTGAAGAAGAATTTTTAGCAGCAGGAAAATCACTTGAATCAGTTAAAGAAATTGTGCCGTTTAAAGTATTTACGGGCAACAAACCAACTAACTCGATTTTATTGCAAAAAATTACGCCTTACAGCTTAGGTGCATTGATTGCCATGTATGAACATAAAATTTTCGTACAAGGTGTAATTTTCAACATTTACAGCTTTGACCAATGGGGTGTTGAACTTGGCAAACAACTTGCTAACCGCATTTTACCTGAGTTAAAAGGCAGTGAGTCAGTTGAAAGTCACGACAGCTCAACCAATGGTTTAATTAACCAATACAAAGCTTGGCGTTAAGTTTAGCTTTTTACAAGCGGTAGTTTTTCATCAGACTTTTGCAAAAATTACCGCTTAGTCTTACATTATGAAACCAATTTTCCTTGAAATCCGTCATTTACGTACGTTAGTGGCAATTAAAGAAAGCGGCAATTTATCATTAGCCGCGAAACGCTTGCATTTAACGCAATCGGCTCTTTCTCACCAAATTAATGTGTTAGAAAGCCAATATGATTTAACTTTGTTTGAGCGTAAAACTACTCCAATTCGTTTTACGCCGGCAGGGGAGCGCCTTTTAGCGCTTGCCTATGAGATTCTGCCTAAAATCCGTGATGTTGAACGGGATTTAGTGCGTGTGAAACAAGGTGAGCTAGGCAATCTTCGTATTTCAATTGAATGCCACACTTGTTTTGACTGGCTGATGCCTGCCATGGCGACTTTCCGTCAAAGCTGGCCCTTAGTAGAACTAGATATTGTTTCTGGTTTCCATACCGATCCAGTTGGCTTATTGCTGAGCGATCGTTCAGATTGGGCGGTGGTCTCTGAAATGGAAGATAATCCGAATGTGATTTATAAGCCGTTATTTTCTTATGAAATGGTCGGCATTTGTGCGAAAGATCATCCTTTGGCAACCAAACCAATTTGGACGGCGGAGGATTTCAAAGAAGAAACCTGGATTACCTATCCCGTTCCAGATGATATGTTAGATTTACTGCGCCAAGTACTTAAACCTGCGGGGATTTCACCTAAACGCCGAACGACTGAACTCACCATTGCGATTATTCAATTAGTGGCAAGCAAGCGAGGTATCGCAACCCTACCTTATTGGGCGGTGAAACCTTATTTAGAGTTAGGTTATGTGGTTGCAAATAAAATTACTGAACAAGGTTTGTATAGTAATTTATATGGTGCGATCAGGGCGCACGATGCGCATAGTGCCTATTTAGAAGATTTCCACAATACAGTTAAAGCACAAAGCTTTGCCACTTTACCGGGGTTGATTGTATTGGATTAAGGAGATAAAGATGAAAATGCTCCGCTATGAAGATATTTTGCATAAACTGCCTAAACGACAAGCTAATTCGCATAAAGGCGATTATGGTAGAGTTTTATTGATTGGTGGTAATGCGAATATGGGCGGAGCAATTATGATGGCAGCGAAAGCTGCTGTGCATAGTGGTGCGGGTTTAACCACAGTGGCAACCGACGCTTCAAATCATACCGCATTACATTGCCATTTACCTGAAGCGATGGTGATTGACTGGGAAAATACCGAGTTATTGCTTGAAAAACTTAAACTATCAGATGTGGTGCTCATTGGCTGCGGTTTAGGACTATGTGAACAAGCTACGACATTATTAAGCCTAGTGCTGAGCCATTTACAGCCATCGCAAAAGCTGATTATTGATGGCGATGCCATTAGCTTATTTGCCAAACATTCACAGAATCATTATGAATTTCCTATTTGGACAACCCCGCATCAAAAAGAGTGGGAACGCCTTTCTGGTTTAGCGATTGATGCGCAAACGCCAGCCAACAATTTACACGCTGTCAGCCAATTACAACTTAATGTGATTCTCAAAAAATATGGTACAACGCTTTATTTGCTCAATCATGAGCCACTTTGTATTGATGTTGGAACACCTGCAATGGCAACTGGAGGAATGGGAGATACGCTTGCTGGCATGATTACAGGGTTGCTTGCGCAATATCCAAAACAATCGGAACAAGCCGTTTATACTGCCGTTTATCTGCATAGCTATATTGCTGAGCAATTAGCTAAAACTCGGCATGTCGTCCTTCCTACTGAGATTATTGGTGAAGTTTCTGCTTATCTTAAATTGGTGATTTAAGTTTTCTAAAAGTAAGCGGTCGAATTTGCAAAAGAATTTGCGAATTCGACCGCTTGTGTTATGAGTCATTAACGATTTGCTAGTGCTTGTTCGATTTTTTGTTTGATACCTGCACTATCTAATCCAAGTACTTCATAGGCTTCTTGTTGGGTAGATTGTGGGATAAATTCGTCTGGAATACCAAGCATGACAAGCGGTTTGATTTTGCCAATTTTTTGCAAATATTCATTTACTGCAGAGCCAGCACCACCTTGGATAGCATTTTCTTCTAGCGTTACCAGTAAATCATGGCTGTTTGCTAATTCTTGGATTAAGGCTTCATCAAGTGGTTTCACAAAGCGCATATCGGCTAAGGTATAGTTGCCTGCTTCAGCCACTTTTTGAGCTTCGGTTAAGAACGTACCAAAGTTGAGAATAGCCACTTTTTCGCCTTGGCGGATAAGTTTGCCTTTACCAATTTCTAAAGATTCCATCGGCTCAAGTGCTACACCTTTAGCGTTACCTCTTGGATAGCGCACAGCAGTTGGCGTATTCATCTGATAAGCGGTATATAACATTTGACGCATTTCGTTTTCATCGCTTGGCGTCATGATAGTCATATTCGGAATACAACGCATAAAGCTTAAGTCAAACGCACCTTGGTGAGTTTGACCGTCTGCTCCTACAATACCAGCACGGTCAATCGCAAAAATCACAGGTAGATTTTGGATCGCCACATCATGAATGAGCTGATCGTAAGCTCGTTGTAAGAAACTAGAATAAATGGCAACGACCGGTTTGTAGCCGGCAATCGCTAAACCTGCTGCAAAAGTAACCGCATGCTGTTCAGCAATGGCAACATCAAAATATTGTTTAGGGAAGCGTTTAGAAAATTCCACCATGCCTGAGCCTTCACGCATAGCAGGGGTAATGCCGATAAGCTTAGTATCTTGTTCAGCCGTTTCGCATAACCATTGGCCGAAAATATCGGAATAGGTTGGAATGCTTTTCGCTTTTGGCAGTTGACCGCTAGCAGGATCAAATTTTGGTACGCCATGGTAGCCAATAGGATCGTTTTCTGCAGGTTGATAACCTTTCCCTTTTTTAGTGCGAACATGTAAGAATTGTGGGCCTTTGAGCTCACGCATATTTTTAAGTGTTTTCACCAATTCTTCGATGTTATGCCCATCTACAGGCCCGATATAATTAAACCCAAGCTCTTCAAAAAGCGTACTAACAGGAGAAATTACCCCTTTCATATGCTCTTCGGTTTTTTTCATGAAGTTTTTAATTGGAGAAGGGACTTTATCTAACACCTTTTTACTGCCATCACGCACGGTGGTATAAAGTGAACCAGAGAAAATTTGGGCGAGATGGTTATTCAGTGCGCCAACGTTTTCAGAAATAGACATTTCATTATCGTTGAGAATAACCAACATATCTGTGTGCAATGCACCTGCATGGTTTAGTGCTTCAAATGCCATCCCCGCAGTAATAGCGCCATCACCAATAACACAAACGGTTTGGCGACCTGCATTTTCTTTTTGAGCCGCGACCGCAATGCCTAAACCGGCACTGATAGAGGTTGAGGAATGTCCTACGCTTAACACATCATAAACGCTTTCTTCGCGCCATGGGAATGGATGGATACCGTCTTTTTGGCGAATGGTTTTAATTTGATCGCGACGACCAGTTAGGATTTTATGTGGATAGGCTTGATGTCCAACGTCCCAAATAAGTTGGTCGAATGGGGTTTGATAAACATAGTGCAAGGCGATAGTCAGCTCAACTACCCCTAAGCCAGAGGCAAGATGCCCACTACTTTGGCTTACGCATTCTAATAAGTAGGCGCGAAGCTCGTCAGCAAGCGGTTGTAATTGATCTTTATCGAGCAAACGGAGGGCTTCCGGCGAGTCAATTTGGCTTAATAGGGGGTAATTTTTTTGCATAATGTTTATCTTTTATCAATAGAAACTCAACGCAAGGCGGTTAGGTCGGTCACTCTAACATTTTTGCAACAAAGTGGAAATAATTGACCGCTTGTAAATTCCTAACCGCGCTGATGCGTGATTAACCTTTAAGATCTTCAGTTAAAGTGGGTTGAAGAGCGTTTAAAACTTCTTTAACCACACGTGCTGGGCCTGCCACTACGTTACCAGATTTTAAGTAATCGGTGCCACCAACAAAGTTACATACAATCGCACCTGCTTCACGCGCGATTAAATCACCCGCTGCGCAATCCCATGGTTTTAAACCAATTTCAAAGTAACCATCAATGCGATTTGCTGCAACATATGCTAAATCAAGCGCGGCTGAACCTGTACGGCGGAAATCTGCTACGCCTTGGTTCATTAAGCCTTCAAGCATATTTAAGTGCGCTGCACGATGTTTAGTGGCTTTAAATGGGAAGCCAGTTGCTAATACAGTACCGCTTAGATCACGGCGGCTGCTATCCACGCGTAGACGGAACTCATTGAGTTTTGCGCCTTCGCCACGCACAGCAGTGAAAAGTTCATTACGGATAGGATCGTACACTACGCCGACAGTGGTGCGGCCATTTTCACGAATAGCAATCGACACACAGAAATGCGGTAAGCGTTTAACGAAGTTGGTTGTGCCATCTAGTGGATCAATTACCCACTGCACGTTTTTATTTTCGCCATCTAAAATACCAGATTCTTCCGCTACGATAGCGTGGTCTGGGTAAGATTTGCGAATGACTTCGATAATCGCTGCTTCTGCCGCTTTATCAATTTCAGTCACATAATCATTTGTACTTTTTTGAGCAACTTCAGTCTCGCTTGGCGCTTGCTCATAGCCTTTTGCAATAATATTGCCTGCTTTTCGTGCAGCACGAATAGCAATGTTTAACATTGGGTTCATATTTCCACCAGATTTTAAAGAACGAATAAGGGGTTTGATTATAATGAAATTAGCAAGATAAAGGAATAACTAAGCGTAAAAATGCAGTAGAATAGCGCCTATTGTTTTGATAAAACCTATCGCTATGCAAAAAAGTATTTACGACACCCCCATTTTTTTTGAGCGCTATCAGCAGCTACGCCAAAATCCGATAAGTATGAATGAAGTGGTCGAAAAACCGACGATGTTTTCACTTTTACCGAATCTATCTGGTAAACGGGTGCTGGATTTAGGCTGTGGCACGGGCGAACACTTAGCACATTATTTAGCAAAAGGCGCTCGGCAAGTCGTGGGCTTAGACCTTTCAGAACGTATGTTAGAAGCGGCTGAAGCACGTTTACGCGCGCAGACATCAACTGCAGAAATGGCTTTTTATGCTTTGCCGATGGAAAAGTTAGATGAAATTGCTGAAAACGAATTTGATGTAATTACTAGCTCATTTGCTTTTCACTACATTGAAGATTTTCCTGCGCTGTTAGCAAAAATTTCAGCAAAATTGACCGCTTGCGGTACGTTAATTTTCTCGCAAGAACATCCAATTGTGACGTGTTATCGACAAGGTTATCGTTGGGAAAAAAATGCAGAAAAGCAGCAAGTGGCTTATCGCTTAAATTATTATCGCGAAGAGGGTGTGCGTGAGCGGGCTTGGTTTCAACAATCGTTTAAAACCTATCATCGCACGATGGCAACAATTCTAAATCAACTTATTGCTGCAGGCTTTGAAATTGAGCAGGTTGAAGAGCCTATGTTAGCTAATCAAGCACAATGGCATCAGGAATTTAAAGATTTACAACACCGTCCGCCATTGCTATTTGTTAAAGCGAAAAAACGCTAGGCTAGCCCTTTTTTGACCCAATATTGATAAGGTAAGGTTTCAGTTTGACTAGCCAGCAGCTGGTGATCCATAAAGGCACAAAAGCTAGGGATATCGCGGGTTGTAGCAGGGTCGTCAGCTAAAATATAAAGTACATCGCCATCATTGAGGTGGCGAATTGCCTTACGGGTAAGCATCACGGGCTCTGGACAGCGAAGCCCAACGGTATCTAAAGTTTGACTAATTTCAATCTCTCTCATGGTTTTCCTATGCTAAAACAAAATGATTTATCACAACGGTTTTCCGAACATTTAGCGCAGCTACAACAGCACGTTAGACAAATTCTAGAAAGCCATTTTCTTCAAGGTATTTGGATTCATGCAGGGGTGAGTTATCGCTATTTTCAAGACGATTTAACTGCACCGTTTAAAATTAACCCGCATTTTAATTATTTTTTTCCGTATGCTAAAGCGGAAAATAGCTGGCTTTATTTAGATGGCGTGAATAAACCGAAAATTTATTTCTATGCGCCGCAAGATTATTGGCATTGTGCGCCTACACCACCCACGGAAGCATTTTTCAGTGAAGCATTTGATTGGGTGATTTTTTACGATGCCCAAGACATTGCAAAATGGATTGAAAATCCGACCGCTTGTTTATTTATTGGCGAAGATGAAGAACTCGCGAAATCTCTTGGTTTTAGTGCAATTAACTCACAAAAGGCGCTGAATATACTGCATTTTGCACGCTCAATCAAAACGGAATTTGAGATTGAACAACTCTATCAAGCGCAATTTCCCGCATTAAAAGGGCATCATGCCGCGAAACAGGCTTTTTTAGAAGGTCGCAGTGAGCGAGAGATTCATTTAGCTTATTTGCAAGCGAGTGGGCAACTTGAAAGTGAACTGCCGTATGGCAATATTGTGGCATTAAACGCGCATGCGGCTATTTTGCATTACACCGAGCTTGAACTTTTCGCGCCAAGTTCTCGCCACAGTTTTTTAATTGATGCTGGTGCAACGCATCTCAATTATGCTTCAGACATTACGCGGACTTATGCAGCTGATCCGCAAAGTGAATTTGCGGCACTGATTAAAGCTGTTGACGGTTTTAAACATGAAATTATTCAGCAAATGCGCGTGGGCGTGAATTATCTACAATATCATACACAGATGCATCAATGGATGGCGAAATTGCTTCACGATTTTGATTTTGTGCGGTTAAGCCCGGAACAGATTTTTGAAGAGGGCATTTCAAGAGCATTTTTCCCACATGGCTTAGGGCATTTATTGGGCTTGCAAGTGCATGATGTTGGCGGTTTTATGCAAAATGCGCGGGGCACACAAAAACGCCCACCTGAAGCTTACCCAAGTTTGCGCTGTTTGAGAGATCTACAGCCAGGTATGGTGTTAACGGTTGAACCTGGTTTCTATTTTATTGAGATGTTATTAGCACCATGGAAATCATCACATTTAGGCCATACATTTAATTGGCAGAAAATTGCGGATTTTTCGGTCTATGGTGGGATTCGTAGTGAAGATAACATTGTTATTCGCCCTGAAGGTGCGGAGAATTTAACTGAAAAAGCGCTGATAACACTCAACGCTTAAGGAGGAACTATGCCGGTTTTATGGGGATTATTAGGCATCATTTTTTACATTTATTGTGAGATTTCGCTATTAGTCGAGGTGGGAAGCAGCTTGGGAGTACTTCCAACGCTGTTATTACTCATTGTAATTTCCTTTGTCGGATTATGGTTTGTGAAATTACGCGGGGCTTATACCTTAATGGCTGTGCGTCAGCAGCTAGCAAAAGGCGAATTACCAACGGATACAGTAATCAATGCTATGCTGTTCATTTTGGCGGGCATATTGCTCATTATTCCCGGGTTTCTCAGCGATATTTTAGCGGTGCTAATGGTGCTGCCGATTACTCGGACACTGTTTAAATTATGGTTTTTCAAATTTTTCAAAAGTCGTGTACGCTTTACCCGTTTTACACAATTCCGTTCGGGACAAGGTGCTGAGTCTGAAGTGTTTGAGGCAGAATTTACCCGCGAACAGGATAAAAACAAATGGATAAAATAAGCCCCAGTCACTCAAGATTTGGCACCAAGCAAGCGCGTTTTAAAAGCCCTACTGAGCAAAATCGTGCGGGTAAGCGTTGGCAAAAAAAAGCAGAAAAACGACCGCTTGTTCCTCGCTTAAGCATTGAAGATACAGTGGTTATTCTGTTTAACAAGCCTTATAACGTGCTTACCCAATTTACCGATGAACAAGGGCGACAGACGTTGAAAGATTTTATCCATACGCCCGATGTTTATCCGGTTGGGCGTTTAGATCGAGATAGCGAAGGGCTGTTATTGCTAACGAATAATGGCTGGTTACAACATCGTTTATCACATCCAAAATTTGAGAAGCGCAAAACTTATTGGGTGCAAGTAGAAGGTGTACCTGATGAAGCGGCGTTAACTGCTTTACGAAAAGGGGTTCAGCTTAAAGATGGACTTACATTACCTGCGACAGTGAACCAGATCGAACCACCTGATTTTAATTGGGCAACCGCACCGAAAATCCGTGAGCGGAAGATGATCCCAACAAGTTGGTTAGAAATCGGGTTACATGAAGGTAAAAACCGCCAAGTACGGCGCATGACCGCGCATGTTGGCTTTCCAACATTACGACTTATTCGAGTGGCACTGGGCGATTATCAACTGGGCGATTTAGCCTGTGGCGAGTCTAGAGAATTATCGCTTGCAGAAAAACAGCGACTCTTTAAATCATTAAAATAATAAGGCAAATATGAAACAGGCATATTGGATTATCACCAAAGATTTTGATGTGGCATTAGTGAATGGCGAAATACCGTTTGGTTGCGCAGATGAAGTGCAATTAAGCGGGCGAAATTTCTTAACGATTGGTGAATTAAATGGCTTTCCCGTGCATTTAGTGCAGGCTGACGCGCGTGATGAAATGCGAACTTTTGCTTTTCTACGCACGTTAATTGCTAAGCCTGAAGCGAATTTATTGCATCGTGCAGTTTCTTTGTCCCAATTTTTACAATCTCACCGTTTTTGTGGGCGTTGTGCTGCACCATTGCATTTAGCTGAATCTGAAATAGCTTTGGCGTGTGAGGCTTGTGGGCACCGAATTTATCCCACTATTTCTCCGTCTATTATTGTGGCGGTGCGGAAAGGGCGACAAATTCTTTTAGCCAATCATCAGCGCCATAAAGGCGGAATTTATACCACGCTGGCTGGATTTGTTGAAGCAGGCGAGCCGATTGAGCAAACCGTGCAGCGCGAAGTTTGGGAAGAAAGTGGGTTGAAAATTCGAAATGTTCGTTATTTTGGTAGCCAGCCGTGGTCGTTCCCGCATTCGTTGTTAGGTTTTTTAGCCGATTATGATTCAGGCGAGATCAAGCTACAAGAGAGCGAACTTTGTGATGCAAGATGGTTTGATTGTGATGAGCCATTGCCAGAATTACCGCCTAAAGGTACGATTGCCTTAGCATTGATTGAAGCCACTCTTGCGCTGTGTCGTACAGAAAGCCCGCTATAAATTATGCCAAAATTACGCTATAATCTCCCAATTAACTGAATAACAGAGAACACTATGAAAAGTCGAATTTTAGCAACGGGCAGCTACTTGCCAAAGCAAGTGCGCACCAATGCAGACCTAGAAAAAATGGTCGAAACTAGCGATGAATGGATTTTCACCCGCTCTGGCATGAAAGAGCGTCGCATCGCCGCAGCAGATGAAACGGTGGCCACAATGGGTACCGAAGCTGCTAAAAAAGCCTTAGAAATGGCGAATATTGATCCAAATGATATTGAACTCATTGTGGTAGGAACCACGACTAATTCACACGCTTACCCAAGTGCTGCGTGTCAAATTCAGGGTGCATTAGGCATTCGTGATGCGATTGCTTTTGATGTTGCAGCGGCTTGTACTGGTTTTATTTATGCGTTGAGCGTCGCTGATCAATTTGTGCAATCAGGTAAAGTGAAAAAAGCGTTAGTGGTTGGCGCAGATCTAAACTCTCGCGCATTAGATGAAACCGATCGCAGTACAGTCGTTCTTTTTGGTGACGGTGCGGGCGCAGTGATTTTAGAAGCAAGCGAACAAGCAGGGATTTTATCAACTCATTTACACGCATCTGCTGATCTGGATTATATGCTAGCCCTCCCAGCTCAAAAACGCGGTGAGGAAAAATCAGGGTTTATCCAAATGCAAGGTAATGCGACTTTCAAACTTGCAGTAGGCCAGCTTTCAAGTGTTGTAGAAGAAACTTTAGAAGCTAATCAATTAGACAAGTCTGATTTAGATTGGTTAGTGCCACATCAAGCTAATATTCGTATTATTGCGGCCACTGCAAAGAAACTTGAAATGGATATGTCACAAGTAGTATTAACGGTTGAAAAATACGGTAATAACAGTGCTGCAACTGTGCCAGTGGCATTAGATGAGGCGGTGCGAGATGGTCGTATTCAACGTGGGCAATTATTGCTATTAGAAGCCTTTGGTGGCGGTTGGACATGGGGTTCAGCTTTGGTGAGATTCTAAGGTAAACCGATGTCAGAAAAACAAACTTTTGCAGATAAAAAGCGTAAAACCGTAGAACAAGCCGAGTTTACCGAAGATGGTCGCTATTTGCGCAAAGTGCGTAGCTTCGTGTTGCGTACTGGTCGCTTAAGTGATTATCAGCGCGACATGATGAATAGCAACTGGGCAAATTTAGGTTTGGATTATCAGCCAACCCCATTTAACTTTCGTGAAATTTTCGGCAATGATAACCCCATTGTATTGGAAATTGGTTTCGGGATGGGGCGTTCATTGGTTGAAATGGCAGCACAAAACCCAGATCGCAATTATATCGGCATTGAAGTTCATACCCCTGGTGTGGGCGCATGTATTGCCTATGCGTTAGAAAAACAGGTCAAGAATTTACGAGTGATTTGCCATGATGCGACTGAAATTCTACGTGATGCGATTGCAGATAATACGTTAGGTGGCTTACAGCTTTATTTCCCAGACCCGTGGCAGAAAGTGAAACACCACAAACGTCGTATTGTTCAACCAGCATTTATTACGCGCGTATTAAGCAAATTGAAGTGTGGTGGCTTTATCCATTTTGCCACAGACTGGGAAAATTATGCGGAGCATATGTTAGAAGTTTTACGTCAGTTTGATGCTGAATTGGAAAATACTTCCGCTACTAATGATTTTATTCCACGTCCAGATTTTCGCCCATTAACCAAATTTGAAGAGCGAGGGCATCGATTAGGGCATGGTGTGTGGGATCTCTATTTCATCAAGCGATAAAAATAAAGTCGTTTATCTTAGATAAACGACTTTTTCTTTCATTACACTTCAATACCGAATTTTGCTTTCACTAAGGCTTGGAAATCGGTGCAACCTCCAACGTGCTGATTGTCCAAAAAGATTTGTGGCACGGTTGCGACAGGTTTTCCTACGCGTGGTTCCAAATCTTCTTTTGAAATGCCTTCTGCAATCATATCAACGAATTTAAAATCAAAATCAGCTAATTCGCCTTTCATTTTTTCTGCTAACGCTTTCGCTCTTACACAGTAAGGGCAAGTTAAGCGGCCATAAATTTCTACAAACATAATTGTTCCTTTTATTTTTCCGGCTTGCGCGGGAGAGGGTACAAGCGGTACTATTTTACCAAAAATTTACTAAACCATGACAGAAAAGCAGCACTTTTGAGCCAAGTTATTGCGCAAACTTCATGTTTTTATTTTTTCCAACCTTTTAACGCATCAGCAAAGGCATTATTCGCAAATTGGTTGCGAGATGGTGCGGCCGATTTTTCTCGTCTAGACTCAGCTGTCTTTTGTCCAACAGGTTTAGATTCCGCTTTATCTTCTAAGCGCATAGTAAGTGCAATGCGTTTACGAGCCACATTAACCTCTAACACTTTGACTTTCACTACATCACCGGCTTTAACCACTTTGTGTGGATCTTCAACAAATTGGTGGGAAAGCATGGAAATATGCACTAAACCATCTTGGTGAACACCAATATCGACGAAAGCACCAAAGTTAGCCACATTGGTGACAGTTCCTTCTAAAATCATCCCAACTTTCAGATCTTTGATATCTTCTACGCCATCCATAAAGACAGCAGTTTTGAACTCACCACGCGGGTCACGTCCTGGTTTTTCTAATTCTTTGAAAATATCCAGCACGGTTGGTAAACCAAACTGTTCATCTACGAAGTCTTTAGCTTGCAGTTGATGAATTTGACTACTATTGCCCATCAACTCCTGTAAGGTAGAGTGAGTAGCTTGTAAGATTTTCTCTACGACTGGATAAGCTTCTGGGTGAACACTTGAAGCATCGAGTGCATTTTTGCCCCCTAAAATACGCATAAAGCCAGCACATTGTTCAAAAGCTTTTGGCCCTAAACGAGGCACTTTTTTCAATTCAGAACGGCTAGCAAAACGTCCATTTTCATCGCGATAATCCACAATATTTTGCGCTAAAGTTTTGCTCATACCGGCAACACGAGCAAGTAGGGCTGCAGATGCGGTATTTAAATCTACCCCAACGGCATTTACACAATCTTCTACCACCGCATCCAGTTTGCGAGCTAATTGGCTTTGGTTAACATCATGTTGATATTGCCCAACCCCAATCGCTTTTGGTTCAATTTTCACTAATTCAGCAAGTGGATCTTGCAAACGACGGGCAATTGACACCGCACCACGCAAAGATACATCTAAATTCGGGAACTCATTCGCTGCAAATTCAGAGGCTGAATAAACCGATGCACCAGCTTCACTAACTACCACAGTTTGTGGAATGAGCATATCTGGTTTAGAGGCTTTAATTTGCTTAAGCACATCTTTCGCAAAACGTTCGGTTTCACGTGATGCCGTTCCGTTACCGATGGCAATCAATTCCACATTATGCTGTTTAATCAATTTATAAAGCGTGACTTCTGCAGCAGCTTTGCTCGTGGTATGCGGGTAAATGGTTTCGGTATCGAGCAATTTCCCCGTATTATCAACCACTGCCACTTTTACCCCTGTACGTAAACCTGGGTCAAGCCCCATAGTATTGCGTGCGCCAGCAGGTGCAGCCATTAACAGTGCTGAAAGGTTACGCGCAAAAACATCAATCGCTTCTTCTTCAGCTTTTTCACGTAAGCTTGCCATCAATTCTGTTTCAAGATGTAGTGCTGCTTTAATTTTCCACGTCCAACTAATGACTTGCTCACGCCATTTATCGGCAGGTTGCTGATTGAAAATTACCCCTAAATGTTCACGAATGATCGTTTCGCAGTAGCTTTGTTTGCTGCCTTCTTCAGCTTCTGGATCGGCATTTAAACTTAGCGCCAAAATACCTTCGTTTCGACCACGGAACATGGCTAAAGCACGATGAGAAGGAACTTGTTTGAACGGTTCGCTGTGCTCAAAATAATCACGGAATTTCTCGCCTTCGCTTTCTTTTCCTTCAATGACACGGCTTTCTAACGTTGCGCAAGCGGTCAAATATTGGCGAAGTTTTGCAAGTAATTCGGCATCTTCACTGAATCGTTCCATTAAAATATAACGTGCGCCATCTAAGGCAGCTTTTTCATCTGCCACGCCTTTTTCCGCATTAACGAAGGCTTTTGCTGCTTCTTCTGGGGTTAAAGATGGATCTTGCCAAAGCATTTCAGCTAATGGTTCTAGCCCTGCTTCAATCGCGATTTGTCCGCGGGTGCGACGTTTTGGCTTATAAGGGAGATAAAGATCTTCTAATTCTGTTTTACTTTCACAAGAGAGAATTTTATCTCGTAGTGGATCAGTCAATTTGCCTTGTTCTTCAATCGATTTAAGAATAGTTTGGCGGCGATCGTCTAATTCGCGAAGATAAATCAAGCGTGTTTCAAAATGACGCAGTTGCGTATCGTCTAGCCCGCCAGTGACTTCTTTACGGTAACGCGCAATAAAAGGAATGGTATTACCTTCATCGAGTAATTGCATTGCGGCAAGGATTTGGTGACTGCCGACATTCAGTTCGCCAGCAATAATTTGGCTGATTTGGAGATTAAGTTCTGACATGGGGTTCCTATGAATAAAATCTTATCGTTAAAGCACTAACGAAGTGTTGCTGCGCGAGCTTGATCAAGTTTTTCTAATTGAGCTAATGCTTGTTGCATTTTTGCTTGATTCGGCTCAGCTTTAGCGCATAGCACGATGTTTTCTAAACTATCGGCTTGGTGATAATAAGGTTCAGGGCTTTTAACCGCTTGTTCAAATTGCTGATAAGCCTGTTGAAATTGACCTTGTTTACATAAAAAAGTGCCGTAATTATTTAGTACATCTGGGCGAGAATTGCTTAAACGCAATGCTTGCTGATAGGCTTGTTCCGCTGAAGTTGGTTCGCCGATTTGCTGATAATAATAAGCCATCACCGAATAAGGCAGATAATCATGGGTATCATGTTGATGGGCTTTATCGATATTCTCTTTGGCTTTTGGGTAATCTTGCTGTTCAAGATAGGCAAGCGCTAAGTTCAATCTCGCTTTGACCGCTTCTGAACGAGGTGCTTTTTGTGGCGGGGATGAAGTAGTACAGCCGACAAGCAGAATAATTAAACTACAAGCGGTCAGATTTTTCAGAAATTTTACAAATAACATAAAGCGCCTTGATAAGAGAGAGGTTACCAATGATTGCCTTGCTATCATACAAGCTTTATTACGAAGTGCAATGGCAAGAAAGCGGCAAACTGCCGCTCTCTTTATTCAATTTTTATGAGTAGGCAATTACTGATTTTTTACCGCAATGCCTTGCCCAAATTTTCTTTTTTCTAATGTACGCTTGGTTCGGTCAATAACTTCACCAGCAAGTTGTCCACAAGCCGCATCAATATCATCGCCGCGTGTTTTACGAACAATAACCGTAAAACCATATTCCATTAACGTTTTTTGGAATCTGTCCACTCGGCTATTAGAACTTTTACCGTAAGGGGCTTCAGGGAACGGGTTCCATGGAATTAAGTTGATCTTACATGGCGTATTTTTTAACACTTCAGCTAATTGATGAGCATGCTCAATGCCATCATTAACATGATCAAGTAACACGTATTCAATGGTGACTTTACCGTGATTAGCGTTAGACACTTCTAAATATTTATGCACTGAATCCATCAACATTTTAATGTTGTATTTTTTATTGATTGGCATGATTTCATCACGCAATTCATCATTCGGCGCATGCAGAGAGATTGCCAATGCTACGTCAATTTTCTCACGCATCATATCTAATGCCGGCACAACCCCAGAGGTTGAGAGTGTGACACGGCGTTTAGATAAGCCATAAGCAAAATCATCTAACATAATTTCCATCGCAGGAATTACGTTATTCATATTTAACAATGGCTCGCCCATGCCCATCATCACCACATTTGTAATTGGACGAACACCAGTGACACCAAAGTTACCGATGATTTTAGAGGCACGCCAAACTTGTCCGATAATTTCAGACACCGTTAAGTTACGGTTAAACCCTTGTTGTGCGGTTGAACAGAACGTACAAGCCAGCGCACAACCTACTTGCGAAGAAACGCAGAGCGTTGCGCGATCGGCTTCAGGAATATATACGGTTTCAATTTGTTGGTCGCCAACCTGCATTGCCCATTTAATTGTGCCATCGGCTGAACGTTGTTCTACTGCCACTTCTGGCGCTTTAATTTCCGCAACTTGTTTAAGTTTTTCACGCAATACCTTGTTGATATTGCTCATGTTATCGAAATTATCTTCCCCGAAATGGTAAATCCATTTCATTAGCTGATCCGCACGAAACGGCTTTTCACCCATTTGTGCAAATAACTCACGCATTTCTTGGCGGGTCAGATTCATTAAATTGATTTTTTCTGCTTTAGCAGGCTGTGCAGATGCGTCTTTCGCCTCTGCTTGAAGAGTTTGAGAAGTCATTAAAATAGCCTCGTTATTACACGCTCGTTAAAGAACGAATTATGGCAAAAGGATTAGTTTTGCAATGAATAAAAGAAGCGAATTTTACTGTTCTCCCTTAATTAAGGCTAGCGATTTTTCTAGAAAATCGGAAGTTTTTTCTCACGGATTTTCGAGCTAGATCGCAAAATTTGCAAAATCTTAGTCGAAATAGACCGCTTGTTGGCTTAATTTTTCAGCATTTTTGTTATACACTAACAGCTTTTAAATAGAGGACAAAAAATGACATTTCCAGCTTGCCCACAATGTAAAGGCGAAAATACTTATCACGATTCTATTCAATTTGTTTGCCCAGATTGCGCTTATGAATGGACTGGTGAAGAAGTTGCTGAAGCGGATGAAGATCAACTTATCGTAAAAGATAGTAATGGCAATTTATTAGCTGATGGCGATGATGTGCTGCTAATCAAAGATTTAAAACTAAAAGGCTCATCAGAAGTATTGAAAAAAGGAACAAAATTTAAAAATATTCGCTTAGTAAATGGTGATCATAACGTAGATTGTGGCAAAATTATGTTGAAATCAGAGTTCTTGAAAAAAGCGTAATCAATAATTTTTCGGGTAGATTGGCTACCCGATTTTTTTAGGAAATAGAGCGTTAATATATAAAATAACCGCGTATAACAAGCGGTCTTTTCTGATAAAAAATTTGCAATTTTGCCTAAATTGGCGTATTCTTCGCCACGTTTTTAAGGTATGAACCTTCTATATCATTTCTTAACGCATTCCTAATCTAACGAATTCATTTTTTTATCAAGTAGTTTTATTCCTATGCATCTTACTCAACTTAAAAATCTTCCTGTTTCGGAATTAGTCGAAATGGGTGAAAACCAAATGGGTTTAGAGAATCTAGCCCGTCTGCGCAAACAAGATATTGTGTTTGCAATCCTTAAACAACACGCAAAAAGTGGCGAAGATATTTTCGGCCAAGGCGTGTTGGAAATCTTACCGGATGGTTTCGGTTTCTTACGTTCGGCAGACAGTTCTTATCTTGCTGGGCCGGATGATATCTATGTTTCACCAAGTCAAATCCGCCGTTTTAACTTACAAACGGGTGATAAGATTGAGGGCAAAATTCGACCACCAAAAGAAGGCGAACGTTATTTTGCATTACTAAAAGTCGATTTAGTAAATGATGATAAACCGGAAGTCTCCCGCAGTAAAATTCTCTTTGAAAACTTAACCCCATTACACGCCAATTCTCGCTTGCGTATGGAACGCGGCAACGGTTCAACCGAAGATTTAACCGCTCGTATTTTAGATTTAGCTGCTCCAATTGGTAAAGGCCAACGTGGTTTGATCGTAGCTCCACCAAAAGCAGGTAAAACGGTGTTACTACAAAATATTGCACAAAGCATTACCCATAATTATCCGGAATGTGAGTTGATTGTCTTGTTAATCGATGAGCGTCCGGAAGAGGTAACCGAAATGCAACGTACTGTGCGTGGTGAGGTTATTGCTTCAACATTTGATGAGCCAGCAACTCGCCATGTTCAAGTTGCTGAAATGGTAATTGAGAAGGCTAAGCGTGCGGTTGAACATAAAAAAGACGTTGTGATTTTATTAGACTCTATTACACGTTTAGCGCGTGCTTATAATACCGTAACCCCAGTATCGGGTAAGATTTTATCTGGTGGTGTGGATGCAAACGCATTACATCGTCCTAAACGCTTCTTCGGTGCTGCACGTAACGTAGAAGAAGGCGGCAGTTTAACGATTATTGCAACGGCGTTAATTGATACCGGCTCGAAAATGGATGAGGTTATCTTTGAAGAGTTTAAAGGAACCGGTAACATGGAGCTCCATCTTTCTCGCAAAATTGCAGAGCGTCGCGTATTCCCAGCAATTGACTTTAATCGTTCTGGTACACGTAAAGATGACTTGTTAATGAGCCCAGAAGAGCATCAAAAAACGTGGATGTTACGTAAAGTAATTAACCCAATGGGTGAAGTAGAAGCGATGGAATGGTTAATTGATAAACTTGGTGTGGCAAAAACCAACGAAGAGTTTTTCGAAATCATGAAACGTGGTTAATAATGCAAAAAAGGAAGTCAATCGACTTCCTTTTTCTGTTTTTTAAAATATTAGCCTAAAATTTTTGCTAATTCAGCGCTCACTTCTTCAACCGGTTTAGTACCATCTAAACGCTCATAGCGCGTGTTACCTGCTTCTGCTTCCGCTGTGTAGTAAGCGATTAACGGTTTGGTTTGTTTGTGGTAGATAGATAAACGTTCTAATACAGTTTCTGCTTTATCATCTGGACGAATGATTAAATCTTCACCGGTAACATCATCTTTTCCTTCCACTTTTGGTGGATTGTAAACTACGTGATAGGTTCTGCCTGAAGGTTGGTGAACACGGCGACCGCTCATACGTTCAACAATCACTTCATCTGCCACATCAAATTCTAAAACGAGGTCAATTTTTACGCCAGAGTCTTTTAATGCATCTGCTTGTGGAATAGTGCGTGGGAAGCCATCTAATAAGAAACCATTTGCACAGTCTGGTTGTGCAATACGATCTTTTACTAATGCAACGGTTAATTCATCCGGCACTAATTTACCTTCATCCATTAACGCTTTTGCTTGTTTGCCTAATTCAGTGCCTTCTTTAATCGCAGCACGGAACATATCGCCAGTTGAGATTTGTGGAATGCCAAATTTTTGCATGATAAATTGCGCTTGTGTGCCTTTACCTGCACCTGGTGCGCCAAGAAGAATGATTTTCATAAGAACCTCTTAAAAACGAGAATAAATAGGCATTAACCTTACCGATTACTGCCTGAAAATGCAAATTTTTTCGTGTTGCTTGGCGGAATTTGCAAATTTTTGCTTGAATTAGACCGCTTGTTTGCGGTTAAATGCAAGGCATTCTGCTAACAAGCGGTCATTTTTGACTAAAGATTTGCCAATTTTGAGAGAAGAGAGTTTGCAATGAAAGCCCAATCTGCTAATGAAAAATCCGGTGTGCGCTTAGATAAGTGGCTTTGGGCGGCACGTTTTTATAAAACGCGCTCTATCGCAAAAGCGATGATTGAAGGGGGTAAAGTTCATTATAATGGTCAGCGTGCTAAAACCAGTAAAGAGGTAGAAGTCGGCGCAACGATTAAGCTAAGACAAGGTAATGATGAAAAAGAAATTATCGTCACAGCATTAAGCGACCAACGCCGTGGTGCGCCAGAAGCTCAGCTACTTTATCAAGAAACGGAAAAAAGTGTGAAGCAGCGTGAAGCTATTGCATTGGCGCGCAAAGCGAATGCACTTTCAATGCCACATCCAGATCGTCGCCCGAACAAAAAAGAGCGCCGCGAGTTAGTGAAATTTAAAGATCACATCTTGTAATTTTGGCACAATATCTCCATATTAAAGCCAACATTGATTCCCCCTCATTGAGGGGCTTTTTATTTGAGGAATTCCATGAGTTATCAACAAGACAACGACAAACTTTATCGTTATTTATTCCAAGACCGTGCTGTGCGTGGTGAATGGGTTCGTTTAAACGAGACTTTTACTGAGACACTTAACACGCATAACTATCCAAAAGCCGTACAAAACCTATTAGGGGAAATGTTGGTGGCAACCAGCTTATTAACGGCAACTATGAAATTTGAAGGCACAATAACTGTGCAAATTCAAGGTGATGGGCCATTAAAATTAGCGGTTGTTAATGGTAATGATCAACAACAATTACGCGCTTTGGCTCGTGTTGGTGGAGAGATCTCTGAACAAGCGAGTTTAAATGAAATGATCGGCAATGGTGTGTTAGTGATCTCTATTATGCCAATCGATGGCGAACGCTACCAAGGCGTGATTAGCCTTGATAAGCCAACTATCCGTGAATGTTTGGAAGATTATTTTGCCCGTTCTGAACAGCTACAAACACACTTGGTGATTCGCACTGGCGAATATGAAGGTAAAGCTGTGGCAGGTGGGATGTTGTTGCAAATTATGCCAGATGGTACAGGAACACCAGAAGACTTCGAGCATTTAATGACATTGGCTGAAACGGTAAAAGATGAAGAGCTGTTTGGATTAACTGCTGAAGAGTTGCTATACCGCTTATTCCATGAAGAAAAAGTAGAGGTTTATCCTGCACAAGCCACAGCATTCCATTGTGGTTGCTCGCGCGAACGTTCAGGCAATGCGATTTTATTAGTTCCAGCAGAAGAAATTGAAGAAATGTTAGCAGAAAAAAATGGCGTAATTGATATGCAATGTGAATGTTGCGGCACGCAATATTTCTTCGATAAAAAAGCGATTGAGGACTTTAGAATCGAAGCAGAAAAATTAAGCCAGTTGAATTTACATTAAGTTAGAAAAAGTGCGTCGTGATACGCACTTTTGCAAACTTTTTCCAAAAAAAGACCGCTTGTAGCAGCTGCTTACAAGCGGTTAAATTTTAGTGGCGAGTTACCGTTTCTTCATCAAAGTCGAAATCTTCATCGGTATCTTCATCAAAGAATTCACCATCTTCACCATATTCGTCTTCTTCGCCGTTTGGATCTTCAAAGTATGTTCCCCAACCTTCATATTCTCCACCGTTTTTCTCAATTAGTGGAAGTAACTCTTTTTGTTGTGCGCTGATGAGATCAGCATTTAGATGAATCTCACTGACGATATCGCAGACGAAAAAGACTTTTCCATCTTCTTCAACTTCTTCTGCTTCAGAAATTTCATAGCCAAGTTTGAAAGCATCGACCACTAATTTTTCTAATTTATCAAAATCGTGGTGGGCGACATGATGCTCAATAATATAAAGTGCATCAGGATCAGAACCATCATCGAGTAAGTTTTGAATAATCTCATCGGTTTCTTGGCGTAGTGCATTGAAATCGGTCATGTTAAGCTCCTTGTAAGGACGTTGCAGGGGAGAACCAGGCATTTAGTTTGGCAGAAAGTTTATCAATGCCGATTTTTTTCAGCGCAGAATAAGCCTCTACTTGAATATCGCCTTGGAAGGGAAGAATCGCTTCACGTACCATTTTCACGGTTTTACTACGTTCTGATTGGCTCAGTTTATCTGCTTTAGTCAGTAGTAACAACACAGGAAGATCGGCAGATACTGCCCATTCAATCATTTGTTGGTCTAAATCTTTAAGTGGGTGGCGAATATCCATTAAGATTACCACGCCTCCTAAACATTCGCGTTTTTGTAAGTATTCACCCAAAGCTTTTTGCCATTGGATCTTCATTTGTTCAGGTACCGCAGCATAGCCATAGCCTGGTAAGTCAACTAACTTACATTGAGGTTCTACTTCAAATAAATTAATCAGCTGCGTACGACCTGGTGTTTTTGAGGTGCGCGCTAAGTTTTTTTGGTTAGTTAATGCATTCAATGCGGTTGATTTTCCCGCATTAGAACGGCCAGCAAACGCAATTTCAATACCACTATCTTCTGGCAAGTGGCGGATATCCGGCGCTGAAGTTAAAAAATGAGTTTTGTGATAATTAAGTTGAATTGTGTCAGTCATAATGTCTCTGTAAACAGCCGTGCGCTGTTATTTTAAGCTCAGCGAAAGCCCTTTTTCGCCGTATAAATTAGCTTGGCTCTCGCCTTTAAAAAATCCCCATTCAATCGTAATGAGGGTAAATATGAGCATCGGCATAAGTAAGCCAATAAGCCAGTATTCTGTACTTTGTTGCGGTAGGTAACGTGCGGTGATTAAGCAAATAAAAGGCACACTTAAAATAAGTGCATTTTTGCCTGAACGTCCACGGTCGTGTAATCTTTTAACACCAATAGTGAGTAAGCTGTAACCGCAAATAAACAGTGGCAAGAAAAATAACGGCTGGAAAGCGGTCAGATTTTGGGAAAAATTTGCAATCAGAAATAAAATAATAAAATTAAATCCAACGCCAATCCAAAAGCCCTGTCGATTTAATCTGCCTTTTAAACTGAAGAGAAGATTATACCAAATCATAATAAATTACCCTAATGCTACATCTAAAATCATCATTACCACAAAGCCGAGCATTAAACTTAACGTGACAGTATCAGTGTTACTGCGGCTTATTTGCGATTTTAGATTATTATAAAAATTATCGTGCTTGCAGCACAGCCTATTGCAATGTTGCTTAAAAACTTTCTTAAATGTGGCTGATTTTTACAAATTCTATGTGAAATTTCTAGTTAAATTTAAGTGCTTGAACGGGTATAATCAAAACAGTTTATTGCATAAAAATAATTAAATGACAGGAGTTATTATGGCAATTTTAGTAACAGGCGGTGCAGGTTATATCGGTTCGCATACCGTTGTTGAGCTGTTAAATAACCAACAGGAAGTCGTAGTATTAGATAATTTATACAATTCTTCAGAGATTTCTTTAGCAAGAATTGAGCAAATTACTGGCAAAAAAGTAAATTTCTATAAAGGTGACATTCTTGACCGTGAAATTTTGCGTAAAGTGTTTGCAGAAAATCAGATTGAGTCAGTCATTCACTTTGCGGGGTTAAAAGCAGTTGGTGAAAGTGTGCGTGAGCCGCTGCGTTACTATCAAAATAACGTAACGGGTTCTATTGTTTTAGTAGAAGAAATGTTACGTGCAAATGTGAATACTATTGTATTTAGTTCATCTGCAACCGTTTATGGTGAGCCAGAAAGTAGCCCGATTAAAGAAACTTTCCCAGTCGGAGGCACGACAAGTCCTTATGGTACTTCAAAATACATGGTGGAACGCATTTTAGAAGATGCAGCAAAAGCTTTCCCACAATTTAGTGCAGTCGTGTTACGTTATTTTAACCCAGTTGGTGCGCATGAAAGTGGTTTAATTGGTGAAGATCCGAACGGTGTGCCAAATAACTTATTACCTTACATTAGCCAAGTGGCGGTGGGTAAATTAAAAGAATTATCGATTTTCGGTAGTGATTATGAAACTCATGATGGTACTGGCGTGCGTGACTATATTCATGTGGTTGATTTAGCGTTAGGTCATTTAAAAGCACTACAAAAACATACTAATGATGCTGGTTTCCACGTGTATAACTTAGGTACGGGGATCGGTTATTCAGTGTTAGATATGGTAAAAGCTTTTGAAAAAGCAAATAATGTTCCAGTGCCATATAAATTAGTTGATCGCCGTCCGGGAGATATTGCGGAATATTATTCAAATCCACATAAAGCTTTAGTGGAACTGGGTTGGAAAACTGAGCGTGGTTTAGAGCAAATGATGAAAGATACTTGGAATTGGCAAAAGAAAAATCCGAATGGATATAAAGGCTAATTCACAGAGTATTCCACTATAAGGAAAGCGGTTGCTAAGCAGATGTTAGGGTAACTTTTTTATTCTTGAATCTACTTATGCTTTGCTAGGCTTAGCAATCGTTCTTCATCATTTCATTCTAGTTTTGCAAAACACGGGAGAAAAATGACCGCTTCCACTTCTCAACCTTCCATTTGGCAACAGATTTTCACGAAAAATATGTTGCTCTGTATTTACACGGGATTTTGTTCAGGCCTACCGTTTTTTGTGTTGATTCAGCTGATGCCAGCATGGTTTACTAAAGCTGGATTAGACATTAAAACCGTAGCAGCTTTTACGCTAACCTCTTTGCCTTATACTTGGAAATTTCTTTGGGCGGCATTATTAGACCGTTATTCTCCACCATTTTTAGGATTGCGCCGGAGTTGGATTTTTATTTCTCAGCTTGGGCTTTTGGCGATTTTGTTTAGCTTTGGCTATTTAAATCCGGCTGAAAATCTGAAAATTATCGTTTTATTATCTATTGCACTCGCCTTTCTTTCTGCCACCCAAGATATTGTTGTTGATGCTTTCAGACGTGAAATTTTAACTGATAATGAACTGGGTTTGGGCAATTCCATTCATGTTAATGCTTACCGTGTTGCGGGCTTGATTCCGGGGGGATTGTCACTCTATTTGGCAGATCATTATTCATGGCAAACAGTATTTGTGATAACAGCAAGCTTTATGTTGCCATGTTTGCTTATTACTTTGTTTGCGAAAGAACCGAATCACCGCCCCGTTGATCGCAATCAACCGTTTTATATGGCTTTTGTTTCCCCATTCCAAGAATTTGTGACTCGTAAAGGGATGTGGGGAGCAATAGGGTTAATTTTATTTATTTTCCTCTATAAATTGGGAGATTCTTTAGCCACCTCTTTGCAAACTCGTTTTATTTTAGATATGGGGTTTACCACATCACATATTGCAGCTGTCGTAAAAACGACATCGCTTTGGTGTAGCATCGGTGGTGGAATTTTAGGTGGAATTGCCATGTTGAAACTAGGGGTAAATCGTGCCTTATGGTTATTTGGCTTTGTTCAGTTGATTACTATTTTAGGTTTTGCTTATTTAGCGAGCTTTGGTAAGTTTGAAACAGCTTCAATTGGCATGCTTGAGCTCATTAGACTTGGCGTGGTAATGGCAGGCGAATATCTTGGCGTAGGGCTTGGTACAGCTGCTTTTGTCGCTTTTATGGCTCGTGAAACGAATCCAATGTACACGGCAATGCAATTAGCGATTTTTACCAGTTTGGCGGCAGTACCAAGTAAACTGCTAGGGGCTTATGCAGGAAAAATGGTGGAAGCTGTGGGTTATTATGATTTTTTCTGGATCTGTTGCTTTTTAGCTATTCCTGGCATGCTTATGCTATTTAAAGTTGCTCCTTGGCAGGAAAAAACTAAGCAAGTTTAGGAGAAATAGATGACAGAACGAACATTGCCTACTATTCTAAAAGTTGAAACAGTCGCCAAAAGTCGTATTTTTGAGGTTCAAGCGGTTGATTTACGTTTTTCCAATGGCGAAGAACGAACCTTTGAGCGTTTAACACCGCAACGAGGTTCTTCTGTGTTGATTCTGCCTATTCATCAAAATGAGTTAATCCTTATCAAAGAATATGCCGTAGGATCAGAGCGCTATGAGCTAGGTTTTCCAAAAGGCATTGTAGATGCCGGTGAATCGCCAGAAGTGGCAGCAAATCGTGAGTTGCAAGAAGAAATTGGTTTTGGTGCGAAAAAGTTACATTTCTTGCGTTCACTTTATTCTGCACCAAGCCATATGTATGGTTTAATGCACGTTTTTATTGCTGAAAATCTTTATCCTTCCAAACTAGAAGGCGATGAGCCAGAGCCGCTTGAAATTGTCCGTTTACCATTAAGTGAGATTGACCGTTTATTAGCAGATCCGAACTTTGCCGAATCTCGCTATTTATCTGCGCTATTTATGCTTAGGGAGTTTTTATGCAGCCATTAACCGATACTTTATTAAATGCTATCAGGGCTATCGCACAAGAAGCTGGCGAACATCTGAAAGCGTTCTATCAACAATCGCTTGCCCCGCATCTTAAAGCGGATAACACGCCAGTGACTGAGGCAGATCTGTTTTTAAGTCGCTTTATTAGCGAGAAATTGCAAGCTTTGACGCCGAATGTTCCAATTTTATCGGAAGAGCAGTGTGATATTCCCTTAGCAGAACGCAGGCATTGGCAAGAATATTGGATTATCGATCCATTAGACGGTACGCAACAATTTTTAGATAAAACCGATCAATTTTCTGTGGTGATTGGCTTAGTACAAGCAAATCGCCCTGTCCTTGGTGTGATTCACGCCCCAATTCTTAATAAAACCTATTTTGCCAAACAAGATGGCGGCGCTTTTTTGCAAGAAAATCAGCAAATTCGACCGCTTGTAGCTGCCTCTCAAAACTTGCCTAAAACTTTAACGATTACAGTTGGCTCAACTATTTGTGAAGAACAAGTTTGCCAATTCCTCAATGAACCCTATCAAGCGCAATTTTTAACTTATGGTTCAAGCAGCTTAAAAGCGGGATTGGTGGCAGAAGGCAAAGCAGACTGTTATATTCGCTTAGGCGATACAGGAGAGTGGGACACGGCAGTTGCAGAAGTATTATTACGCGAAGTCGGAGGAAAAATTTTTGATTTCCACTTCCAACCACTTACTTATAATCAGCGGGAAACGTGGATCAATCCTAATTTTGTTATGGTTGGTGCAAACTTTATATCAGAGCAAAAGGTTTTTTCATTTGAATAACCCTTTTCATCTGTCAATTTTATGTTATTCTCATTCGCCTTCATTCTTACACAAGAAAAACTAAAGGAAAGCTTATGAATGTAGAGAATTGCTGTATTGTTATTTTCGGCGCCTCAGGGGATTTAACCGCCCGTAAATTAGTGCCAGCACTGTATAACCTTTATAAAGTTGGCCGCTTAGGCAAGCACTTTTCTGTATTAGGGGTTGCTAGAACCGGACTTAGTGATGATGAATTTCGTCAAAAAATGCATGAAGCGTTAATTAAATTTGAGCAAGCAAGCGGTCCAGAATTAGAAGCATTTTGCGAACATCTTTACTATCAAGCGGTGAATACTTCTGATGCGCTTGATTATGCCAAATTATTACCTCGCTTAGATGAGCTGCATGATAAATATGGCAGCAGCGGTAACACACTTTATTACCTTTCAACGCCACCAAGTCTCTACGGTGTGATTCCAGAATGTTTAGCTGCACATGGTTTAAATACCGAAGAGTTTGGCTGGAAACGCATTATCGTTGAAAAACCTTTCGGTTATGATATTGAAACCGCCAAAGCTTTAGATATCCAAATCCACCGATTCTTTGAAGAGCATCAAATCTATCGTATCGACCACTATTTAGGCAAAGAAACCGTCCAAAACCTTTTAGTATTACGTTTTTCTAATGGGTTATTTGAGCCACTTTGGAACCGTAACTTTATTGATTATGTAGAAATTACTGGCGCAGAATCCATTGGTGTGGAAGAGCGTGGTGGTTATTACGACGGTTCTGGCGCAATGCGTGATATGTTGCAAAACCACTTATTACAAGTGCTTGCGATGGTTGCGATGGAGCCGCCAGCGATTATCAATGCAACATCTATGCGTGATGAAGTGGCAAAAGTGTTACATTGCTTACACCCATTAAGTGCAGAAAATGTAAAAAATGATGTAGTACTTGGGCAATATGTCGCTGGCACAGTAGATGGGGAGCAAGTCGTCGGGTATTTAGAAGAAAAAGGCGTGCCGCCAGATTCTAGTACTGAAACTTTTATTGCACTGAAATGTGAAATCGATAACTGGCGCTGGGCAGGCGTACCATTTTATGTTCGCTCGGGCAAACGTTTGCCGACACGAGTGACAGAAATTGTGATTCACTTTAAAACGACACCACATCCAGTATTTAGTCAAAATGCACCAGAGAATAAATTGATTATTCGTATTCAGCCAGATGAAGGCATTTCAATGCGTTTTGGCTTGAAAAAACCGGGTGCGGGCTTTGAGGCAAAAGAAGTTTCAATGGACTTCAGTTATGCAGATTTAGCTTCTACCAACTTGTTGACTGCTTATGAGCGTTTATTGTTAGATGCAATGAAAGGCGATGCTACGTTATTTGCGCGTACTGATGCTGTTCACGCTTGTTGGCGCTTTGTTCAACCGATTTTGGATTACAAAGCGGCGCATGGTCGAGTTTATGAATATGAATCAGGCAGCTGGGGGCCTACAGAGGCTGATAAGCTGATTGCTAGACACGGTAAACTTTGGGGAAAACCTTCAGGGGCGAAGAAAAAAGCGAAAGTGGTTGGCTAAACCATTTAAGTAAATCGTGTTATCCACGCAAGAGAGTGGCATGCAGCACATGCCACACAACAAGAAGAGCATAAAATGAATAAATTTATTTTTGAGACTGCGCAACAAGCGGTTGAAAAAATCGCACAAGAACTCAAAGCATATAGTGAAAAAGGCACTCCTGTGCATATTTCACTTTCTGGCGGTTCAACCCCGAAATTGTTGTTTAAAACTTTAGCCCAAGCGCCTTATGCCAATGAAATTCAATGGCAAAACTTGCATTTTTGGTGGGGTGACGATCGTATGGTGCCACCAACCGATGAGCAAAGTAATTATGGCGAAGTGCAGAAGCTATTGTTTGATCATATCAATATTCCGGCTGAGAATATTCATCGCATTCGTGGTGAAGAAAATGTAGAAACTGAACTTGCAAGATTTTCGCAAGAATTGACCGCTTGTGTGCCAGATTTAGCATTTGATTGGATTATTTTAGGTATGGGCAATGATGGGCATACGGCTTCACTTTTCCCGCATCAAACAAACTTTGATGATCCTAATGTAGCGGTCATTGCTAAACACCCAGAAAGTGGGCAAATCCGTATTTCAAAAACTGCAAAACTGATTGAGAAAGCCAAACGCATTACTTATTTAGTGACTGGGGCGGCAAAAGCAGAAATACTGAAAGAAATTGAAGAAACACCAGCAGAAAGCTTGCCTTATCCGGCAGCGAAAATTCAGGCACAAAACGGTGTGACTGAATGGTATTTAGATAAAGATGCGGCAAGGTTATTATAATTAAACAAAGGGCGTACCGAGGTACGCTCTTTTTTTTGCCTATGATTTTAAATGCTTAGCAGAGGGCATAAAGCTAGGTATGAAGCCATTTTTACAAAGTTTATCTAGCATTTTTTTATTGAAAGAAAAAGTATTTACTATCACTTTACAAATTATGATTGTAATTTCAATTATTTCCAGTCATAATTGACTAAAAGCGATGGTTTTTTGCCTGTATTGTCGAGCATTTATGGTTATCAGTATTATGTAGAAATCAGTTGGGGCAAATAAACGGTCAGATTTTACGAATTTTCTGCAAATCTTCTTTTGGACATTTACAACATGAAAAAAGCAATTCTTCTCTCATTATTACCATTTACTGCAATGGCAGCTTCAACATCAATCAAAGGTATGGGAAACTACCAAGATTGGGATTTAGTGTGTGATAACACGGGCACTTGTCGTATGGCGGGTTATCAGGATGAAAGTAGTGACCCAGTCTCTATTTTATTTACTCGCGCAGCAGGCGAAAATGCTGCAGTGGAAGGAAAGTTTACTATTTTACCATTCGGTGAAGCCGACCGTGATATTCAAGTCGGTCAAGATATTGAAATTTGGCTAAATGGTAAATCATTAGGCAAAGTCAAGCATATTTCTGACGACGCGCCAGATAAGCTGACTGAAGAGCAAACCAAGGCATTACTTAGCGGATTGAAAAAAGAGAGCGAAATTCGTCTAACCTATGGGAAAACCACGCTCAAAGTGTCAGACAAAGGCGCAGCGGCAGCCATGCTCAAAATGGATGAATTCCAACAACGATCAAATACCCCTTCCGCACTCATTCGTCAAGGTCAAGAAAAACATGCTGTATTAGCGCCAAAAGTTGAACCCAAAATTGATGCTGTAAGTGTGAAAAACCGCAAAACAATAGAGTTAAAACACGGTGAAAAACAATACGATAACGTGCTCGCACTATTACGTAAAGCTCACGATGGCTGCGTTGATGAAGACTTAGAAAGCCAAGATATAATGATTTATCCGTTAACGCATAATAAGGTATTAGCTGAAGCGCTTTGTTTTAAAGGCGCTTATCAAGGCACCAACTACTATGCTGTACTCGATGACAAACTGAGCAAAGTAGAACAAGTCTTAGCGGAGCAGTAC